>Ga0209475_10000084_pt1 | contig 317439 bp, 259 predicted proteins | sample tdDd471_FD_187128 | JGI IMG/M metagenome (GOLD analysis project Ga0209475, IMG submission 187128) | Marine sediment microbial communities from the Atlantic coast under amendment with organic carbon and nitrate - tdDd47.1 (SPAdes)... | ecosystem: Environmental > Aquatic > Marine > Coastal >... | reverse complement strand
ATAGGGACCGAACTGTCTCACGACGTTCTGAACCCAGCTCGCGTGCCACTTTAATGGGCGAACAGCCCAACCCTTGGGACCTTCTCCAGCCCCAGGATGTGACGAGCCGACATCGAGGTGCCAAACGATTCCGTCGATATGAGCTCTTGGGAATCATCAGCCTGTTATCCCCGGAGTACCTTTTATCCTTTGAGCGATGGCCCTTCCATGCGGAACCACCGGATCACTATACTCGACTTTCGTCCCTGCTCGACTTGTCGGTCTCACAGTCAAGCGTCCTTATGCTATTGCACTCTACGTACGGTTACCAAGCGTACTGAGGACACCTTTAGAAGCCTCCGTTACTCTTTTGGAGGCGACCACCCCAGTCAAACTACCCACCACGCACTGTTCGTGTAAACACGTTAGATTTCAAGCAAATAAAGGGTGGTATTTCAAGGACGACTAACTAACTCCTAGCGAAGCCAGATCGAAGTCTCCCACCTATCCTACACATCATTTACCCAAAATCAATGCGAAGCTATAGTAAAGGTTCACGGGGTCTTTCCGTCCCGTTGCGGGTACCCGGCATCTTCACCGAGACTACAATTTCACCGAGCTCATGGTTGAGACAGTGCCCAGATCGTTACACCATTCGTGCAGGTCGGAACTTACCCGACAAGGAATTTCGCTACCTTAGGACCGTTATAGTTACGGCCGCCGTTTACCGGGGCTTCAATTCAATGCTTCTCCGAAGATAACATCTCCTTTTAACCTTCCGGCACCGGGCAGGTGTCAGGCCTTATACATCATCTTTCGATTTAGCAAAGCCATGTGTTTTTGATAAACAGTCGCCTGGGCCTATTCACTGCGGCTCCACAAAGTGGAGCGCCTCTTCTCCCGAAGTTACGAGGCGATTTTGCCTAGTTCCTTAACCATGAATCACTCGAGCACCTTAGAATTCTCTTCTTGACTACCTGTGTCGGTTTGAGGTACGGGTAGCACATATCTGAAGCTTAGAGGTTTTTCTAGGAAGTCTGATTAGGGTCATTATCCACTTGTCCGAAGACTCGTGGTACTATCAAGTTCAGCTAGATCCACGGATTTACCTATGGTTCTAATACCTACACTCTTTAACGTACTATTCCGTCAGTACGCAGACCTTTCACTACTCCGTCACCCCATCGCAATATATGCTAGTACTGGAATATTAACCAGTTGTCCATCGACTACCCCTTTCGGGTTCGCCTTAGGTCCCGACTAACCCTGATCCGATTAGCGTTGATCAGGAAACCTTAGTCTATTGGTGAGCAGGTTTCTCGCCTGCTTTATCGTTACTTATTCCTACATTTTCTTTTCTAGCCGCTCCAGCATGCCTTACGACACACCTTCGGTGCAACTAGAATGCTCCCCTACCGATATTAAATATCCCACAGCTTCGGTAATATACTTTATGCCCGATTATTATCCACGCCCAATCGCTCGACTAGTGAGCTGTTACGCACTCTTTAAATGAATGGCTGCTTCCAAGCCAACATCCTAGCTGTCAAAGCAATCGGACCACGTTAGAACAACTTAGTATATATTTAGGGACCTTAGCTGATGGTCTGGGTTCTTTCCCTCTCGGACATGGACCTTAGCACCCATGCCCTCACTGCTGAGTAAATGTCATAGCATTCGGAGTTTATTAGGGTTTGGTAGGCGGTGAAGCCCCCTAGCCCAATCAGTAGCTCTACCTCTATGACAATACACCTCAACGCTGCACCTAAATGCATTTCGGGGAGTACGAGCTATCTCTCAGTTTGATTGGCCTTTCACCCCTACCCACAGGTCATCCAAACACTTTTCAACGTGTACTGGTTCGGTCCTCCATTCCGTGTTACCGGAACTTCAACCTGCCCATGGGTAGATCACCAAGTTTCGCGTCTACCCCCACTAACTATACGCCCTATTCAGACTTGCTTTCGCTTCGGCTACGTAGCTTAACTACTTAACCTTGCTAATGAGGAGTAACTCGTAGGATCATTATGCAAAAGGCACGCAGTCATCCGAAGACTCCTGCCGCTTGTAAGCGTATGGTTTCAGGTTCTATTTCACTCCCTTGTTCAGGGTACTTTTCACCTTTCCCTCACGGTACTAGTTCACTATCGGTCTCTCAGGAGTATTTAGCCTTACCAGATGGTTCTGGCAGATTCACACAAAATTTCACATGTTTCGTGCTACTCAGGATACTGTTAGGTATTAAATGTATTTCGTTTACGGGACTATCACCGTCTATGGTTCAACTTTCCAGAAGATTCTACTATACATTTAAATTCCACATTACAGTCCTACAACCCCACTAATGCCGAAACATTAATGGTTTGGGCTGTTCCCCGTTCGTTCGCCACTACTAGGGGAATCATTATTATTTTCTATTCCTCCGGCTACTTAGATGTTTCAGTTCACCGGGTTAGCTTCCTCGAAAGGATGACTAGTCTTCAACTAGCCGGGTTGCCCCATTCGGAAATCTACGACTAAAAGGTTATTTGCACCTAATCGTAGCTTATCGCAGCTTATCACGTCCTTCATCGCCTCTGAGAGCCTAGGCATCCGCCATACGCCCTTAGTTACTTTCTTAACTAATTCAATAAATTTTATTCTATAATTTCTTTCAAGATGTCAAAGAACTTTATTCGCAAAAAGCGAAAAAGTGGAGAATATCGGAGTCGAACCGATGACCTCCTGCGTGCAAGGCAGGCGCTCTAGCCAGCTGAGCTAATCCCCCAAATACAAGTTGTAGTCCCACGCAGATTTGAACTGCGGACCTCTACATTATCAGTGTAGCGCTCTAACCAACTGAGCTATGGGACTGTGCCAATGTTCGCTCAATAGGCAAAAGCCCTTAACTGAGCTTGTTTTGGGTAAAAAATGAAGAAGATAAATTAGGAAAGCATCTTACAATAAATGTAAAGAAACAAACTTACTCTAAAAAGGAGGTGTTCCAGCCGCACCTTCCGGTACGGCTACCTTGTTACGACTTAGCCCCAGTTACTAGTTTTACCCTAGGCAGCTCCTTTCGGTCACCGACTTCAGGCACCCCCAGCTTCCATGGCTTGACGGGCGGTGTGTACAAGGCCCGGGAACGTATTCACCGCGTCATGGCTGATACGCGATTACTAGCGATTCCAGCTTCACGAAGTCGAGTTGCAGACTTCGATCCGAACTGAGACGCACTTTAGAGATTAGCACCTTGTCACCAAGTAGCTGCCCTTTGTATGCGCCATTGTAGCACGTGTGTAGCCCTGGACGTAAGGGCCGTGATGATTTGACGTCATCCCCACCTTCCTCACGGTTTGCACCGGCAGTTTCCCTAGAGTCCCCGACATTACTCGCTGGCAACTAAGGATAGGGGTTGCGCTCGTTATGGGACTTAACCCGACACCTCACAGCACGAGCTGACGACAACCATGCAGCACCTTGTAAATTGTCCGAAGAAGGATCTGTTTCCAGAACTGTCAACTTACATTTAAGCCCAGGTAAGGTTCCTCGCGTATCATCGAATTAAACCACATGCTCCACCGCTTGTGCGGGCCCCCGTCAATTCCTTTGAGTTTCAATCTTGCGACCGTACTCCCCAGGTGGATTACTTATCGCTTTCGCTTAGGCACTAACAGTATATCGCTAGCACCGAGTAATCATCGTTTACGGTGTGGACTACCAGGGTATCTAATCCTGTTCGCTCCCCACACTTTCGTCCCTCAGCGTCAATAATAGTTTAGTGAGCTGCCTTCGCAATCGGTGTTCTGTGTCATATCTATGCATTTCACCGCTACATGACACATTCCGCCCACTTCATCTACATTCAAGAAAAACAGTTTCAATGGCAGTTCTACAGTTGAGCTGCAGGATTTCACCACTGACTTATTTTCCCGCCTACGGACCCTTTAAACCCAATGAATCCGGATAACGCTTGGACCCTCCGTATTACCGCGGCTGCTGGCACGGAGTTAGCCGGTCCTTATTCGTATAGTACCGTCAGCCCTTTACACGTAAAGGGGTTTCTTCCTATATAAAAGCAGTTTACAACCCGTAGGGCAGTCATCCTGCACGCGGCATGGCTGGTTCAGACTTTCGTCCATTGACCAATATTCCTCACTGCTGCCTCCCGTAGGAGTCTGGTCCGTGTCTCAGTACCAGTGTGGGGGACAACCCTCTCAGGCCCCCTACCTATCGTAGTCTTGGTGAGCCGTTACCTCACCAACAAACTAATAGGACGCATGCCTATCCTTAACCGCCAAAGCTTTAAGAACAAAGAGATGCCTCTTTGAAATACTATGGAGTATTATTCTTCCTTTCGAAAGGCTATTCTCCAGTTAAGGGTAAGTTGCATACGCGTTACGCACCCGTGCGCCACTCGTCATCATCTCGCAAGCGAGATATGTTACCGTTCGACTTGCATGTGTTAGGCCTGCCGCTAGCGTTCATCCTGAGCCAGGATCAAACTCTCCGTTGTAATTAATCTTAAATGTTTTAAAGATTGTTTCACTTATGGAAAGAAATTGAATTCTTTTCTCAAGGATACTTTACCTAATTTTTATCTATCTTCAGTTTTTTCAAAGAACACTATAATTATATAGAGAACTATAAATTCTGTTTTATTTTCTCAAACTTTTTAAAGGACATTTCCTTGTTTGAGGACGGCAAAAGTACAACTAAAATTTTAACTACCAAATAAAAAATAAATTATTTTTAAACTTTTTATTTTTAGTTGTCTTTTTCCATTTTGTTTTGCTTAAAAAAATGAAACCGTTGTTTCAAAAGCGGCTGCAAAAGTAGAGCTTATATTTAATCTGCAAAATGTTTTTGGAAAATATTTCAACTTATTTTGCTAACTCCCTATAAACCAATAAGAATAATTTCAATCTTTTTATTTTACTTACTTAAAACCGTTGTTTTTAAAGCGGCTGCAAAAGTAGATAGCTTTTTGATAACTGCAAGTTTATTTCTTATTAATTTTAATAAAAATCAATTACCACCTGATTATCAGGTAGATATTTTTTATCAAACTAAGACAACAGCATATTCGACACATATACAAGTCATATATATATGCAACGATAACTTAGCATAAGCTCATAAATGTAATAACGAACTTAATATCTATAATACTTGAGAGAACAATTACTTTAAACTAGTTGTTGCCATAATTGCATAAGGAAGGTTGATTTCTTTAGATTCTATTTGTATTAATAAATCTTCTTTATTTAATATTTTTTGTTTCATATATTTTTGAAGTTGACATATCGTTTGGAATTTTTGAGCATCTTCTCCATCAATTTTTTCTACAACACTCATTAACTTTACATCTTTAACCAAACCATAATTGTTTAACTTTTGTAGTACTTTTAATTCTCCATCTATTACATACAACACCAAACCATAACTTTTAACAACCTTATCTAAACTATCTTTTCTTGGTAATAATAAATACTCTTTGTCTGAATTATTTATTATTAAGTTATAATCATTAAAAAAATCAACTCCTATATATCCTTTTCTTTTTAAACTACTTTTTACATCTACTTCAGTTAATTGGTTTGTTTTACGATTACGATGATAAACACTGACATCATGTATCTTGTATGTTGTATCTATATTTCCTAAACCTGCTGCAGACAATGAAAAGACACCGACTCGCTCCTCTGCAAATACAGAATCTGGGATAATTAAACCTTCTTTTCTTAACTGTATAGCTTTAGAGCTTCCTAAATCAACCTTACATTTTACATTGTTATTTAATACATTTAACTCTATGTAGGCTCCTCCTGATTTACTATAGCTTACCTCTAAAGTATCTGTTAATTTATTATTGGTTTCAAATGGAGATTCGGAGAGTGATATTTCTTGAGTATCGAAGTTGATTTTCCAATTTATTGAATTAATTATTGATGCTCCTATAACTCCATCTATATGATAACAAGGAAAAAATACATCTGTATTAATTTCGTGAAACATAGCATTTGCAAAAACATACCCTCCTATTTCAACTTTTTTTACCTTCCCTTTTTTAACTTTTAAGCGTTTAGCATTTGCATCGCTTAAATACATTTTCCCTCTAAACTTTTGGTTTATTTTCTTTAAAAAAGATGTATTAAGCGCACTATTTGTAAATCCATTATCAAACAAAAAATTTCCTTCTACTCCATTTATCTTCGCATTTATTATAATTAACTTTTTATGTGTGGTAAATGGAATTGTATTCTCTGCCTTAACCTTGTTAATACAGTAAAACTGAATTATAATTAGTATTATGATGAATTGAAATAACTCTTTACGCTTCATTACAATTAAGGAGTAGTTTTAGAGATAGGTAATATTTTTCCATTAAAATATTGTTTCCCGTTAATACTAAAATTTACAATGTACTCTGCTATTTGCTGAGGAGTAAGCTCTGCTTTATAATTTGGGAACGCTTTATTTAGCATTTCTGTCTGCACCGAACCTAGTGCTAAACAGTTTATTTTAATGTTGGTTTCTTTATATTCTTCTGCTAAACATTCAGTAAGATTGGCTAACGCTGCTTTTGACGCACTATAAATTGATAAACCTGGAAATTTTACACTCCCTTGATAGCCTCCCATACTTCCTATATTAATTATATGGCAAGGATGATTATTGTTGTTGACAATTACTTGCTGGCAAATTTGTATTGGAGCATAAGTATTTACTTTAAAGGTGTTTTGTATTTCTTGTTGAGTGTAGTCGGTAAAAGGTTTATTTAATAAATATCCTGCATTGTTTATTACAACATCAAATTTATAGTTAGCTATTACGTTTTCAAGTTCTTTATTAAAATCTTCTGCTAAAAAATCTATTACATATACTTTAATGGTATTGCTATAGTTATCTATGCAATATTTTTTCAAATTATCTAACAATTCTATGTTACGCGAAACAGCAACGACTGTATTTTTTGGGTTTGAAGCAAATTGTTTTACTAATTCTGCCCCTATACCCTTACTTGCTCCTGTAATTAAAATATTCATACTCTATTATTTAACAAACCCACCCCTTAAACCCTCCGAGGAGGGGAGTAATTACACATTACCTCCTTTGTTGTATGCTTTAACATAATAAGGATTATTTAAGCTAGATATGATTACTCCTTTGCTAGTACTTGCGTGTACAAAAAAATTATTTTGAAGATAAACTCCAACGTGTGAATTTCGTTTACCCGAAATGTTAAAAAACACCAAATCGCCTTCTGTTAGTTTTGGTTTTGGTTTTTTGTTTATTTCTTTAACTATATCTTTAGTGCTTCGTGGTAGTGTTTTTTTATATACTTCACTATACAGCACATTACAAAAACCCGAACAATCTACACCTGATTTGGTTAAACCTCCATACTTATATTTAGTTCCGTGCCAATCGTTAATAAATTGATACAACTTAATGTTTGTTATTTCTGACTTTGGAACTTTTAGTATTTCAGCATACTTTGTAACTATTTGGTTATTTGGTTTGACAGAAACAACTGCTTTCTTTTTACCACAAGCAGTAATTAAAACAACTACAACACATATATAAAGTAACTTTTTCATTTACCCAAAGGTAAGTTGGGATAATAAAAAAAGGTCTAACCAATGCTAGACCTTTTCAATATTGTTTTGTTGATAAGGGGATATTTATGTTTAATAACCCACCCCAAACCCCTCCAAGGAGGGGAACTTTTAAATCACATCAAAATCAACTACTACTTTTTCGGAAGCTGGATGTGCTTGGCAAGAAAGAATAAACCCTTCTGCTACTTCTTCATCAGATAAAGCATAATTCATATCCATAACGGCTTTTCCTTCTACCACCTGAGCTTTACAAGTACAACACACTGCTCCTTTGCAAGAAAACGGTGCATCTACACCTTGATCCATTGCTGCATCTAAAATAAAATCGCCATCGGCAGCTAACTCAAAATCATACTCATCTCCATCCATTATTACAGTCATTTGAGCATTACCACTAAAATCAGAAACTGTTTTTTCTACTTCTTTACCTTCAACTGTTGGAGCAGTAAATAACTCAAAATGTATTTTTTCTTTAGCTACGCCTAAATATTCTAATCCACCCGAAACTTCATTAATCATTTGCTCAGGTCCACACATATAAAACCCATCAGCTTTAAGAATACTTTCATCATCTCTTACAAAACCTTCAAATTTTTCACGATTAATTCTTCCCTCAAACAAAGGGTTTGTATTACTTTCTTGAGAGTAAACATATTGCAAATTAAATCTTTCAACATACTTTTCTTGTAAAGCATCTAATTCTGTTTTAAATATTGTTGCTGCCGCAGATTTGTTCCCATAATACAATGTAAATTTAGAATCGCTATTGTTCAACACCGATTTTGCCATAGAAATTACTGGAGTAATTCCACTACCTGCTGCAAATGCAACATAATGCTTTCCATTTTCAGCGTTTAACGTAAACCCACCCATAGGGGACATTACCTCTAATATATCTCCAGCTTTTAACTCATCGTTTAAAAAAGATGACATTTTACCATTTTCAATTTTTTTAACAGCAACCCTAAAATCGTTTTCGTGAGGAGCACTACTTAGTGAGTAAGAACGCCTCACATCTTCCCCATTAATATCTTTCTTTATTGTGATGTATTGCCCTGCTATATATTTTAGTTCAGAAGCACCATCAAAAGCAATAGATACTGTATCGTTTGTTTCTTTTTTTACTTCGCTTACTGTTAAATTCTGAAATTGACTCATTGTTTTATTATAATTTTAAGATTGCAAAAATATCATTTTTGTAGTATTTTAAAGTGTTTTATCTCTAACAAAAAGTGGTATTCTTAAATGGAATATAAAGAACTGATAAAAATCAGCAGTAAAAACTTTTAAATTGATTAAACTTGTACTCGGATAAAATTAAAATCCTTTAACAATGGAAGACGCAAAAAAACTAGAAGAATTTCAGGCAAAAATTGATGCTGAAATTAAGATTGAACCTAAAGATTGGATGCCTGAAGATTATAAAAAACACCTTCAACGTCAGATTTCGCAACACGCTCACTCTGAAGTAATAGGTATGCAACCTGAAGGAAATTGGATTAGCAGAGCTCCAAGCTTGAGAGCAAAAGTTGTTTTGTTAGCTAAAATACAAGATGAAGCTGGACACGGACAATATTTATATTCGGCCGCTGAAACTTTAGGAAAAAGTAGAGATGAGTATATTGAAGAACTACAAAGTGGAAAAGCTAAATATTCAAGTATCTTTAATTACCCAACTTTAACGTGGGCTGATATGGGTGCTGTTGGTTGGCTAGTTGATGGAGCTGCTATTGTTAACCAAGTTTCGTTACAACGAACTTCTTATGGTCCTTACTCAAGAGCAATGGTAAGAATTTGTAAAGAAGAAAGTTTCCACCAACGCCAAGGCTACGAAATAATGGCTACTATGGCTAAAGGAAGTCCTGAACAAAAACAAATGGCTCAAGATGCATTAAACCGTTTTTGGTGGCCATCAATTATGATGTTTGGTCCTCACGATTCGGATTCTCCTAACACAGGTAATGCTGTAAAATGGAAAATTAAAAGAGAAACCAACGATGAATTGCGTCAGAAATTTATAGATAAAACCGTTCAGCAAGCCGAAGTAATTGGCTTGACAATACCTGATTCAGACTTAAAATGGAACGAAGAAAAAGGACATTATGATTTTGGAGAAATGGATTGGGATGAGTTTTGGAATGTTGTTAAAGGAAATGGTCCTTGTAACAAACAGCGATTAAATCACCACAAAAAAGCACACAACGATGGAAAATGGGTAAGAGAAGCTGCTAATGCTTATGCTCAAAAACAAAAAGCAAAACAGTTGGTAGCATAGTAGGTGAAAGAATGTGTGAAGGAGAAAACAGTTTAAAAAATTAACTAAGACAATAAACAATATATTATGAGTAATACAGACAATCAAGGAGATGTTTGGGAAGTTTTTATACAAAGCAAACCGGGTTTACCACACAAGCACGCAGGAAGTGTTCACGCCACAGATAAAGAAATGGCTTTACAAAATGCTAGAGATATGTACACCAGAAGGCAAGAAGGAACGTGCTTATGGGTTGTTCCATTAAATGCAATTGTATCGTCTATGCCAGAAGATAATGATTCGTTTTTCGATCCTTCTGACGACAAAATTTATAGACACCCAACGCATTACATAATGCCAGATGGAGCTAAACACATATAGATTAGAGATTAGAGATTAGAGATTAGAGATTAGAGATTAGAGATTAGAGATTAGAGATTAGAGAAATTTGTAAAATTCATAAACAAGTAAACCTTTAATCTCAAAAACTATTAAACAAAAGAAAGATATGACAACAAACGAAGCTTTAATAAATTACTGTTTAAGATTAGGTGATTCTAGTTTAATACTTGGTCAAAGAATGGCAGAATGGTGTAGCAATGGTCCTATTTTAGAAGAAGATATTGCTATGACAAATGTTGCTCTTGATTTGATTGGACAATCGAGAACAATGCTAACTTATGCAGGAAAACTAGAAGGAAAAGGAAGAACCGAAGATGATTTAGCATACAAAAGAGAAGAAAGAGAATTTTATAATACACTTTTATCTGAAAGACCAAACGGTCATTTTGGCGATACTGTAGCAAGAAACTTTTTGCATTCTGCGTTCTTTTACCACCTATTTCAAGCACTAAAAAACAGTAATGACGAAATGATTGCAGCTCACGCTGCAAAATCTATCAAAGAAATTACTTACCATTTAAGACATAGCTCTGAATGGCTAGTTAGACTTGGCGATGGAACCGAAGAGAGCCACAACAAAATACAAGAATCACTAGATAATTTATGGGAATATACTGGGGATTTATTTGAAATGAACGAAGTTGATGAGCTTTTAATTAAAGAAGGGATTGCTGTTGATTTAAACGAAGTGAAGAAAGCTTGGAGTAATACCATAGAAGAGGTGTTAAACAGAGCAACTTTAACTAAACCGGAAGATGGCTATATGCACTCTGGAAGATTAAATGCCGTTCATTCTGAGTATTTAGGACATCTAATTGCAGAAATGCAATTTTTACAACGAGCATATCCTACAGCCAAATGGTAAAAAGCCCCTCTAAATCTCCCCAAAAAGGGAGACTCTTTATTATTCATTAATGACTAACGATTTAAAATATAGTCAAGAAGAAATATGGGAGTTTCTTTCTGAAATTCCCGACCCTGAAATTCCTGTGATTTCTATTGTAGAGCTTGGTGTTTTGCGTAATGTTGAATTACATAACAATAAAGTAATTATAACCATTACCCCAACCTACACAGGCTGCCCCGCAATGAAGGCTTTTGAAGATGACATTATTACTACCCTAAAAGAAAAAGGAATAAGTAATGTTGAAATAAAAATGGTTTATTCACCTGCTTGGACAACAGATTGGATGAGCAATGAAGCAAAAGAAAAGCTTAGAAAGTACGGTATCGCTCCTCCTGTTGATGGAACTGCAGACAAAGGTGTTTTATTTGAAAATGGCCCAAAAGTAGTCGCATGTCCTCGATGTAAATCAGAAAACACAACCTTAAAAAGTCAATTTGGCTCTACAGCATGCAAAGCTCTTTATACTTGTAACGATTGCTTAGAACCTTTCGATTATTTTAAGTGTATTTAGAAATTGTTTTATTTACATTAGAAAAGTTATTTTTTAAACAACTTATTATGTTTTAAAAAAAACAACGTAAACCAACAATGCAAAGCACACATTTCCTTTTTTTAAAATTAAATTTTGATTAATTTAACTTTAAAAGTAAATACATTTTTACTTTATTTTTTTTACCTAAAAGAGGCAACCGAATTAAAAACAATACGTCTTTGAGGATATATACTTTATAAGTAATTTTGTTTTTTGTATAAATTTTACATTATGAAAAAGATTTTATTATCACTATTAATAGTACTTACTGGATTTTTTAGTTCTTACGCATCCCATATTCCTGGAGGAAATTTAACATGGGAATGCACCGGAAACCCAAATGAATACATTGTTACTATGCAATTATTTGTAAGCTGCCCTAGTACATTAGGCTCATCTTATACTGGTACAATATCTAACACTTGTGGACTTGCAAATCCAACGCTAACCTTACCTCAAGTTGGTGTGATGCAAGAGGTTTCTCAAATTTGTCAAGACCAATTATGGAATAGTGCATGTGCAACTCCTGCGGGAACAATCCCAGGTGTAAGAATGTACACCTACCAAACTACCATAACACTTCCTGACACATGTAATACTTGGGATTTTGCATTTAGCTTATGTTGTAGAGATGCATCAACCAACACAAATGGTGGTAGTGGAAACACCATGTATTTTCATAGTGGAATGAATTCAGGAACTGCTCCTTGTGATGGTTCTCCCGTAGTAACGGCAGCACCAATTCCCTATGTATGTGCTGGTGTTTCACAAACTTATTGTCCTGGAGCGATAGATCCTGATGGTGATTCATTATTTTATCAATTAGTAAACCCTTTAGGTGCAAATGCGGTTCCAATTACCCACCCAGCTCCTTACACCCCACAACTACCATTACAAAATTTGGTTTTTGATCCAATAACTGGTTGTATAACATTTAATCAGCCAACTATTGGTAATTTTGTTGTTACATATCTTATTGAAGCATACGATGCGAATGGTAATATGACAGGTTTTATTTATCATGATTTCCAATTTGAAGTTATCAATAATACCAACTGTCAACCTCCTCAAGGACCTGCCGGAGGAATAACTAATTTAACTGGAAATGCAACACTACTTAACCCAAACACTATTGAAGTGTGTGAAGGTCAAAGTATCTGTTTTGATATTACTTTTACTGATCCTGATATTGGTGATACCTTGAGGTTAGATAGTAACAATACTAATATATTTACTGCATTGCCCGGAGCAACAGTAACTCCATCTGGAATAAACCCTGTAACCTTCACTATTTGTTGGACCGTTCCTGTTGGGGCTAGCCCTAATACACAACTTACCATAGGTGTATCTGATGGCTCTTGCCCTATAGAGAACTTGGCTTCTTACCCTGTATCTATTAATGTAGTAAACAGTACAGTGGCTCCTCCCGACATGACAATATGTGGGAGTCAAACCGCACAATTATCTGCAGCAGGGGGATCTATTTTTACATGGTCAACCATAGCAGGCCCTCCTATTAATGTTGGAACGAATTTTTCATGTAACCCTTGTGCTAACCCTGTTGCAATGCCAACAGCCACAACAACATACGTTGTTACTAGTAATTTAAGTGGAGGGTGTACAAATACCGATACTGTTACAGTAACTGTTGTCCCTGATTTTACAGCAACAGCATCTCAAAGTTCTGCAACCTCATGTTTGATGGATCCTGTTCAATTAAATGTTAATGTTGCTCCAGCAGCTGCAGGATACAATTACCTTTGGACTCCTGCTACTAACCTAAGTAATAATACCATTGCTAACCCTTTAGCTAACTTTACAACCCCTGGTGTTTATCAGTATATTGTTCAGGTTACTAATCCAAATGGATGTATTAAATATGATACTATATCTATAAGTGTAGCTGCAGCTGTTGCACCAAATATAAATATCTTAAATAATGATACCACTCTTGATTGCGGTGATTCCTTACAAATTAATTTAGATTTAGGTAATGGAATACCTGCAATTTGTGGTCCTAGTGTAAATAATAATTGTACTAACCCAACAACTCAATCAATAGTTGGAAATGGTACAGCAAACATTACAACTTATCCAACTCCATATAATGGCGGATGGGAAGATGGAAGAGTTCAGATGATTTATACAGCAGCAGAACTTAACGCTTTAGGATTTGTTGGAGGGAAAATTACAGAAGTAGCTTTTAATGTTACTGCAATGGGAAATCAAAGTTATACAGCATATACTATTAGTATGATGTGTGTACCTCAAAGTGATTTTGTTGGAGCGACAACATTTATACCTGGAGCAACCCAAGTATATACTGTTGGTGCTAATCCAGCTACATACACACCTGTATTTGGATGGAATACACATGTATTAAATAATGCTTATGAATGGGATGGCATTAACAATTTATTAGTAGAAGTTTGTTTCGATAATAGTGCTTGGGGAACTTCTCATAGGGTTGCTCAAACAGCTACCCCTGTTGCTAGAACAATTTATGATTATACTGATGGTGCTGCAGGATGTTCTCTTAACACCCCATATAACCCCACTATAAATAGAGCAGATATTAGACTAACACATTGCCCTACTATACCTGATCCTAATGCTTATACATATAGTTGGGTACCTAATACGAGTATTATTACTGATACTAGTCAAAACCCAGTATTATTTCCGCAGACACCAACAACTTATACCGTTACTGTAACGGATACTGCGGGTGGATGTACCGATACAGATTCTATTACAGTTACTGTTTTATGTGGAGTATGTTATCCTCCAATACCTACAGTAACTAACCCAACATGTAAAGATGGTAGTGATGGTAAGATTGTGATTAACCCTGTATTTGTTTTAGGAAGTGAAGTACAAAGCTTTACATGGACAGATAGTATAACGGGTAATATTTTACAAACTACTAATAACTTAACAACTGGTATGCTAGATTCTTTAACAGGAATACCAGCTGGAGCATATACAATTACCATGGTAGATTCGAGCGGATGTTCTGCAGACACAACAGTTTGGCTGTATGAACCTGACTCAGTAGAAATTACAGCTCTTACTGCGGATGATATTATATGTATAGGAGGCAACATGCCTATAAGTGCTGCAGGAATTGGCGGAAATGGATCTCCTTACACTTTAAATTGGACAGATCTATCTAACAATACTGCTATTCCTGGTAATGGGCCACACAATGTTAGTCCTACTGTTTCGCCTACTTGTTATTCAGTTTATGCACTTGATACTTTAGGGTGTACCTCTGATACACAACAAGTATGTATAAGTCTTTATCCTAATTTAATTGCTAGTACTACAGATGACTCGCTATATATTTGCCCTGGAACTAGCATAAATTTAGACATCAACACCGTTGGAGGTTCAGGAGTAGGATATAACTACACTTGGTACGAGAACAATAATGTAATAGGTAATGGACCTCTTATTAATGTAACTCCTACATCTGCAGTAACTTCATATATAGGAGTAGCTATGGATAATTGTACAACACCACCTGATAGTATTGAAATATTTGTATTCTGGTGGGATTTACCAACCCCTAGTTTCATTAGAAACAAACCTGATAGTTGTTACCCTATAACTATTGAGTTTACAAATACGTCAACTCCAGCTGCCTTAATAGGAAGCTCATCATGGGAAATTTCTGATGGTTCTTTAATTAGTGGAGATCCTGTAAACCATACTTTTAACAAGCCTGTTTGTCATGATGTTACTTTAACAGTAACAACCATCAATGGATGTATTGTTGATACAACTTACCCAAGCTTTGTATGTCCTCATGATTATCCTGATGCAAACTTTTATATGACACCTCCTATTACGGATGTATTAAATACAGATATTGAATTTACCAATCTATCTACTTCATTACCATTAACATATTTATGGACATTTGGTAGTGGAATATCTCCAGATTCGTCAACTGTAGAACACCCTACAAAGACCTATCCTAATGATATACCTGGTAAATATCCTGTAACTTTAGTTGCAACTAATCAAAATGGTTGTCAAGATACAGTTCGAGGAACCGTAATCATTAATGGTATATATATATTCTACGTACCTAATACTTTTACTCCTGACGGAGATGGTGTAAATGAAATATTTAGACCTTATGGAGAAGGAATTGATTTTTCAAAATACACAATGGAGATATATGATAGATGGGGAGAGAAAATTTATGAAACTCCATTCCCAGAATTAGGTTGGGACGGAACATACAAAGGGAAACCCGTTCCTGTTGGAACTTATATCTGGAAAATAGTTGCTAAAGAACAATATTCTACTATTATACATGACAATTATGGACATGTTAATGTAATAAGATAATTACAGATATAAATCAAAAAAGAGGCTTTAGATATCTAAAGCCTCTTTTTCTTTTTAGCAAAAAAATATTTTTTTAATTCTCTCTTTTTTCAAAGTCTTCATTCTTTTTTGCTTCCACTCTTTTTACAATAAAATAAATAAGGGCTGCTACTACAAAAACAAAGCCTCCCACATAAAGTAAAAGCATAAAAATTCCTAAACCTGCAAAAACCATTACTTTAATTTTACAGCTGTGCCATAAGCCAACATTTCTGCTGCCCCTTGCATTACTTGTGATGTTGTAAATCGAACATTTACTACTGCATCAGCTCCTAATCTTTGAGCATCATCTAACATTCTTTTAATAGCTTGTTCTCTTGCATCTGCTAATAGTTTAGTGTATTCAGAAATTTCTCCTCCTACAATATTTTTAAGACCTGCAAAAATATCTCTACCTATATTTCTCGCTCTTACGGTACTACCCCTAACTGTTCCTAGTGATTCTAAAATTTCTTTCCCTTTCACTGTTTCTGTGGTTACGTATATCATAATTTTAAATTTTTATCTTGAAATGACTATTTTTTTTACTACAAATAAATCTTCTTCTACATAAATCTCAATAAAATAAAAACCGCTTATTAAGTTAACTAGTGGTATCGGTTTATTTATTTCATATTCATCACTCAATAATTCTTTTCCAGTTATATCTAGTAATCTTATCTTACCTTTAGTTATACTATCAGAATTAATAACTATGTGATTTTGAGCAGGATTAGGGTAAACACTAAAATAATCGTTATCACTAACATCTTTAATTTTAAGAGGTATAGCATCATAAACACTATCAGTATCAAACATTTGCCCTTGATAAATTGTATCTAAACAAATAACCAACACATCTTCTAATCCATTCCCATATTTTCCATCTGTCAATCCAGCAATTTTAATATCAGAAGAAACTACTAAGCTTTTACCAACTTCATTTGCCAACCCTCCATAAGTTGATGATTTATGTAACCAAAATCCACCTGAATTGACATAAAACACACTAACATCTTTCATACCCCCTCCTGCTCCTTCGGTATATCCTACAACCACAATATTTCCACTATTACTTTCTGCAACATCAAAAATCTCATCATCTTCAGGAATTGAAGGACTGCCATATTGATTAGCCCATATTATATTGCCATTATTAGAACTTCTTATTAAATAATAATCTTTATCAGAACTAGGGCTAAAACTTGTAGAAGCCCCACCAAAAATATAATCACCGTTATTTGCTTCAATTATAGAATATGCTATTTCATATAAACTATCACCATACAAACTATCCCATAATAGCGTCCCGTTAAAATCAAATTTTAACACATAAATTTGTGTAGAATCTGTTATTGTGTTTTTAATTCCTGCAACAACAATATTAGAATCGCTAGTTTCTATAACAGAATTACCCTTATCAATTAATGATCCACCTACTGTTCGAGTCCATAATGTATCTCCTAATTGATTGGTTTTAACTATATAAACGTCAGAAAATCCACTGGAATTATTGTATGTTTCTCCACAAAATACAAATCCGCTATCATGTGTCTGCACTACAGAATAAGCGAAATCCCAATCGTTACCTCCATAAGTTTTTTTCCATTCATAATTGCCTAAACTATCTCGTTTCATTAAACAGGCATCATATCCTCCATTACCATAGCTATTTGTAGATAGTGCGATAATATATCCCTTATCAAAGGTTTGTTTGACAGAATATCCCCAATCATTATTAGGTCCGCCTAATGCTTTACTCCACTCATAATTGCAATTAGAATCTATTTTAAGTAAATAAGCATCTGTATTTCCCCAACTATTACTTGATGTTGATCCTATAATAATAAAACCTCCATCATCTGTAGCTTCAATTTCTTCTGCCACATCATTATTCCCCCCACCAAATGCATATAAATGTGCAACCGTATCGGTTTGTGCAATCCCTAAATAGGGGATTAATAAAAATAATATGAAAGCTAATCTATGCATCAAATAGCTTTACGAATTTTAATCAGTTTTGTTAATAGCTCTTCTAATAAATCTAACTTTAACATATTAGCTCCATCGCTTTTTGCTTCGGCAGGATTTGGGTGTGTTTCTATAAAAATACCATCAACTCCAACAGCAATTCCTGCTTTAGCTACGGTTTCAATTAATTCTGGTTTGCCTCCTGTAACACCTGAACTTTGGTTAGGTTGTTGTAAAGAATGAGTAATATCTAAAACCGTTGGTGCGTACTGTTGCATAACTGGTATCCCTCTATAATCAACCACTAAATCTTGATAGCCAAATGTAGTTCCTCTTTCGGTTAGCCAAACATTTTCGTTACCGCTTTCTTTTACTTTATTTACTGCAAACTGCATAGCATCTGCCGATAAAAATTGACCTTTTTTAATATTTACAACTTTACCTGTTTTAGCTGCTGCAACTAACAAATCGGTTTGACGACACAAGAAAGCAGGGATTTGTAATACATCAACATACTCAGCAGCCATTGCACATTCTTCTGCGGTATGTACATCTGTAAGAACAGGCAACCCTAGCCTGTCTTTTACACTTTTTAATATATTTAATGCTTTTTTATCGCCAATTCCTGTAAAAGAATCTAACCTAGAACGGTTTGCTTTTCGATATGAACCTTTAAAAATAAAAGGGATTTCTAACCTTTCTGATATGGCTTTTATTGTACAAGCTATTTCAAAAACATTTTCTTCAGATTCTACCGCACATGGTCCTGCAATTAAAAAGAAATTACCTGAATTGGTAAATTTTATATTTGGAATATTATTCATTTTGTCTCTTAATTTTTATCAAAAATACTTCTTTAATCCTACAAAGCCACTATTGCTAAATGCTTTAGTAGGCACTACATATCCTTCTAAATTATTAGTCCCAAGTATTAGTTGCCATGAGTTTTTAATCGATTTTGCTACAGATAACCCAATATTATATTTACCATATCCTCCCCATGCCAATTGAGTTTTAACTGCAAAAGTTGGGTTAATATAATAAGTTGTGTTTGCATAAATATAAGGGAAATAGTTAACCAGTATTTTATAATATAACCCTAGATTACCAACCAGTTTTGAGTTTAATTTTTTAGTGTAAATAATATGCAATGCTGTTGGTAAAGCTGTTGCATAACTGGCTTTACTTCTATCTGTTGAAATAATATCAATAATCGAATCTTTAGAAAGCTTATCAATTAAGCTATCATTAATATTAAAGATATCATCGATTACAATTCCATCATACATATACAAACTATCTGTACTAATCTCTATTGATTTTTTATTCCAATGAACAAAACCTAAATCTTCAACTCCTAAATAAATTTTATCTCCATTTTTTAAATAAAATTCGGTAAATAAATCGGTAGAAATACCTATCCCATTAAATGCCTTTAACCCTTTATTGGTAGTATCTGATGAGTTAAACGTATAATCTAATTCTAAATCTATTTGTCGTCCATATTGCTCAGTAGTCATCGTCCCTTCTCCATTAGCTGCAATATGTTCTTCACCTTTTATTAAAGAAACTATAGCTCCTTCTCTTGTTAATTTTCCTTTATGCTTTTTATAGCTTATAAACCCAAAGTTTAATCGTTGAAACTTATAGTAATTAAAATTGGTTTGAGAAATATCTACTTCTTGACCAGCAAACTGTTTATTTCCATCAAAGACTAAACGAAATAAATTTTCATCAAATTTCACATCAACATGTTCGTTAAATTCTGCTCCAACAACTAACGAAATTCCTGTTCTATCAAAAAGTGTATCAAAAGGAATTTCGGCTGTTAATGTATAATTCAAATCGCCCCCACCTCTATTATTATTACCTAAATTTTTATAGGTATCGTCTTTCATTTTTCGGGTTATGGTTCCGCCAAATAAAAAACGGTTGCTAAATTTATTAGTCATAACTGTAGAGCCATAATTAAAATCGGCACCAACAGAAAAATTTAGACGTTGAATAGTATCTTCAAAAAAATTGTGAGTTTGTTGTGTGAAAGCATTTGATACCCAAATCATCGCAATTAAACATAATACTATTTTCAACTTCTGCCTCAACAATATTATTTTAAATCTACATTATATGAAAAATCTCCTACCACCTGAATATCTATTTCATAACCATCATAAAGTTTTATAAACTGAGATTGTGGTTGTGTTGTAAATGCAATGGTAAAAAGTAATTTATTTGCTCGGTATAAATTATCTACATCAGCAGTGTTTAAAGGAATGGATAGCACAGACTGTTTTTTGTTTGTTACTCTTAAATTACCATCTACCGGAGCTGCTAAAATTTGATGTTGAACATTTAAGGTTTGGATATAATTATTATACTCATCATACATTGCTAATTGAATATTGGCATCAAATGGAAAGCCATTATCCGCATATAAAAACAAAGTTCCATCAATGATTCTTCCTGTTTCGCTTTCATCTGGCAACGAAAATTCCATAGTATCTTGTAAGGCTAAATTACTTGCTATTAATGATAATGGAAATTCTACTTTTAAGTTAGTTTCTAAAACATGATCTTTAAACACAAAATCATTTCCGCCCGAAATATTTCCGAGTGGATTTACATTCAAATCAACATTATAAATAAGTTGGTTAGGAATTAATTCTATTAAATTATCTATGTTAGAATTATTGGTATTTATTGCTATGTTATAGTTTTGGTAATTAACTGCTGGGATAGTATGGGTTAATGTGCTTCTATTAATATTTATTGGTGTTCCTAAAGTAGCGTGAATTAAACTTGCCGTATTGGTTGTGCTTGTATTTTGTGTGGTAAATTCATTTAAAACAACTTGTGCATCTACTCCTATTCCATTATTAAATTCTATATCTAAATTAACCTCATCTAAATCTAATCCTCCTGAGATTTTACTTAACACGTCTATTTCGGTAGTATCTTTGTAATTTAAAATTTGATTGCCAAAATACCCTCTAACAAAATAAGGAACAACATCTATTAAGGTATTATTAAACAATATTTGATCACCAAAATTAAGTGTTACAGGTCCTGTTGCATTAGAATCGACTGTACCAACAGCACGAGTAACTAATGTATTGATTTGAGTTTTAGAAATACCCGTTAAATCTAATTCGTAACCACTCATATCTAATTTCTTTTTAAATGTTGTAGGGTTACCTGGTGTTGCTCCAGGTACTATTTCTACAAGTTTTAGAGTATCTCCATTTTTTGTTGCACTTGGTATAATATAAACTACTTCAATATCTTCTATTATTTCACTAATAATTTCAACTTCAATAAACCCTGATTCTACTATAGCGTAATTTAGCCCAACATTATTAGTTATATTCAGAGAGTACTCTTCCGATTCGCTATAAAACGAACCTCCTGGCTGTACAATTGAAGTAACTGGCACAACATAAGTATTAGAGATGGTAGTGTCTGGAATTTTAAATAACGAATCAACACCTATATCAAAAATACTTTCGTTATATACAATTTTTAAGGAGGTATCAGGATTGGTTACCAAAACTGAATCGGGTAAAATATCTTCTAAATTTAAGGTGGTTTTAACTAAAGGGGCTAATAAATCAACATCCCAATTAGGGCGTTCAAAGTCTTTTCGGCAAGAAAAAAGTAAAACACTTACTAAAACTAAAGTTATTATTTGCTTGATTTTAGACATAGCTTGTAAAGATAATCAATTTATAGCTATACCTATTGTTATTTTAGTAACGGTAATTCACTAAATCTTCACACCTAAAAAGAATAGATCCCGAATCAAGTTCGGGATTTGTGATATCTAGCGTTCGCTCTTTAGCTTCGCTAAATTCTCACACCGATAACACAAACATCATCTAATTGTTCTAAATCTCCTTTCCACTCTTCAAAATAAGCTTCAAGGTTGTTTTGTTGCTCCTGTACAGGTAAATGTGAATTTTCAACTAATAATTTTTTAAAAACCGAGTATTTTAATTTTTTCCCTTTAGGTCCTCCAAATTGATCGGGGTAACCATCAGAAAACACATATACCATATCGCCTTTTTCTAACTGATACTCATTATCGGTAAAATGTTCTTCCGATTGATAAGAGCCTATTGGCTTTTTATCTCCTTTTATTTCGTACAACTCTTTGCTCCTAACAATATATACTGGATTGTTTGCCCCTGCAAAATAGAGTTTTAAAGTTGCTTTATCTATGGCACAAAATGCTACATCCATCCCATCTCTAATTACATTTTCACCATCAGAGTGTAAATTAACCGTTGTAAAAACTTCGGTATTTAAAAAATCTAAAGCTTGAGCTGGCGAGTTAACCTCTGGTTGTTTTACCGACTGATTAAATAATTTCAACCCTATAACACTCATAAATGCACCAGGCACTCCATGTCCAGTACAATCGGCTGCACTAAACAAAACCATTTCGGCAGGTTTTTCATCTTTGCTTTTTGGAGTAGTTGTAGTAGTGCTTGCCCAATAAAAATCTCCACTAACTATATCTTTAGGTTTAAAAATAACAAAAGAGTTAGGCAACATCTTTTTTAATACATCTGCTGGAGGGATTAAAGCATCTTGTATTCGCTTGGCATAATTTATACTATCAACAATTTCTTTGTTTTTTTCTTCTACCTCGTGTTTTGATTGCTCTAAAGCATGCCTTGCAATAATTTCTTTTTTGGTTAATCGGTAACGCATTCTAATTAATAAAATAGAGAAAACCCCAACTGCACCAGTTAACAAACCTCCATTAACCAATATTTCATCTAAGGTAAGCGGACTATTAAAATGCAAAAATATTGAACAGGAAATAAGATTTACCGCAACTATAAAAATGGAATAGTAAACATGATAAAACATAAACATTCCTGCACCGATAAACATTGCGATATATGCAAAAGCATGCTGCTGAAATTGTGCAACATCCATTACACTCCACATATAGGCATTTTGAATAGAGATTAAGAATACAGGTATTACACCTAATAATTCTCTGTTTATGTTTAATTTTTTGTGAAATAAAACTACCATCAAACAAATAAAGGCTACCGAAGAACGAAAGGTTAAAAACTCTTGCCAATAATCATAAATATTTAGATAATCTGTTACAAAAAACAGCATATCAAATATTACAGCTACCCATAATGCAATGGTATGGTACTTAACAATCCTTTTGTTAAGCTCAGTTTTCCAATTGTTGTTTTTTACTGCTTCCATTAAAAATGAACGTTAAATGAAATAGTACCTCGAGGACCTAAGTAGTTTAAGTTCCCTTCTATATCAGAAGTATATTGTGTGGTATTATTACTATTAGAATCATAAGAAATTACTTCTAAATCTCCTTCATACGAATCTAACACTAATCTTATTTCAGATGAAAATGAAAAATGTTGAGTTAAAAAGAACTTAAAGCCACATAATGGTTCTATACCAATTGCTCCAATAGAATAGTCTTCTGAATTTTCATAAATATCACCATTTAATTGAATATTAGTGTTTTTAATAAAATAATCCATTCCAACAATACTAAAATCAACCCCTGTAAAAAATACAATTTTATCTAAATGTTTTTGGTAATTAACACCTAATGAAATTCGCATCATACTACCCTCTGTATCTACATTACTAATTTCATTAGTGTTATAAGTATCTTTATAAGAGGATAAACTAATTCTTGTACGCAACCCAATTTTGTTCCAATTATAATTATACCCTAAACCATATATATATTGCTCATTGAGTTTTTGATAAGTCGAGCTATAATTATCATTCGGGTAAACAGGATAATAATAATACTGCACTATACTTGGTCGCTGAAATAAATTCTCCATAATAATTCTAACCTCGTGTTTTGGTTTTTTAGCCGCAATTTTAGTAGAGTCTGTTTCTTGCGAAAAAGAAGTAAATGCATATAAAACAAATACAAATGTTAAGGTTTTAGAAATACTTTTCATGATAGAAATATTTGTTTGCCCCAAGTTACAAAAAATTATTTACCTCTAGGATGAAACTCTACAATTGCTTGGCGTAAATATTCTCTATCTAAATGGGTATATATTTCTGTGGTGGTAATCGATTCGTGTCCCAACATTTCTTGTATAGCACGCAAATCTGCTCCACCCTCAATTAAATGGGTTGCAAACGAGTGTCTAAAAGTATGTGGACTAACTGCTTTTTGAAGGTTAACTTTTTCTGCCAACTGCTTAATTATAGTAAACACCATAACACGCGTTAATTGGTTTCCTCGTCTGTTTAAAAACAAAATATCTTCGCTCTCTTTTTTGATGTTTTTTTGATGATTTCGTTTATGTTTTATGTAAGTATTTATATGCTTTATTGCCACACTTCCTATTGGTACTATTCGCTCTTTATCGCCTTTACCCACCACTCTTATAAAGCCTTCATCTAACAACAAATTAGAAACCTGCAAGCCTACCAATTCGCTAACTCTTAATCCACAACTATACAAAGTTTCAAGCATTGCTTTGTTTCGCTCGCCTTCATCTTTACTTAAATCTATGGCATTTATCAAGTTGTTAATTTCTTCAAAACTTAAAACTTCGGGTAATTTTCTGCCAATCTTAGGTGCCTCTAGCAATTCTGTTGGGGTTACCTCCAACATATCTTCCATAAGCATATATTTATAAAAAGCTTTTAACCCCGATAAAATTCGTGCTTGGCTTCGTGCATTTAACCCCAATTCGCTTACATACTTTAAAAAATTTTCGATATGCTCTTGCTCTACTTTTTCGGGCTGTAAATCCAACTCTTCCATTTCTAAATATTGCACCAATTTTTCTACATCTCTTAAATATGCTTGTACCGAATTTTCCGACAACGATCGTTCTAATTTCAAGTAAGATTTAAAACCTTTTATGGTTGGATTCCAGTTCATCACGGTGCCCGTGAAGGCAATTATTGATTTAATTAATTCAAATAAGTCTAAATACAAATATATATCTTTGCTGTTCAGATTTTTACTATGCAATTATTAATTATTAACGGTCCTAACTTAAATCTTTTAGGTAAAAGAGAAAAAAGCATTTATGGTGAAAGCTCTTTTGAGACTTATTTTAATGAGTTAAAAACAACTTTTCCTAATGTAGATTTTGAATATTACCAAAGTAATGTAGAGGGTGAATTAATTAATAAACTACACGAAGTTGGTTTTAGTTATGATGCTATAGTCATAAATGCTGGAGCTTATACGCATACTTCTATTGGCATTGCCGATGCCATTGCCGGAATTGAAACTCCAGTTATTGAAGTGCATATTTCTAATGTTTATGCTCGTGAAGAATACCGCCACGAATCTTTAATGGCTAAAAACTGTATTGGTGTTATTGCTGGCATGGGATTAAATTCTTATAAATTAGCGGTGGAACATTTTTTAAGTGTTCATTAAAACATTCCTCGCGAAAGCGGGATCCAGAAAACTGGATTCCTGACTTCCGTTACACTCCATCAGGAAAAAATAAATGACGATAAAAAACAACATCTGGAAACTATATGTAATTAAAGCATCAAAATGGATGATGCTTTTTATGCCAACCGTTGTTTTATTTTTTCAAGAAAATGGTTTAGCGTTGTTTGACATTATGCTGTTGCAAGCCATATATTCTGTAACTATTGCTTTATTAGAAATTCCTTCGGGTTATGCTGCTGATGTTTTTGGGAGAAAAAATTCTATGATTGTCGGAACTTTTTTTGGACTAGCTGGAATTATAATTTATGCTTTTAGTTTTGGCTTTTGGGGCTTTTTACCTGCTGCACTTTGTTTAGGAATAGGACAAAGTTTTGTATCGGGTTCTGATACTGCCTTAATGTACGATTCGTTAGTAGAACTTAAACGCGAAAAAGATTTTATAAAACTTGAAGGTCGCTCTATTTCTATGGGAAATTTTGCCGAAGCCATTGCTTTTATTATTGGCGGTTTTTTAGCCGAAATAACCTTACGAACTCCTTTTTATTACCAAATAGTAATTGCAGCTACTGGCTTATTTACTGCTATTTTATTAACCGAACCAAAAGTAAATCGTTTAGCAAATGGCAAAACCAAACCTTGGGCAAACATTAAAAACATTATCGTTTTTGTATTAAAAGAAAACAAAACTTTAAGGTACTTTATTTTATATTCTTCTATAATTGGAGCTACCACATTAACTATGGCTTGGTTTGTTCAGCCATATTATAAATTACTTAACATCAACATTATTTATTTCGGAATTATTGGAGCTATTTTAAATATTGCTGTTGCCATCCCTTCTTTTTATGCTCATGTTATAGAGCAAAAAATCAAAACCAACTACTTGCTCATTTTCTTTTTGGTATCCTTAACACTTTGTTATTTTTTAGCGAGTCAATTTATTACGCTATGGAGCTTAGCATTTTTATTAATCTTTTATATTGTTAGAGGAATTGCTACTCCAGTTTTAAGAGATTATATGAACAGACACACACCTTCCGAAATGCGTGCAACGGTTATGTCAATACGTAGTTTTATTATTAGAATTGTGTTTGCATCCATTTCGCCTTTATTAGGTTATGTAGCCGATGTTTACACTCTCCCTCAAGCACTACTATTTTCAAGTATTTTGTTTTTTGTTTTGGGAGGTGTTACTTTATTGTTCTTACTACGAAATAATAAAAAGGAGACCACATAGACACATAGTTTTAGGAGGGTTCTTCCCCCTCCTTGAGGAGGGATGGGGAGGTGATTCTCTCATTAATAATTCACCCCTATAATCCCCTCAAGGGGATAAACAACATACTTTCATTATATTCTCCCTTATTAAAACAATCCTGTTCTTTTATTATTAAGCCCCACATTTCCTATTAACTTATCGTTGTTAATTCTTTAGTAAAATGTTTTACTTCAAAGCAATTGAAGCCATTATTTTTACATTGCAAAAGCATTAACACATGACTAAAAAAATACTTTTAGGTTTATTTATACTTTTAATGGGAGCAGTAAGTTTTATCGCTTACAATTTTTACAAAAATGTAAAAGAACCTGTTAGCAAAACTGCTTTTGAAGCCATTCCCATAAATGCTGCGTTAATTATTAAAGAAAGTAACTTTAGTGCATTGGTAAAAAAAATAAACTCTACCAATATAGTTTGGGAGGAATTAATCACCCATACAACCTCAGCTAAAAACATTAATACTCAATTAAATTATTTAGATTCTTTATTAAACAATTCTTTTAAAACGCTTATTAAAACCAAAGAAGTTGTTGGTTCGTTACACCTATCTGGAGCAAATAATTACGACTTTATTTTTTACCTTTCTATTGCTGATGCAGAAACAAATGAACTTATCCAAAAAATTAAAACCGCTACAAAATCAAACCCAAGTTCAAGAGAGTACGATGGAGTTACCATCCATACTTTTCCTTATCAAGAAAACCAAAAAATTGCATTAACTTATTATAAAAATACTTTAGCATTTAGCTTTAGTACTGTTTTAATAGAGGATGTAATTCGTCAATTAAAAAATGAAAATAATTTATTATCAGACAGTACTTTTACTCAAGTTATTAAAACTTCTGGACAATCATCTGACGGAAACTTATTTGTAAACAATCATTATTTTTCTAAAATAGTTAATCAATACCTCAACAAATCGAGCAAAGCTTATTTTAAAAGTTTTGAAAACTATGCCTCGTGGTCGGAATTAGACATTACAATAAAACCAAATGCTGTGGCTTTAAATGGGTTTAGTTTTGCTAACGATAAAAACATTATTACGTTACTAAAAAATCAAAAACCTGAAGATATTGATATGGTTGAGATTTTACCATACAACACTGCTTTTGCATATCATTATGGCGTAAGTAATACCGAACTGTTTTTCGATAACCGAAAAGCGTTATTAAAAGGTGAAAACCAATTTTTTAATTATCAAAAGTATTTAGATGAACAAACCAGTAATTATGGTATTGATTTAGAGGTAGAACTTTTAGGACATATTTCATCTGAAATGGCAATGGTTATTACCGAATCGCAAACCGAAGACTTTAGTAATAATAAATTTGTTGTGCTAAAAGTTAAAGATGTTGATGAAGCTAAATCCAGCTTAAAAGCACTTTCAACAAAAACAAATGACGAGCCAACTGAGCCAATTATTTTTAATGAAAAAGCCATTTACCAATTAAATTTAGAAAATGTTTTTCAACGCCTGTTGGGCAAACCTTTTCCAAACTTTAAAACCCATTATTATACATTTATTGATGATTATGTAGTTTTTAGTGATAACACTAGTGCTTTACAAACTTTTATTACCAATACCATAAACAACAAAGTATTAAGTAAAAACGAAAATTTTGAATCGTTTAACGAAAATCTTTCTTCTAATAGTAATTTATTTATTTACAACAACATTGCCCGCTCAGTAAATCTTTACAAAACCATTTGTAATGAAGATGATGTTGTAATTTTTGATGAGCAACTAGAAACTTTTAGAAAATTTGAAGCTATTGCCTACCAACTTAGCACCGAAAAAAACAACCTTTATTATAATAATCTGTACTTAAAATACAACCCTGTTTATAAGCAAGAAACAGCATCGTTGTGGGAGTTAGCCTTAGATACTAATGTGAGTAACGAACCACAAATTGTTAGCAATCATAAAACTGGTGGTAAAGAAATTATTGTGCAAGATGATGCCAACAAATTATATTTAATTAGCAACACCGGAAAAATTATTTGGAGTAAACAGTTATCCGAAAAAGTGAAGGGTAAATTCCATCAAATAGACGTGTACAAAAACAACAAATTACAACTGCTGTTTAATACCAAATCTAAAATTTACTTATTAGATAGAAATGGAAATAATGTAGAAAGTTATCCTGTAAAGTTAGATGCCGAAGCCACCAATAATGTTACCCCAATTGATTACGATAAAAACAGAAATTATAGAATTTTAATTGGCTGCAACAACAACATGGTTTACAATTATGATATTACAGGCAACAAAGTTAAAGGTTGGGAATACAGTTCAACTCAAAGTTATGCAAGCGGTAATATGTGGCATTTTGCTATTGGAGGTAAAGATTATATTGTTATCCCCTTACAAAACGGACAAGTAAAAATTGTAGAACGTGCGGGTAAAGACCGTATTAAACTCGATAAAATGTTACCAAGTGGCAACAATGTTTATTTAAAAGTAGGTTCATCATTAGCAAAAACTTATTTAATTACTGCCGATAGTAATTCTACTGTAGTAAAGTTATTTTTAAATGATAAAAAAGAAGCCTTAAAAATTGATGATGTGCCACGTAATTCAACTTTTAGTTTTTTCGATTTTAATAGTGATAAAGCAAAAGATTATATATTTAATGTTGGCAATAATCTATTAGCGGTTGACAACCAAAAGAAAGAATTATTTAAAATAGATTATGAAAACAATATTAGTCAACAACCAATGGCTTTTAAACTAGACCAAAACAAAACAGGAGTTGTTGTTCAAAATCAAATTTATTTAATAAATAGCAACGGATTATTAGAAGACGGTTTTCCTTTGGCAGGCTCAACAGCTTTTCATATTGCAGATTTAAACAACGATAAGATAATGAACCTTGTTGTAGCAAACAACAATATGATTTATACTTATAATTTAAAATAAGGTTTAATTCCCTCCTATAAAGGAGGGTTAGGGAGGTGTAAAATATTTTATTATTCCGTTTTTACACTTCTTTAACATTTTAATTAGCTCTTAATGTGCTAACAAAATAATTTATCCGTTTTTTTGTTACTTGTTAAGCATGTTTTTTAAGCTATCTAAAATATCAGTCCTTTTTGCATTATTATTTTTTGCAACCCCCATTTTTTCTCAAATAAAAAAAGAAAATAAAATGCTAATCGGAAGACTTGAGCTTTCGGAAAAAAACTACAAAGAAGCCATTGAACTTTTTAATGAAGTAATAAAAAACCAAATAAACAATTACGAACCTTATTATTATAGAGGAATTGCCAAGCTTGAGTTAAGCGATTATATTGGTGCTGAACAAGATTTTACTAAAGCAATAGAACTTAACAAACGACTAGTTGATTTATGGATTATTAGAGCATCTGTTAGAGATCGTTTACTTAACCATAAAGGAGCTTTTGAAGATTTTGAAAGTGCCATAAATATAGATTCAACCAACTCTAGTATTTACCTTAATAGAGCTATTACTTACAATTACATTCAAGAGTATGAAAATGCTATTACTGATTGTGAAAAAGCTTTGAAATATGGCAACAATAAAGAGTTGGTTTATATCATTAGAGGGATGTCTAAATTAGGTGCTAAACATTATAGAGATGCCATCAACGACTTTAATATCATTATTAAAAACAACCCCAGAAGAGCCAATACTTACGTAAGAAAAGCTACTGCGTTTTACTATTTAGAAAGCTACGATACTGCGTTAACCAATATTAACCATGCCTTATATTTAGATGCAGAAAATAAATATGCTTTTTTTCAAAGAGCTATGGTTTACAACAAAACAGATAAAAACGACTTAGCATTAAGCGATTTAAACAATGTAATTGAACTATCTCCTAACTCAACTTCTGCCTATTATAACCGAGCATCTATTTATGCCGAAAAAGAAGATTACGATAAGGCTTTGACCGATTATAACAAAGTAATTTTATTAAACCCTCAAAACATTTTGGCTTACTACAACAGGGCTTTAATTTATCAGCGTACAAAAAAAATTAGAGCAGCTATAAATGATGTTGAAAAAGCAATTGGTTTATACCCTGATTTTGTTGATGGATACAAATTACGTTCTAACTTAAAACACCAAATAGGAGATTATAAAGGTGCTGCTTTAGATGAGCAAACTGCCCAAATAATTAACGAAAGTAAAATTAATATAACCGATAGTTTAAAGCGATACGAAGAAATGAACATTGCTAAAGTAACCTCATTTAGTGGCAACACTACCAATAAAAATATAGATCAAAACAATAGCAATGAAATAGCCTTGGTAAAACCTTATTACATTAGCTTATTAGCATCTACCAAACATAAAAGAATAATAGATAGTTGGAATAAAAAGAACCAAGCTTTTACTGCATACTTTTTACTAAACAATAATGATGATGACATTTCTGAAGAACGGAAACAAAAAAAATTAACAGCCCTTAACGCCAAAATAGAAAAAGATTTTAGAAATGGTGAACTTTATTTAAAACGTGCCATTACCAACGCTTCTTTAGGTATAAATGATAAGGCTTTACTAGATTTTAACAAATCTTTACATTTAGATGCTGACAACTATATGGCGTACTTTGGTAAAGCCAACATGCTTTATCAAACCATAACTAAATTAGAAAAAAGTGAAACTTATTCTATTAAGCAGGTTATTAAAGATTACGATAAATGTATAGAGCTAAACCCAAAGTTTGCTTATGCTTATTTTAATAGGGCTTATTTAAAATTTCAAAATGAAAATTACATTGGTGCTATTGATGATTTTAGCGAAGCAATAAATCTATCGCCAACATTTGCTGAGGCTTATCTTAACCGAGCGTTAATCTTATTAATTTTAGAAAACAACGAACAAGCTTGCACCGATTTAAGTAAAGCTGGCGAACTAGGATTAACACAAGGTTATTCCTTAATTAATAAATACTGTAACAAGTAAGTGTTGTTTCTGGATTCCCGCCTTCACGGGAAACTCAATTACAAAACAAATCATTCCCCGAGAAGTCGGGGAACCAGTTTATTTATAATTACACTCCAACTTTGGCGGGAAACTTAATGACAAAAAAAGCCCAATTCCGAACTACCGAAATTGGGCTTTTCATATATTTTAAAAGCTTCTGTTATTTAGCAGTCTCCGCTTTTTTCTTTCTAGTTGTTCTTCTTTTTGGTTTTTTCTCTTCTTCTGTTGGCTCAACATAATTAGGATCAAAAGCAGAATCAACTAAAATTCTTCCGCAGTGCTCACAAACCAATACTTTTTTATGATTTTTAATATCCATCTGTCTTTGTGGTGGTATCTTGTTAAAACATCCTCCACAAGAATCTCTCTGAACTGTAACAACCGCCAAACCATTTCTTGCATTACTTCTAATTCTGTTGTATGCAGTAATTAATCTATCATCAATTACTTTAGCAGCCTTGTCAGATTTTTTAACCAACTTCTCTTCTTCTGAAGATGTTTCAGAAGTAATTTCTGCTAACTCGTTTTGCTTGTTAGTTAAATCTTGTTTTCTTCCTTCTAAATATTCTTTAGCTTCTTCTAACTTTTCGTTTTTAGAAGTTAACTGAAATTCTCCTTCTTTAATTTTCTTTTCTGCTAATTGAATTTCTAAATTTTGAAACTCTATTTCTTTTGTAATTGCATCAAACTCTCTGTTATTTCTAACTTTGTTTTGTTGCTCTTCGTATTTCTTAATTAAGTTATTAGCATCTGTAATACTGTTTTTCTTATTAGAAATCTCAGTAGTTAAATCTTCTATTTCAGAATTTAATTTATCTAACCTTAAACTTAATCCTTCAACTTCATCTTCTAAGTCTTGAACCTCTAACGGAAGTTCTCCTCTTACAGTACGTATTTTATCAATAGTAGAATCTATTACTTGTAAATCATACAATGCTTTTAGTCTCTCTTCTATTGTTGCTTCTTTTTTAGCCATTTTAAAGGTAATTTACTGGGTTTGTATTTTCTTTCGATAAACGAACTGCGAAATTAGGAATTTTTTTATTAAGAATCTCATAAATTAACTCGGTTGTGTATTGCTCGCTCTCATAATGACCTACATCGGCAATTATAATTTTATCTTCAGCATCAAAAAATTGGTGGTATTTAAAGTCTCCTGTTATAAAAACATCTGCTTTGTTTTGTATTGCATCGTTCAATAAAAAACTTCCTGAACCCCCACACAATGCTACTTTTTTTACTTTTTTATTCAACAAATTGGTGTGCCTTACACAATTGGTATTCAAATCGTTTTTTAATCGCAACAAAAAGTCTTTTTCACCTTCTTCAATTTCTAATTCTCCAACTACACCGCTACCAACTAATTGATGTGAGTTTTGTAATGCAACAACATCGTAAGCAACTTCTTCATAAGGGTGGGCATCTATCATATTTTTTACCACTTTACCTATTAAATGATTAGGCACAACTGTTTCTATTTTTACTTCCTTTTCTTGATGAAATTCGCCTGTTGTTCCTAAATGTGGATTGGTTCCTGCCAAACCTTTGTATGTTCCTGTTCCCTCTGTATTATAACTACACTCGGCATAATTACCAATATTTCCTGCTCCTGCACTAAACATTGCTTGCCTAACCGCATCTGCATTTTCTGTTGGGCTATAAGTAATTATTTTACTTAGCAAATTTTGTTTGGGTTGCAACACCTTACAATTTTTTAAGCCTATTTTTTCTGCCATTTTAAAGCTCACACCATTATTTGCATTATCTAAATTGGTATGTGCTGCATATAAAATAATATTGTTTTTAATGGCTTTTATTACCACTTGCTCAATGTAATTTTTACCATTAAACTTTTTTAACCCACTAAAAACTATGGGATGATGTGCAATAACCATGTTACAATTTAGAGCAATTGCCTCTTCTAAAACTGAATCAATACAATCTAAGGCAATTAAAACACCTGTTACCTCATCATCATTATTTCCAACAATTAAACCTGAATTATCATAACTTTCTTGGTAAGATAAAGGGGCAAATTCTTCTATTATTTCGGTAATTTCTTTTACTTTCATTTTTTAATGCGATAAGGAGATTAATGATAGAATGATTTAATTTATGTAAACATACTGATTTATACTTTTTCAATTAAGCATTCGCTCATTTTCTCATTCAACCATTATTTTAAAGAGTTAATATAATAGAAACTTCAGTTCCTGCAACATTTTTGTTTTCATCATAAACTTGGTAAGGTCCACGAATAGCACAATCTTTATTAGAAATTCTGCTAATTAAATTAATTCGCCCTTTGGTTAATTCCATTCCTTTAGAGTCGTGATGTTGATTTTTACCCTCTTTCTGTGCCATACTCACATCAATACCAATACCATCATCTAAAATTTTAATGACTAATTTACCCTCATCTTTTTTAACATCAACGGTAATGTTTCCTACTTCTTTAGATGGTAAAATGCCATGCCATATTGAGTTTTCAATAAATGGTTGTAATAGCATTGATGGTATTTTAATAGATTGTGGTTCTATAGTTGGGTCAACTTTAACCTTATAATTAAATTTATCTTGAAAACGCATTTGCTCTAATTTCAAATAAAGATTAATTCGTTCTATTTCGTCATCTAAATATATTTCAGGCACCAAAGAACTATCTAAATTTTTTCGAACCAATTTAGCGAAACTCGATAAATACTTGTTTGCCGATATTTTATCTTGTCGGTTTATATAATATTGAATTGAGTTTAATGAGTTAAAAATAAAATGCCTGTTCATACTCGCATTTAAAGCTTGCTGCTCTAAGGTTAGCATTTTAGTTTTATCTTCTAACATACGAGTAGCTCTTCTTGCCAGTTTAATTCTTTTTCTTCTTAATAAAATTAAATAACCTATACCATAAATTGCCAACGCACACAAAGTAAAAAACCACCATGTTAACCAAAAAGGAGGTTTTACAGTAAAAGAAAAACTAACAGGTTTACTCCAATTTTTTAAATCGGTTGTTGCTGAAAGTGAAAACGTAAAATCACCCGAAGGAATATTTGAGTATGTTACAAAATTAGAAGCTGTTAAGGGTTGCCAATTTTCATCAAAACCATCTAATTTAAATCGATATTTTACTTTATCTGGGTTGGTATGATAAATACCTACAAAATCGAATGTTAGGTGGTTTTTATTGTAAGGAAGTACTAATTCATTAGGTAAACTAGTATTTATTATTTGTCCTTTAGAAAATTGAGTATAATCATACTTCTCAAAAAACAAGCGAACATCTTTTAACTGTACCAAAGGAAGTGTAAGTGTACTTTTTATTGGTTTTAATTGATGTTTTATTAAACCATAACTGGTTCCAAACCACAAATTATTTTCATTATCAATTATTGCTGAGTTTTGATTACACTCTAAACTTTTTAACCCATCTAAATTAGAATAGCGAATAAATTCGGTTGATTTAAATGATGTTTTGTTTTTAATATTTATTCGATACAACCCAAAATTAGTTCCTATCCATAAATTTCTGTAATCGTCTATTTGTAAAAAATTAATGCTATTAGCTGCAAAATTTCCTGGCACTTCTATTTTGGTAATTTCATTATCTGCTAAAATTGCCAAGCCTCTAGATGTTCCTATCCAATAACTACCATCTTTATCTTTTAAAATATTCATCACACTTTCATCTGGCAAACCATCCTCTTGAGTAAACACTTTAAAATTTTCTGTCTGCACATTGTATTTAAACAATCCATCTGACGAACAAAACCATATATAATTATCGTTTTCTATAAATATACTTCTAATGTTTCGTGCTATTCCTAAATTTTTAATTTGTTCGGTTTCAAGATCTAATACCGAAACACCTTCTTTTGTTCCTATCCATATATTACCACGATTATCTTCTTGTAAAGCATAAACTTTTTTAGCATTTAAGCCATGTGATGTATTGTAGGTTTTAAACTTTGTACCATCAAATACCGAAACTCCATTTGATGTACCAGCCCAATAACGCTTATCTTTTGATTCTAAGCTGCACCAAACAGTATTGTTTCCTAATCCATCATTTGTAGTAAATGATTGATAACCTTTGCTTGTAAAAACCCCCACTCCATCGCCATAAGTTGCTAACCAAATGTTAGTATGATGGTCTTGTAAAATAGACATTACCACATTACTGCCTATACCATCTTCTTTGGTGTAACTTATAAAATCTTCATTGGTAAATTTTATTAAACCGCCTCCATCTGCTCCTAAAAATAAGTTGCCTTCCATATCCTCAGTAACACACTTAATGTTGTTATCTTTTAAACCATCTTTAGTGGTGAAATTTTTAAATGTACCATTAATATATTTTGATATTCCGTTTTTAGAAACAAACCAAAACGAACCGTCTTTTCTTTTTGCGAAAGCCCTAATATGATTACTAATTAAGCCATCTTTTATGGTTAATTGCACACATTTTTCTCCTTCCATTTTAAACATTCCATCGCCAAAAGTAGAACACCAAGCAGTACTACCGTCTATGTAAATTTGTGTTGCATTAACACTATCGGCTTCGGTAGTAATATTAAATTCCGAATCGATTGTAGATATTCCATTTCTGGTTGCTAACCATATTTTACCTTTATCGTCAATCGTAACATGCCTTATGTAATTATTATCTGCTCCATTAGGTAACGTAATGTAGTTTAACTCCTCAGAATTAAAATATACCATTCCGCCACCATCGGTAGCAAACCACATATTGCCAACCCTATCTTTTGTGATGGATAAAACAGAGTTTTCTGCTAACTCTTCTTTAAAGAAATAATTTTGAAACTTATTGCCATCGTAAACTGAAAACCCACTATTTGTTCCTAACCAAACTTTACCTTTATCATCGCAATAAATGGCATTAATTTGATTATCCATTAAGCCATCATTGGTAGAAAAATTTTCAAAATGAACCCCATCAAATTTGGATAGTCCTCCTAAAGTTCCAATCCATAAATAACCTTGATTGTCTTGTGAAATTGCTCTTACTTGAGATTGTGCCAAACCATCTTCAATAGAGTAATTGACAAAATTATACTGTTGAGAAAAAGCATTACTCCAAAAGAGTAATGCTATAAAAATTACTAGTAATCTCTGCATCAATCTATCTTAGAATGTTTTTATTTTACTGATAAATCCTGATAATTTTCTTCTGGCAACAGGTATTGCTTCGCCATTATCCATAATAGCAACATTACCTTCGTGTCGGTTAAACTCTTTTAAATGGTGGCGTGTATTTATAATGTGAGATTTGTGAACTCTAAAAAATATATCTTCGTTTAATACTTTTTCATACTTAGCAATAGTCATACTACTGGTAGTTTTTTTACCATTAGTTAAAAATATTTTAGTATAACTCTCATCTGCTTCTAAATGAATAATATCTTCTATTTTAATGATTTCATAACCACTAAGTGTTGGCACTGCAATTATATCTGATTTACTTTCGTTTTTATGTTCGTTTAAAATATTTCTAATCATATTATAATCAACATTTCCACCTTTAGCATCATCTACCGAAACTTTACTAATAGCTGCTTGTAAATCTTCAATATCAATAGGTTTTTCAATATAATCTATTGCTCCAGCTTTTAAAGCTTTTAGTGCAAATTGGTTATGGGCTGTAATAAATATTACCGAAAAGTTCTTATTCTCTAGCGATTCTAACAACTCAAAGCCATCTTCGTTAGGCATATTTATATCTAAAAATAATAAGTTGGGTTGGTGTTCATTAATTAATGCTCTAGCTTCATCAGCCGAACCTGCTTCGGCAACTACATTAATGGTTGGACAGTATTCTTCTAGAATTAGTTTTAGGTTACTACGAGCGTTTTCCTCATCGTCAATTATAATTGTGTTTATCATGATATTAAGTTTTTGTTAGTGCGTTTTAAATTTACGTAAAGTTTAGTTATTGGTTTTATACAACTACTAAACAGTATGAATTAGCAATTAAACGGTAGTAAATTAAAATTAAACTACAAATCACCCCTCTTTCTCTCCCCTCAAGGGGAGAATTATTAAAGCGACTTTATTGTTTTTACAAAATCGGCAACTCTGGCACGAGCAACGGGCAATTTTACATCTTTTTGGAGCTGAGCATAACTGCCTTCATCACTCAAATAATCTGTTAAACAGTTTAAATTAATGATGTACTTTTTATGGATACGATAAAATTTATTTTTATTCAAAATATCATCGTAAACCTTTAAAGTTCTTGTATCAAAAAATGTTGTATCATCTGTAAAATGAATGTTAGTACAATTGCCATCTCCTTCTAAATACAAAATATTATTATCGTCAATAATCTTTATCCCTTTACTGTGCGATACCGTTATTTTACTCGATTCATTTTGGTAATGAATATTTTCTGAAAGGTTTTTTAGCGATTCTATATATGTTTCAAGATTAGAATTATCTTGTAAAAAAAGCTCCTTATAATTTAAAAGTTTTGCTACTGCTTCTTTTAAATCTTCAATATCTATTGGTTTTAAAATGTAATGGATAGAATTAATGTTAAATGCTTTTATGGCATGCTCTTTAAAAGCAGTAACAAATACTATCTGGAAGTTTCCCAACTTAGCATCTTCTAATAATTCCAAACCTTCCTCTCCACTGGGCATTCTTATATCTAAAAAAACGGCTTCTGGCTTTTTTTCTACTATTAATACTCTTGCTTCTTCTACGTTTTCTCCCTTACCAATTACCTCCACTTCTGGGCAAAATTCTGCCAATAGCAACTGAAGGTTTTCTCTTGCTAATGCTTCATCATCAATTATTATGGCAGTTATCTTGGACATCTAACCTTTCCCTCCAAAAATTCTAGCGAAAAACGATTTCTTTTTACCAGATCGTTGTCTATTTAAGCGTTCAGATTTCTTTTTTTGTTTTTTCATTCGTTTTTTTACTGCCTTAGTTTGTATATTCATGTGGCGTTTCTTTCCCTCCTTAATAGAATCTTCCATCGCTTTTTCTTTCTCCTGCTCTTGCTTTTCCAACACTTTTTTCCTGCCTTTTGTAGAGGTTGCATTTTGCTTACAACTAACAACCGTTACAATTATTAGCAAAACAGATAGTATATACTTTATTCTTCTCATTATCGTTATCCCTTTAATAAATTCGAATTTACTAATTTTACACTAATGCAAAAAAAATGGCTTTATATATTATTAGCATTATTTTCTTTGGCTTGTAGCAAAGATGATGATAACTCTAATATTCCACTAGTAAGTGTAAATTATTATATCCATGTTAATGACCCTGCTTATAATGCTGTTACGGTTCCTGGAGGTTGGATGTACTTAAATGGTGGCTCGCGTGGAATAATTTTATACCGAGCAAGTAACGACCAATTTAAAGCTTACGATAGGCATTGCACTTTTCAGCCAACCAGCACTTGTGCTTTAGTTTCGGTAGAAACCAATAACATTACTGCTTTTGATGATTGTTGCGGTTCTAAATTTTTATTAACTGATGGCTCTGTAACTAAAAGCCCAGCTAACTTGCCTTTAAAACAGTATCAAACTACTTTTGATGGTAGTGTTTTGCATGTTTATAATTAGAAATGAGATTAATTATTATAATATCATTAATAGTAATTTCATTTCAATCTTACAGCCAAGATTCAACTAGATACAGCAATTTATTAATAGGCAAATGGACTGAGATAAAAGACACTAGAGGATTCAATAAACAAGATCTTAAACAAGAGTTTAATAAAAATGGAAAGTGGATAATTTATCAAAATGACAAAATCATTAAAAAATCTAATTGGGTTATTGTAAATTCAGAAATTCAAAAATCAAAATTTTGTTTAAAGGATGAGGCTTTAAGTTTTGGTACTCCTATTTTAAAACTTACAAAAACAAAATTAGTTTTATTATATTGTGAATGTGATATTAGAAATAATTTCATTAAGAAAAATTCATATAAAATCACATATAAAAAAATACAATAAAAAATCCCGAGCAAAAGCTCGGGATTTTTACTTATACCTTTATACTGATAACTTTTAACTCGCTTAGTATCTGTAGTGTTCAGGTTTATAAGGACCTTCAACTTTTACACCAATATAATCTGCTTGATCTTGACGTAAAGTTGTTAATTCTACAGCAATTTTCTCTAAGTGTAACTTAGCTACTTTTTCATCTAAATGCTTTGGTAACATATATACTTCATTACCATAAGCCTCAGAATTATTCCATAATTCTAATTGAGCTAATGTTTGGTTAGTAAATGAGTTACTCATCACAAAACTTGGATGTCCAGTTGCACAACCTAAGTTTACTAATCTACCTTCAGCTAAAACAATAATATCGTTTCCTTTTACATTGTAAATATCAACTTGTGGTTTAACAGTATCTTTAGTGTTACCATAGTTTTCGTTTAACCAAGCCATATCAATTTCATTATCAAAGTGTCCAATGTTACAAACGATAGTTTTGTCTTTCATTGCTTCAAAATGCTGCCCTTGAATAATGTCTTTATTACCAGTTGTAGTAACAACAATATCAGCTTCATTAACAACAGTTTCTAATTTTTTAACAGCAAAACCGTCCATTGCAGCTTGTAACGCACAAATTGGGTCAATTTCCGTAACAATTACTCTTGCTCCAGCACCTCTTAACGAAGCCGCAGAACCTTTACCAACATCCCCGTAACCACAAACAACAGCGACTTTACCAGCCATCATTACATCTGTAGCTCTTCTAATTGCATCTACTAACGATTCTTTACATCCGTATTTGTTATCAAATTTAGATTTAGTAACCGAATCGTTTACATTAATTGCTGGCATTACTAAAGTTCCGTTTTTCATTCTTTCGTATAATCTGTGAACACCAGTAGTAGTTTCTTCAGATAATCCTTTAATATCAGCACACAACTCTGGGTATTTATCAAAAACCATATTGGTTAAATCTCCACCATCATCTAAAATCATGTTTAAAGGTTTTCCTCCTTCAAACCCATGAATAGTTTGGTCAATACACCAATCAAACTCTTCTTCGTTCATTCCTTTCCAAGCATAAACAGGAACTCCTGTTGCAGCAATTGCAGCAGCAGCCTGATCTTGTGTAGAGAATATATTACAAGACGACCAAGTAACCTCTGCTCCTAAAGCAGTTAATGTTTCTATTAATACTGCTGTTTGGATAGTCATGTGTAAACATCCTGCAATTCTTGCTCCAGCTAATGGTTTAGAATCTCCATATTCAGCTCTTAAACTCATTAAACCTGGCATTTCTGCTTCAGCTAATTTTATTTCTTTTCTACCCCATTCTGCTAGGGATATATCTTTAACTTTGTAAGGTAATTTTTCCACTTCTGTGCTCATTAGTTATAATTTTTAATTTTTAAGGACAGCAAAGTTAAGCAATAACCTAATACAATTCAAAAGATGCCTGTATATCAACATAAAAACATCTCAAAAAATAGTAAACTAGGCATTTGGTTTATTAATGAAACGTCCGAACAACTAACGAAACTTGCAGAAAAAGAAAAAATAAATCTCACTAATTTACCACAAGTAAAAAACGAAAACAGAGTTAAGCAATGGCTTGCCACACGTTTATTATTAAATGATTTTTTTACTTCCGTAGATATTATTTATGATGAAAAAGGCAAACCGTTTTTGAGTAATGATTGGAATATTTCCATTTCTCACTCTGGAGATTATGTGGCTATAATTTTAAATGAAAATAAAAATTGTGGTATTGATATAGAAAAAATCAGCTCTAAAGTAAAACGAATAAAACACAAATTTTTAAATGAAACTGATTTAAAAAACATTACCACCGAACAAGGTTTAACCATTTATTGGGGAGCTAAAGAAGCTTTGTACAAATACTATGGTAAAAAAGAAGTATTGTTTATCGAAAATTTATTTATTGAAGATTTTTCTTCCTCTAAAAATACTTTTATAGGAATTATTGAAATGCACAGCTTAAAAACCAAGCTTAATTTAGTTTGGGAGAAAATTGGGGATTATGTGTTGGTTTATAGTATTTAGTTATATTTCAGCATAAAGATATTTACACGATTCTATTTCTAACAAACCCCTTTTATTTTTTCTTAATTTAATCTCCCAGTTTTGAATGCCTATATTTTTTAAATAATGCTCAATTCCATTATAAGGAGTTGAAATTACTATCATAAATTTTATTCTATATTTTTTTCTTTTTCGAATCCTTTTAATTTCCCACACTTCCATACTTAATTGTTTTGTTGAATCTATAATCCCATTTCCTTGACAAAAAGAATTAAATTTATTTTTAAAAAATGTAGTATCTAACTCTTTTGGTATTAACTCATACTTTATTGAAATTTTACTTCCATAAGAATCAAAATATATAAGTCGAGACTCTTCTTTTTGTCCTTTCAGTAGAAATGGTATCAAAATAAAAGTTGATAAAAATAATTTCATCATATTCAAACTTAATTTTAATAAAATAATTGTGCTGTTATCTAATCCTTAAAAGTCCTAACTTTACATTCTTATGCAAAACACCATTTACAATAACATTATAACCAAAAGCAACAATCAACAAAAAATGTTTGGGGTTTTAATTGATCCTGACAAACAAAATGTTGCTGAATTGCTAAAAACCGTTCAATTGTGTAATGAGCAAGATGTTGACTTCTTTTTTGTTGGTGGTAGCATAATTACCAAAGGAGATTTTAATCAGACCTGCCGTTTAATTAAAGAAAACACTACCAAACCTGTTATTATTTTTCCTGGTAGCCCCGACCAAATTTCTAAATATGCCGATGCTATTTTGTTTTTGTCGTTAATTTCTGGAAGAAACCCTGAATTATTAATAGGCAGTCATGTTGCTGCAACACCAAAGTTGCAAAAATTAGATTTAGAGATTATTCCTACAGGCTATCTATTAGTAGATTGTGGCACTCAAACCACTGCAATTTATGTAAGTGAAACCAATCCTATTCCACACAGTAATTCCGAAATTGCCGCAACTACAGCTTTAGCAGGAGAATATTTAGGATTAAAACTAACTTATATTGATGGTGGAAGCGGTGCTAAAAAATGCATCAGTACCGATATGATTCGCAAAACAAAAGAGAACTTATCGGGTCCACTAATAATTGGTGGAGGAATTAGAACTCCTGAAGCAGCCAAAGAAATTTATAAAGCTGGAGCTGATATTATTATTGTAGGTAATGCTGCCGAAAAAAACAGAAACTTAGTTACAGATATTGCTCAAATGAAAAAACAGTATAATTCCGAATCCTTACCGTCATTCCGTGCTTGATGAGTTTATACTGAGCTAAGTCGAAGTAGAATCTCCTTATTTTATATCTAAACAAATAGATTACGGATATTTTTCTTTTTGAAAAATATAAAAAGAAAAATTCCGTAATGACGAGGAATAACCCCCTGTTAAATTTCTTTAAAAACTCTCTAAAGCTGTTAACAAAAATCATATTTTGTATCTACATCTTTTATTACATTTGCTTCCCTTTTATTTTTAGATAAACTTATAATTATGGTTACAGATAAATTTTCAAGTCGTCATATAGGTCCTAGAGACAAAGACGTAAATAGTATGTTAGCTGAATGTGGAGCTTCTTCAATCAATCAATTAATTGAAGAAACTATTCCTAACAAAATTAGGCTAAGTAAAGATTTGGATTTAGCTCCTGCAATGACAGAGTACGAATATCTTAATCATATAAAAGGTTTAGCCAATAAAAATAAAGTATTCAAATCTTACATCGGTTTAGGGTACAACAATACCATTACGCCTTCGGTAATTAAGCGTAATATTTTAGAAAACCCAGGATGGTACACTGCATACACACCCTACCAAGCAGAAATTTCGCAAGGAAGATTAGAGGCTTTGTTAAACTACCAAACAATGGTGTTGGATTTAACAGGAATGGAATTGGCCAATTCTTCATTGTTAGATGAAGGAACTGCTGCTGCCGAAGCAATGATTTTAGCTTTTAATAGCAGAAGTAGAGCTGCAAAAAAAGCTGGAGCTAATCAGTTTTTTGTTTCCGAAAAATGCTTTCCACAAACTATTGATGTTTTAAAAACACGTTCAAACCCATTAGATATAGAATTAATTATTGGAGATCATAACACTTTTGAGTTTAACGAAATGGTTTTTGGTGCAATTCTTCAATATCCTGATGTAACAGGACAAATAAACGACTATAAAGTTTTTGCTGAAAAAGCAAAAACAAATGAAAGCTTGTTAGTTGTAGCTGCAGACTTATTAAGCCTTGCACTATTAACTCCTCCAGGAGAATGGGGTGCTGATGTGGTAGTTGGTTCTACCCAACGATTTGGTGTACCATTAGGATATGGTGGTCCTCACGCAGCATATTTTGCCACTAAAGAAGCATATAAAAGATCTGTACCTGGTAGAATTATTGGGGTTACAGTTGATGCACAAGGAAACAGAGCATTAAGAATGGCTTTACAAACTCGTGAGCAACATATTAAAAGAGATAGAGCAACTTCAAATATATGTACTGCACAAGTACTATTAGCTGTAATGGCAGGAATGTATGCTGCTTACCATGGCCCACAAGGTATTAAAAACATAGCCTCTAATGTAAACGAGTTAACAGGTATGTTAGCAGGAAAATTAGATGCCTTAGAATATAAAAGAGTAAACAACTCTTTCTTTGACACTTTAACTTATGAAGTTAATGACAATCAAAAAGAAAAAATTCAGCAGATAGCAATCGCTAACCAAACCAACTTTTATTACGGAAATGGCACTATTTCTATAAGCATAGGAGAAACTGAAAATACAGCTTCTATTAATGCCATTGCAAACATTTTTGCAGAAGCAATTAATGGCAACAATTCTGGGAACAATACCATTGAAGGATTACCAAGTAATTTATTAAGAACATCAACTTATTTAACACACGAATCGTTTAACAATTACCATTCTGAATCGGACATGATGCGTTACATTAAGCGTTTAGAAAACAAAGATTTATCGCTTACACATTCAATGATTTCATTGGGTTCTTGTACGATGAAATTAAATGCTGCATCCGAACTAATTCCTTTAGGGTGGGAAGAATGGTCAAACATTCATCCTTTTGCACCAACCAACCAAGCCGAAGGTTACCAAACTATGCTATCTACTTTAGAGAGCGATTTAGCAGAAATTACTGGTTTTGATTCGGTTTCTTTACAGCCAAACTCTGGTGCTCAAGGAGAATATGCTGGACTTTTAGTTATTAAAGCATATCACGAAAGCAGAGGAGATTACCACAGAAACATTGCATTAATACCAGCTTCGGCACACGGAACAAACCCTGCAAGTGCTGTTATGGCAGGAATGAAAGTGGTTGTTACCAAATGTGATGAAGATGGAAATATTGATGTTGAAGATTTAAAAGCAAAAGCAGAAGAACATAGGGACAACCTTTCTTGTACTATGATTACTTACCCTTCTACTCATGGAGTGTATGAAGAAAGTATTATGGAATTAACACAAATTATCCATGATAATGGCGGACAGGTTTATATGGATGGTGCAAACATGAATGCACAAGTTGGATTAACTAATCCCGCTAATATTGGTGCAGATGTTTGTCATTTAAACTTACATAAAACTTTTGCTATCCCTCACGGTGGTGGCGGACCAGGTGTTGGACCAATTGGAGTAGCTAAACAATTAACTCCATTTTTACCAAGCAATCCTTTAATTAAAACTGGTGGAGAGAATGCAATTACTGCGGTTTCTTCTGCTCCTTGGGGAAGTGCTTATGTATGTTTAATATCTTACGCTTACATTAAAATGTTAGGTACTGATGGATTAAGAAAATCTACAGAAACAGCTATTTTAAACGCTAACTATTTAAAAGCAAAATTAGAAAACGACTATAAAATTTTATACACCAACGATAAAAATAGAGTAGCTCACGAAATGATTTTAGAGTGTAGAGATTTTAAACAAGCATCAGGTGTAGAAGTGGCAGATATTGCTAAACGATTAATGGATTATGGTTTCCATGCTCCAACAGTATCGTTTCCAGTAGCAGGAACCTTAATGGTAGAACCTACCGAAAGTGAAAGCAAAGAAGAATTAGATCGTTTTATTGAGGTTATGCTTTCAATAAAAAAAGAAGTTAACGCAATCATTACTGGAGAATCTGACAAAGAAAATAACCCATTAAAAAATGCTCCTCATACTGCAAAAGTGGTTATTTCTGATGATTGGAATTATCCATACACTAGAGAAAAAGCAGCATTTCCATTAGCTTGGTTACAAAATTCTAAATATTGGCCAACCGTTGGTAGAGCAGATGATGCTTATGGCGATAGAAACTTAATTTGTAGCTGTGCTCCTATTGAGGAGTTTATGGAGGAAGCTTAAGTAAAAAGAGGAATGACTAAAATCATTCCTCTTTTTATTTAATAATACACTCATTATTATTAACTTAGTAGCACTAATCAAAACTTTTTAATATGAAAAATTTATACTTTTTAATCGGTGCAGTATTAATTAGCACGACAAGTTTTGCCCAATATAGAGTAGGTAATGGTCCTACAGTAAGTGGCACTGTAAACATGAGCACAAAAGTTTACAAAAAAGAAAATAACAAAGCTACTGGTGATAGCTTAATGTACTTTGATTCCGAAGGATTTTATTTAGTTGACCCACAAGATAATACCGACTTTGTTTTAGCTAATGAAGATGTTGATGGGAATGGTGACTATGGAAATACAGGGTGGCCATCCCCTTCAGGAGATGCCTTTCAGTTTTCATTTTATGATGATGACATTAATGAAACTCCTTATACTAGTCCAGATGGAAATTTTTTCCCTAACGATTTAACACCTGGTACAGATTCTGCATTTTATATTGCTGCAACATCATGGTATAACAGCCCTGCTCAAGCTGATAATTGGTTTAACTTTGGGCCAATAACTATTCCTTCTAGCACAACTGGAAACTCTTTAAATTGGTTTGACAGACATAACCCTGCATGGACTGATGGTTATGATATATATGTAGTAGAAATGTCTGTTTTAGCAGATCCAATGAACCCAAGTTTTACAGATATTTTAGTAAACTCTTTAACTCCTGATTTTACAAGAGCTGCTATTAATTCTCCAGCACCTCAACCAGGAACAGATACTACATGGCAAATGCAATCATTCAATATCAACAACAACTTAGCCGGTCAAAGAGTTTTTATCTTCATAAACCATGATATGAATGATGGAGATCAATTAAGATTAGATGAGATGTGGCTAGAAGAAGGAACATTAAGCCTTGAAGATCACAACCAAGTATCATTCAACGTATATCCTAACCCTAGTAATAATGGTATCTTCAACATCAATTTAACTTCAAAGTTGAGTAAAAACACCTCTATTATTGTTAGAGATATTTTAGGGAAAACTATCTACAATAAAAACATTAAGGTAAATGGTCAAACTAAAGAAACCATTTCTTTAACTGATTTTAGCAAAGGAATATATTTCTTATCTATCAACAATAAAACGACTAAACTTATTGTAAAATAAGAACTAATGAAATAACAAAAAAAGGTATTAATAGGGATCAACACTTTTTTTTGTTAAACACTAATGTACATTTTCGTTAAAATTTAACCGTTAAATAAATTTAATGTTTAAAAGTTATGAAGAAGTTAAAATTCAATTAATTTTTTTGTATTTTCGCGTAAACTAATTAAAAAATTATAACTATGAAGAAAATTTACATTTTAGCGGCTGCTGCAATTTTTTCTACTGCAGCAATTGCACAAGTGCCTCAGGCTGGTAAGCCTTACGTTAAAGATAGCAAACAAATTAGCGTAAAGCACAACAATTCAAAAACTCCTACTGATACTTTAGGATGGGTACCAAATCTTAACTGGTTACCATCAGAATTTGCTGTAGGTGGTCAAGTTTGGAACTACGGATACACAGGTGGTGGATACGTTTACGGAAATAACGTAGATAGTTTAGATCACTGTGCTCAAGGTTACAAAAACGTTGGAGCTGTATCTTTCGGTGTTGAAGGTGTTTTAGCTGCTTTTGTTGGTAAATATCACGCAGGTTCAGGAACTACTAACATTACATTTAATATGTATGATATGCAACCTAACTCGGTATATGAGTGGGATGGAGTAAACCCTGTAACATTAACTGGAGAAGGACCAAGTGGTTCTCCACTAGCAACTACTACAATGGCTCTTAACATGGCAGATACTACATGGTTTACTTTAAACTATGCAGCATTCTCAACTCCTGTAACAGTAAGTGGTACTAGCTTTGCTTTATCAATGGATGTTACTGCATTCAGAGCTTCTGGAGATACTATCGGATTAGCTTCAGATACTGATGGTGAAGGTTATAGATATGCTTACCATTATTACAATTCTTTAAGCAACTTTATCGTTACAGCTGATGCTTTTAGTGGATTAAACAACAACTTAGCTTTATTCCCAGTTGTAGATGATAACTTTATTGGTATTGATGACAAAGATTTCCTTAACGGAATGCAATTAAGTGCTTTCCCAAATCCAGTTGTTGATCAAACTACTATTTCTTACAACTTAGAGGAAAACATGAATAAAGTTAAATTAATTGTTTATGATGTAACAGGTAAAGAAATTTACAATGTAAACTATGGTGCTCAAGCTAAAGGTTCTTACAACGTAACTTTAGATGCTTCTGAGTTTACTACTGGAAACTATTTCTATTCTTTAATAGCTAATGGTAACAGATTAACAAAAAGATTTGTTGTAACTAAGTAATTTTAGTTACCTATCAAATAAAAACCCGCTTAACAATGTTAAGCGGGTTTTCTTTTTTATAAACTATACTTTACAACCCCTTAAACTTCTGCATTATTTTAGAAGAGTAAACAAACTCGTTTAGTTCTTTGTTGTCTGTTTTTAGTATATCTTCTTTATTTCCGTTCCACCACATATTCCCTTTATGAATAAAAGAAATATTTTCTCCTGTTTCCATAACAGAATTCATATCATGAGTAATAACAATAGTAGTCATATCATACTCATGCGTAATTTCTTGTATTAAGTTATCTATTATTATTCCTGTTTGAGGATCTAATCCAGAGTTTGGTTCATCACAAAACAAATACTTTGGGTTCAATGCCATAGCTCTTGCTAATGCAGCTCTTTTTTGCATTCCTCCACTAAGCTCTGCTGGATATAAATGATTTGCATTTTCTAACTGAACTCGTTTTAAACAAAAATTTACTCGCTCTAATATTTCCTCTTCACTCTGTTTAGTGTACATTTCAAGAGGAAACTTTACATTCTCTTCTACTGTTAGCGAATCAAATAATGCAGAACCTTGAAACAACATCCCTATTTCTTTTCGTATTTCTTTTCGTTGCTTAAAATTCATACACGTAAAATCTCTTCCATCGTACTCAACAACTCCATTATCTACCTCATGTAGCCCTACAATACATTTAGTAAGAACTGATTTTCCCGAACCACTAGCACCTATAATTAAATTTATTTTACCCCTTAAAAATGAGATAGAAACATCATTTAATATCTGCTTATTACCAAATGATTTATTGATATTTTTTACCGCTATCATATCAGTAATAATTGAGTTAAAATATAATTAATTACTAAAATAGAAACACTACTATAAACTACCGATTTAGTACTAGATTTTCCTATTTCTAAAGCTCCTCCTCTTGTATAGTAACCGTGATAAGAAGGAATGCTCGTAATAATAAATGCAAAAAATAAGGTTTTTATTAAAGCATAAATCACATCAAAAGTTTTAAAATCATAGCGTATTCCATACAAATAGTCCTCTACTGTTAACATACCAGAATATAGGCCAACTACCCAACCCCCAACTAAACCTAAAAACATACTATAAATAACTATCATTGGTATAGTAAACAATGCTGCTACTATTTTAGGCAATATTAAATACGAAGCAGAATTAACACCCATTATTTCTAGTGCATCTATTTGCTCGGTAATTCGCATTGTACCAATTTCGGATGAAATATTAGACCCAATTTTACCTGCCAATATTAAACACATAATGGTTGGAGCTAACTCTAAAATAAAAGATTGACGTGTTGCATAACCAACAGTATATAAAGGTATTAAAGGACTATCAATTGCTGCTACTGTTTGTATAGTAACAACAGCCCCCATAAATAATGATATAATAGAGATTAATCCCAACGAACCCAACCCTAAACCAACCATTTCGTTTATGGTTTGTCTCCCATACAGTTTAAAGTTATCCGGTTTTTTAAATACCCTACCTAACAACAAACAATATTTACCTATATGATAAAATGCTTTTAACATAAATGCTAATAAAACATAAAAGTAAATATTTATTACCTAACTTCTAAAGTATAAGTCAACAGCATTTTTTATATTTACATTATGAAAAACTTATTAAAAACAACTTTTGCTCTAATTTGTATTTCTCTTCTACTTTCTTCATGTTTTTTAAGAAAAAAAAACAGATGCAACTCCTGCCCTAAATGGAGCAAACAAAACACCAACACCATCCAAAAACAAGTTTAGCTATTCGCTTTTATTTCTGACAACAATCATTGCTTTAACGTAAAATTAATTTTACTTTTGATTTTTTTATTTAGAACAATTCTAAATAATTTTTTATGACTTTAGACTCCTTAAAAGAAAATGAACAAGCTACAATTATAGCCATCAACAATGATGGTTTAGCACTGCAATTATTGTCTATGGGATTTATTTTAGGAGAAAAGATTAAACTTGAAAGAATCGCCCCTCTAAACGACCCTATTATTATCTCATCTGGAAACAATTACATTAGTATTAGAAAAAAAGATGCCCAACAAATAACAATTAGTAAATCGTAACCCTTGTCAGATTCTACCAATAAAAATATTGTTTTAGTCGGAAATCCAAACACAGGAAAAAGTACGGTATTTAATTTGCTAACGGGATTAAACCAAAAAATCGGCAACTTCCCTGGTGTTACAGTTGACAAAAAAACAGGACAATTTAAAATTGATAACATTAAATACAATGTGGTTGATTTACCTGGAACTTACAGTTTAATTCCTAACTCTGAAGATGAAAAAATAACACAGCAATACATTGCATCTATCACTAGCAAAGACCTTATTGTTGTAGTTGCGGACGTAACCAATCTTAAAAGAAATTTACTGCTTTGTACTCAAATTATTGACGAAGGAAAACAGGTTGTTTTAGCCTTAAACATGATGGATTTGTTGCAAAAAAACAAGCAAGAAATCAACATCGAAAAATTAAAGACCGAAATTGGCTGCCCTATTATTCCTATTAATGCACGTATCGGAAAGGGAATTGATTCCTTAAAAAACGCAATAGTTAACCACAAAATCACCTCCCTTAGTTTTTTACCTGAACAAAGTAGTAACAATATTGATAACACCATTTTAAGGTTTAAAAAAATTGATGCAATTTTAAATCAATGCTGTTCTAAAAAAGGGGAAGACAGCTCTTATTTATCTACCAAAAAAATCGACAATATTTTAACTCATAAAGTGTATGGATATTTAATCTTTTTGAGTTTACTGTTTATTATTTTTCAAGCTATTTTTTCGTGGTCGTCATACCCAATGGATTTAATTGAAAATGGTTTTATTTGGCTGAGTGATTTTGTTGCCAACACCTTACCAAAAGGAGTTGTAAACGATTTAATAGTAAACGGAATTATAGCTGGATTAGGCGGAATTGTAATTTTTGTCCCACAAATTGCCATACTGTTTGCTTTTATAACCATTTTAGAAGATACCGGTTATATGGCTCGAGTAAGTTTTTTAATGGATAGAATTTTACGTCAGTTTGGACTAAATGGCAAGTCAATTATCCCTTTATTAAGTAGTACTGCTTGTGCCGTACCTGCCATTATGAGTGCCCGAACAATTGGCAATCCCAAAGAACGACTTATAACAATTATGGTAGCTCCCTTAATGAGCTGTTCTGCACGAATTCCTGTTTATACCATATTAATAGCATTAATAGTTCCCGAAGAAAGTACTTTAGGTATTTTTAATATGCAAGGCTTACTTGTTTTAGGACTTTATCTTTTAGGTTTTGTTACTGCCCTGCTTTCTGCATTAGTAATGAAATGGCTTATTAAAGCAAAACAACAAAGTGCTTTTACACTTGAAATGCCTATTTACCGCCCTCCAAGATGGAAAAATGTTGGTATAGAAATAGTAAGTAAAGTTAAAGTGTTTTTATTTGATGCTGGTAAAATAATTATTGCCATATCTATCATCTTATGGGGACTTTCATCTTATGGTCCTGGAGATAGCTTTGAGCAAATTGAGGCAAAATATGCTCATAACACTGAACAACTAGACGAAAGCGATGTGCAAGCAAAAATTGCTTCCGAAAAATTAGAAGCTTCTTACGCAGGTATTATTGGAAAAACCATTGAGCCAGTTATTGAGCCTTTAGGTTTCGATTGGAAAATAGGCATCTCTTTAGTTACTTCTTTTGCTGCCCGAGAAGTTTTTGTTGGCACAATGGCAACCCTTTATAGTGTTGGCAATGAAGACAATACCAAATCAATAAGAGAAAAAATGTTAGCTGCTAAAAACCCTCAAACAGGAGAAAAACTTTATACTACAGCCACCACACTATCGCTACTTATTTTTTATGTTTTTGCTATGCAATGTATGGCAACTTTAGCCATTGTATATCGAGAAACTAAATCAATAAAATGGCCAATTATCCAAGTTATTTATATGGGTGCATTAGCTTATATTGGTAGCTTTGTGGTTTATACTATCTTTTCGTGATTAACAACAACTTTAACATCCTAAAAAACTACGTTCCCGAAAGCAGTTTACCCATACTTAAAAAATGGTTTAACCAACGTCCTTTCATACTCAAAATCACAAAAAAAAGAGCAACAAAATTTGGCGATTTTAGAGCATCTTTAAAAGGAGAAACTCCAAAAATCAGTGTAAATTCTAACCTCAACCAATATGCCTTTTTAATAACACTAACACACGAGTTTGCTCATCTGTTGGTTTGGCACAATCATAAACATAAAGCAAAAGCCCATGGTATAGAATGGAAAACTGAATATAAAAAATTAGCTACTGTATTAATTAACAATAATATTTTCCCAGAGCCTTTGGCTATCATATTTAAAAACCACATTCAAAATGCACCTGCATCTTCGGCAAGAGATATAAAACTGGTTTCCGAACTCAAAAAATATGATGCTCCATCAAATTTTGTTTTACTTTCGGAGTTGCCAAACGGGACAAAATTTACCCTAAACAACAAACGTATATTTGTTAAAGGCGAAAAACGCAGAACCCGATATTTTTGTACCGAAATCGGAACCAAAAAGCAGTACCTAATTAATGGGGTTGCCGATGTACTTATCGTAGATTAACACCTTTTCAACTTATTTTTTTCTTGTTGATAACTAATCTGAACGATATTTCTTAGTTGCCAAAGTGTTTTATTTAACTTCGCATTAACTTAAAAAATTACTGCAAAATGAACGAATCGTTGTTAGATCCAATTGTAAATCAGCGTGTATCTGAAATGGCTGAAAACCTTGTAGGTTCTGAAATCATTAAGCTTGCTGGAGAGGTTAAAGAAAAAATTAAAAATGGAGAAAAAATATACAATTTAACCATTGGCGATTTTAACCCTAAAATTTTCCCAATACCATCTGAACTTAAAGATGAAATTATTAGTGCATATAAAAACGATGAAACCAATTACCCTGCGGCAAACGGTATTCAAGAATTAAGAGAAGCTGTTTCACACTTTTTACATATTAATGGTGGTTTAGAATATAGCTCCGACCAAATTTTAATTTCTGGTGGTGCCCGACCATTAATTTATGCTACTTACCAAACTATTTTAGATCCAGGAGATACTGTTGTTTTTCCTGTTCCATCATGGAATAACAACCATTACAGTCATTTATCGCATTGTAAGCAAAAATTTATTGAAGCTACAGCCGAAAATAATTTTATGCCAACTGCAGCCGACATTAAACCTTATATTTCTGAAGCAAATTTAATTGCAGTTTGTTCTCCATTAAACCCTACAGGAACAGTTTTTACAGAGCAAGGTTTAGCAGAAATTTGTGATTTAATTTTAGAAGAAAATAAAAAACGTGGCGATAGCAAAAAGCCTGTTTATTTAATGTTCGACCAAATATACTGGACATTAACACATGGTGAAACACGCCATTACGACCCTGTTTCTATTAATTCTGATATGAAACGCTACACCATTTACATAGATGGCATGTCTAAAGCATTTGCTGCCACAGGAGTTAGAGTTGGTTGGGCATTTGGACCACAAAAACTAATGAATAAAATGAAAGCCATTTTAAGTCATGTTGGAGCTTGGTCGCCAAAAGCCGAACAAGTTGCTTCTGCAAATTATTTAGGAAATAACGAGCAAATTGAAGATTACCTTTTTAAGTTTAAAAACGACATTAGTAAAAGGTTAACTTCTTTTTACGAAGGAATGATAAACTTAAAAGAAAAAGGTTTTAATGTTGATGCAATTCCGCCACAAGCAGCTATTTATTTAACTGTAAAGTTTGATTTAACAAAACATCAAACCGAAGATGGCACCATTTTAAACACTACCGAAGAAGTAACACAATACCTTTTAGATGAAGCAGGTTTAGCAATAGTTCCTTTTTATGCATTTGGAGCTTCAAGAAAATCGCCTTGGTATAGATTATCGGTAGGGACTTCTGTTTTTGAAGAAATTGATGAGCTTTTTGCGAAATTAGAAACTGCCTTATCTAAATTAAAACAAGTATAAACATGAACACGAACAACTATTGTGTAATAATGGCCGGAGGTATTGGTAGTAGATTTTGGCCTATGAGCCGAACCGAACAACCCAAACAGTTCTTAGATATTTTAGGAACTGGCGAAACCTTAATACAACAAACCTACAACCGTTTAAAACGTATTTGTCCAGAAGAAAATATTTACATTGTTACCAATGATATTTATCGTGAATTAACTTTTAAACAGCTTCCTAACCTTAACGATGAGCAAGTAATTTGTGAGCCAAGTAGAAGAAACACCGCTCCATGTATTGCTTATGCAAACTTTAAAATAGCAGCTAAAAATCCTAATGCCAACATTGTTGTTGCTCCAGCAGATCATCTCATTTTAAAAGAAGAAGAATTTGTTAGAGTAATTAATATGGCTTTAGATTATACTGCTAATAATGATGCTTTATTTACATTAGGAATTACCCCAACAAGACCAGATACAGGTTATGGATACATACAGTTTGATACCGTAGATGAAGAAATAAAAAAAGTAAAAACATTTACTGAAAAACCAAACTTAGAACTTGCTAAACAGTTTATTGATAGCGGAGATTTTTGTTGGAACTCTGGAATGTTTGTTTGGAGTTTAAAAAGCATTAACAAAGCTTTTGAAAACTTACTGCCAACAATGCATCAAATTTTTAGTGCTGGAGAAGGTAAATACAATACTGCTGAAGAAGAGGCTTTTATTAAAGATGCTTATTCCACTTGCAAAAATATTTCTATTGATTATGGCATAATGGAAAAATCTAAAAATGTACACGTAATTAGTGCCGATATTGGTTGGAGCGACTTAGGAACTTGGGGTTCTATTTATACTCATCTTCCACTTGATGAAAACAAAAATGCTGTAGTTGGTAAAAATGTAATGCTTTACGAAAGCAAAGGAAACATAGTTAATGTTCCTAAAAACAAATTGGTAGTATTACAAGGTTTAAAAGACTACATTGTGGTAGAATCTGACAACATTTTATTGGTTTGCAAAAAGCAAGATGAGCAAGAAATAAAACAATTTGTTAGCGATATAAAACTTAGCAAAGACAAGCGTTTTTATTAGTCAGTTTTCCTCCCAAAAGTGCCTGTGCCGCACTTAATGCGGCAAGGGATTAAGGGAGGTGTTTATTTAATCTACTTATACACACCCCTAGCCCTCCGAACAATCGGAGCAAGCACTGTCAAGAGGGGAATTAATCGAAACTATTTAACTAAATTTGTCTCCCAATGAGCAAAGAAGAAAAAAATAAAGGAGACATGTCGTTTTTGGAGCACCTTGAGGTGTTAAGATGGCATTTGGTTCGTTCGGCAGTAGTTATATTAGTTTTTACTATTGTTGCTTTTATTTTTAAAGGATTTATTTTTGACGATGTAATTCTTGCTCAAAAAAACGCTGATTTTTGGACTTACGAACTATTTTGTAAGCTCTCTCATTTATTAGGCAGAGGCGATGATTTATGTATGGAAGAAATTTCATTTAGCCTAATTAACATTACCATGAGTGGGCAATTTACCACGCACATTGTAACCTCCATAATTGCAGGTATTATTGTAGCCTTTCCGTATATTCTATTTGAAATTTGGCGTTTTATTACTCCTGCTTTACAGAAAAAAGAAAAGAAGTCAGCTTTATCTCTCGTTTTTTCTGGTTCTATTTTATTTATGATAGGAATTGTTTTTGGCTATTATTTTGTGTCTCCACTATCAGTTCAGTTTTTAGGTAATTACCAAGTTAGCGAAAGCATAACTAACCAAATAACCATTAGTTCATTTATTAGCACAGTAACCACTGTTACTTTAGCTTGTGGGTTAGTATTTGAATTACCACTATTAGTTTATTTCTTAGCCAAACTAGGCATAATGACTCCAGAGTTTATGCGTAAATACCGTAAACACGCCATTGTTGTTACACTTGTTCTTTCGGCAATAATTACTCCACCAGACATTTCTAGTCAAGTGTTATTAACTATTCCTTTATTGATTTTATACGAGTTTAGTATTTATATTGCCAAGGTGGTTAGTAAGAAAAATACTTAGCATCATTGCGAAATTTTTATTCGAAAATTTTCACTTCAATAAAAATATCTGCAATCCATTCTCGTTATTAGATTCCGCATAAATTAATTCCTTTAAAAAATTAGAAATTAATTTTCTGGAATGACGAGAAAGTTTATATGACAAAGTATTATTACCTTTAACCTATGATTTTAAGAGCAGAAAACATCATTAAAAAATACGGTAAACGAACTGTTGTAAAAGGCGTTTCGATAGAGGTTAAACAAGGAGAAATTGTTGGTTTGCTCGGTCCTAATGGAGCTGGAAAAACGACTAGCTTTTATATGATTGTTGGCTTGGTACAACCCAACGAAGGAAAGGTTTTTTTAGATGATAAAGAAATTACCAAACAACCGATGTACAAACGTGCACAAATGGGTATTGGCTATTTACCACAAGAGGTTTCTGTTTTTAGAAAACTAAGTGTTGAGGATAACATTTCGGCAATTTTAGAAATGATGCCTTATAGCAAAGCCGAACAAAAACAACGATTAGAAGATTTAATAGAAGAGTTTAGTTTAGGACATGTACGCAAAAATTTAGGCCACAATTTAAGTGGTGGAGAAAAACGAAGAACAGAAATAGCAAGAGCTTTAGCCTCTGACCCAAGTTTTATTTTATTAGATGAACCCTTTGCAGGGGTTGACCCAATTGCTGTTGAAGATATACAAAGTATTGTGGCTAAACTAAAAGAAAAGAACATTGGTATTTTAATTACCGACCACAACGTACAAGAAACTTTAAGCATTACCGACAGAGCTTACTTACTATTTGAAGGTAGCATTTTAAAAGCTGGTACTGCTGAAGATTTAGCTGCTGATGAACAAGTACGTAGGGTTTATTTAGGTCAAAATTTTGAATTGAGAAGGAAGGTATAGATTATTTAAGACAACTAATCTCTACTTGCTTTATTGATTTTTCATCACCATTTTTTGCAGCTTTTTTAAAGCATTCACAAGCTTTTTCTTCTTTATCAAGCTTAAGATAACTCATCCCTAATTTATATTGACATTCCAGATCATAAGGGTTTGATTTTAAAGCGTTAATAAACTGATATTTAGCCTGTTTATATTTCTCACTTTGAAATGCCTCTATTCCTTTTTGATAATAGTATTCACTGTTTTCACAATTTTCATTTAAATCGTATGATATGCTATGGGTAACAACTTTTGACACACTAGCACCTTCAGAAACTGTAGATTTCTGATATTCATACCCTTTTGATATAGATTTATTCTTACTGATATTCAATAATGGAAAGGTAAATTCTTGATTAATACTATGCTTTTTCCCATTATGTGTCATTGGACTCCAATGACCTTTAAAATCCTTAATCGTTTTAATTATCATATTATTCCATACTTCAGAATTTGTACCTTGTACTAAAACAATATCATTGGAATAACCATTTGTATCAATATTTATTTTAACTACAACTTGACTATTCTTACATGCATCAATTGGAAGTTTTCTTATTTCAATAGCTATTGCTTGATAACGAGCTTGGTTTTTAGTGAAAAAAGACTTGTAGGATTGTTCAATTGTCGTTTGAGAAAAAGAAATCAAAGTTAATAACATCAATATTACAATCATAAAAAATTTTCTCATAATTCAAATATAATTATATTTTCAAATCCTTTAAATTCAGTTGCAAAGTAGTTTGCCCGTTCCAGTGGTTTTCTTCAATGTTATAAGCAATACTAAACGGCACACCTTCATCCAATTCGTCTAAAACATACCCTAATCCAAAACCAATACAATTAAATTTTAAGCTAGGGTTATCCGCCTGAAAAACCTCTAACCTTAAATGCGTTTTATCGCTACCTATTTTACGTGAATTAGCTGTAATAAAAACATTATCGGTTTTAAAAACTGGTCGCATATTGTGCGGCCCAAACGGAGCCATTTGTTTTAATACTCTATTAAACTTTTCGTCAATCTGGTTTAACTCCAATTCGGCATCAATATCCACTTGAGGGATTAACAATTCATCATCAATCTGTTCACAAACCACCTCATCAAATTTTTGTATAAATGCTTCAACATTTTCTTTTTTCATAGTCAACCCGGCTGCAGCAGTATGTCCGCCAAACTGCTCTATTAAATCGCTGCAGGCATCAATGGCATTATACACATCAAACCCCTCAACCGTTCTTGCCGAACCTGTTGCCATTCCTTTAGATTCGGTTAAAATAATGGTCGGCTTGTAATGCGTTTCTATTAACCTTGAAGCAACAATACCAATCACTCCTTTATGCCAATTTTCTCCAAACAAAACGGTCGATTTTCTTTTTTGAAAAACTTCATCTCCATCAATAATTGCTAAAGCTTCAACTGTAATTTCTTTGTCTAATCCTCTTCGCTCAAGGTTATATTCATTAATTTTTTTTCCAACCTCAGCAATGGCTTTTTCATCTTCTGCCACCAACATTTCTACTGCTTTTTTGCCTGAGCTAATTCGCCCAGCAGCATTAATTCTTGGAGCAAAAGTAAAAACCACATCCATTACCGTCATTTCAGGGTTTTTAATGTCCGAAAGCTCTTTCATTACCTGAATGCTTAATCTTGGGTTTTCGTTTATTCTTTTTAAACCAAAGTGTACAAAAATTCGGTTTTCACCAGTAATCGGAACAATATCAGCACAAGTGCTTATTGCCAATAAATCTAAATATTCAAACAGTTTTGCTTCATCTTTGTTTGTGTGTTGAGTCCAAGCTTGCATTAATTTAAAACCTACTCCACAACCCGAAAGCCCATCATAAGGATAGTTACAATCTTCTCTTTTTGGATCTAACACTGCAGCAGCTTTTGGTAATTCATCTCCTGGCCGGTGATGGTCGCAAATAATAAAATCAACTCCTTTTTCGGTAGCGTAAGCTACTTTTTCTACAGCTTTAATACCGCAATCTAAAGCAATAATCAACTTAAAATCATTTTCTGCTGCGTAATCTATTCCTTGGTAAGAAACCCCATAGCCTTCGGCATAACGGTCGGGTATGTAGTAAGTAAGATGCTTGTAATAATTTTTCAAATAAGAATAAACCAATGCAACAGAAGTTGTTCCATCTACATCATAATCGCCATAAACTAAAATCTTTTCTTTATTCTGAATTGCTTCCTCTAATCTAGCAACAGCTTTATCCATATCCTTCATTAAGAATGGATCATGTATGTCTTTTAAATCGGGTCTAAAAAAATGTTTGGCTTCTTCAAAATCGGAAATACCTCGTTGCAATAAAATATTAGTTAATGTTGTATCTAAACTATTGAGTTTAGTAGCAAGTTTTTCTACTTCTTCAGAATTAGGTTGTGGTTTTATTTTCCAGCGTTTTTGCACAGAGTAAATATACTTTTTCTAAAGTTTTTACTCATCCTTAAAAGCAAATTTTTACTTATAAATCCAAAACAACATAGATTTACTTTGTTGTTTAATCACACCATCTATTTCTTTCATAAAATTATTTGATACCGCGGGGCAGCCCCAACTTTCAGCTAACTCATGAGGGTAAACTTCTTCATCTTCTATAATCCCCCAAGAATGAAACACAATGTAACGCTTGTAAGCATTGTTGTTGGTTTTTTCTAGTCCGTGTAGCTTATAATTAAAATTTACCCCAAAGCTACTCCACCCTCTTTTGCCTAATTTGTATTTGCCTAAAGATGAACAATGACTTTCGGGTGTATTGCTAAATTGAGGTGATTTATCAGCATCATAAGTTGCCAAATTATCGCAAGTTCCATGACTACAAACTGCCGATTTTAAAATACTATCTCCTTTAAAACTCCACAAAAACAAACGCTTTTTACCTGAGTGGATAGACATGTCAACCAACACACACATATCGGTATTTAATCCTTTTTGAGTGCTATAAAGCTTGGCTTCTTTCGCTTTTAATTTTAATCGATTTATCGTTTTAACTTCTGGTTTAGAACTGCACGCAACAATCCCTATAACCAGTAATACTGGAAATATTAATTTGTACATAATGATAGGTTTTTTAATTAAAACAAATCCTCCCTTGAGGGAGGAATAAAGAGGGTATTTATCTATTATTTCACAGCATACCCTTCAAAATCTAATAAAGGCTTATGCTCTGGAAATACCGATACAGTAGAAACCATTGCATCTAATTCATACACATTTTTATAGCCATAACCATAAAGGTTTATAAATGTTGGAATATTTAATGCCAACGGTGCTGCTTTACGAGCAAAATACATTTCATCTTTATCTAAATTATTGTTGCAATAAATTAACACTCGCGTGTTTTTATTGGGAATAACTTTAGCCAATTTGCTTGCTGTAAAATCCGAAAAATTAAGATGAACAGCTCCTTTGATATGCTTGGCATCGTACATGGATTTTGATCTTGTATCTAAAATAATGGTGTTGCTATCTTTTGCCATAGCTTTAAATTTTTCTAACGAAACCGTATGTGTTTTTCGGTGTTTTTCTGCTTCTTTGGTCAGTTCAACAAACCCTGGATAATCGATATCCGATGGTGGTAATTTTTTTTCTTTTGGTTGTGCAAATGCTATTGTTGTAATTAATGTTAATACAATTAAATTTAATGTTTTCATGATTTTAAAGTTTTATAAGGTTTTCTGGATACCTGCCCTCGCAGGTAATGTTTAATTAATTTCAAATTGTGTTTTAATTTCGTATCTCAGCTTTATTTCTGGAACATTTTCCATGTAACCACCACGCGATTTACTGTAACTCATTACCGAATTACTCATTACTTGATTAATGTTTCCATGGTTCCAATATGAATGCTGATTGTGGTTTAGTTCTGATAATTCATCAACAGTTATTAATCTGCCAACTTCCTCACCAACAGCCTCTAACAAATATTTAGCTTTTGCTTTAGCGGCTTTAATCGCCTCAATTTTCACATCTCTTCTTAATTTTTGGATGTCTTTATTAGAAGTTTTAGTTATTCTGATGTGAGAAATGTATTCCTTATCTAAATCTCTTACCAACTTCATAAAATCTGTTTTAGCATCTAGCGTTACTAATATCTTTTTAGATTTTCGTGAATCGTTTCTATGATGCCACCAGTAATACCAATAAAAAGATGAGAATGTGCCATTAAAAACAACTTGTTCTTTAGGCACATCATTTCCTAAAAGCAGTTTCATTAAAGCAGTTTCTATTTTAGAAATGGTACTTCCACCACCATATTCTGTCATGGTAATTTCTAATTCAATTTCATCTGGCGGGACTATCATTTCTGCACTTCCAGTAACGGTTATTATTCTTTTTAGTGGTTCTGAAATTTCAATAGCATTTGTACTTGTAAATGCAAAAGCTAAAGCCATTATTAGTGTTAATTTTTTCATCTGTATCTTTTTAATTTTTAGACTGATTTTACCTGTAATTTTTCAACTAAATTAGATGTGTAAATAAGGCTTATCAATCCAGAATTAGGGAAAGAAGTACTTTAATTGAGTAAACTAAGCTGTTGAATGAGTTATCAAGAAATTAGATAAAAAACAAGGCCTAAAAACAAGGATTTACAAGCTTTGTAAGAGATTCACTTATAAAAAAGTGTGTACATTTATCGTAAATAATTAACAGCAATTTGATAAATGAATATTCTAAATAAGATTAAAACCATTTTAGATAGACAAAAAGCTATAAATGAGTTTTATCATGATGTTAAGAATTTAGATGAAGTTCTTTTAGACAAAAGATTATCTATTTTTCAAGAAATGGTTACACCTAAACTAGCAGAAATCGGACTTGAAAATTGGAATGGTAAATATATTTGGTTTAGTAATTTTAACAATCAAGGAATAAAGCACGTTATCGAATATAATGTATTCAAAGGTTATGGAGGATCCTTTTCTTTTGGTAACTGTTTCGATTTTGTGCCTTCAATATCTGGTAAAAAACTAATTAATCACCGAACGGATAAATCGACAAAAATTATTTACTTCAAACGATTGGAAGGATGGCAAGAAAGTTATGAAAAAAACAAACCATTAAACCCTGATAAAATTACTACTGTAAATGAGCAAAAATTCAGAAAAAGTCTAGACAAAGTATTGTCTCATAATATTCCAAAACTAAAAAAATGGTTTAGTGAAACTAACACAATCGATAAAAACATTGTAAGTCTTAAAAAAGATATAGAGAATTCCCCTTTTGAAATCGGTCAGAGAATAATATCCCATGAATATATATTAGCTTTTTTACATAAAAAAAATGGTGATTCTAAATCTGCTGATTATTGGTTAAAAGAACACTTAAAAAAAGAGTTAAACTCTGATTTAGAAATTGAACTATTAAAAAATAAGATAACAGACTAATAATATAATGATATCGTAGCTGATGACTATTAACAAATTAAAAAAACTATTTATATATCATTTCCTTGTTATTATTTTAATGAGCAATAGTTTTGTTTTAGGACAAAGCAAAAAAAATCAAAGCTATCAGCAAAAAGGAAGTTTTTCTAAAATTAGCAAAACAGCTTACCGCAGCAATAGTGAAGTTGCTGGTAAATTAAATACTGCCAAAACCTTATTTAAAACCGAACCGGAAAAGGCTTTAGACTTGGTTCATGATGCTTTATTAATAGCCATTAAAGAGAATTTTATTAAAGATGAAGCCGATGCTTACAAGCTACTTGGAGAGTTTAATTACAAACTGAACGAGTACAATTTATCTTACAAAAATTACGGTAAAGCCATTGCCATTTATCAAAAGCAATCCTACCCTATTTATGCTATTTATTATGACATTGGTAAATCGGCAGAAATGCTAAAAGATTATCAAAATGCTAGTACTTATTTTACCAAATATTTAAAATTAACCAAAAACAAAAGCGATAAAAATGCTCAAGTTAAAGCACACTTAGCATTAGGCGATACTTACCTAAAATGGAAAGAATTAAAAGGTGCCAAACACCATTACACCGAAGCGTTAAACATTGAAAAAAAACGCAACAACAAACAAGGAATTGTTATTGCCAACTTAAAACTCGGAGAAGTTGAAGAAGCTCGAAATAATGATAAACAAGCCATTCAATATTATCGTTCATCGCAAAATACCGCTAAACAAATTAATGATGACAAAGCTGTAAATCAGGCTTATTCTAATATTTCTAACATTTATGAAAACCAACGAAATGTTGACGAAGGGATAGAGATTAACCAAGAGGCTTTAAACTACAACCAACAGCGAAACAATCAAAACGAAATTGCTCAAAGCAACATTAACTTAGCTAATTTCTATTTGCAAGATAATAATGAGCAAGAAGCCATTAAAAGCTTAGAAAACTCCATACAAATTGCCGAACAAACAGGAGATATTGAAAAGAAAACCCAAGCTACGCAGGTTCTTTCGGAAGCCTACAACAAAAGTGGTTTAGATAGACAAGCCGAAGAAAAGTATAAAGAATATTTAATTTTAGAAGACTCTTTGTATAAGATGCGTGCCAGACAATTAGCCAATCAAAATAAAAAAGGCGAACTGTTGGAAAATGCCCAAAACAAACTTTCGTTATTAGAAAAAGATAAAGAACTAAGCGAAAAAACAATAGAGCTTTTACAACAAGAAAAACTAATTAGTGAGCAATTTATTAGTCAGCAAAAAATTATTACTTACTCTTTAATTGCAGGAATTATTATTTTAATTGTTACTGCCTTTTTGGTGTATCGAAGCAATAAGGCTAAAAACAAAGCCAACCAACTTTTAGTTTTAAAATCGTTACGAGCCCAAATGAATCCGCACTTTATTTTTAATGCTTTAAATTCGGTAAATAGTTTTATTTCCAAAAGTGATGAACGTGCTGCCAATCGTTACCTTGCCGATTTTTCTCGCTTAATGCGTGATGTAATGGAAAACTCGCAGCAAGATTTTATTTCGCTTGCCAAAGAAATTGCCATTTTAGAAATGTATCTAAAACTAGAACATCACCGTTTTAAAGATAAATTTGAATACAGTTTTGAGGTAGATGAAAGCATCAATGCTGAAGAATTTTTTATTCCGCCAATGCTAATACAACCATATATCGAAAATGCTGTTTGGCACGGATTACGGTACAAAAAAGAGAAAGGGTTTTTAGCTGTAAGCATCCAACAATTAAAAAATACTATCATAGTTAAAGTTATAGATGATGGAATAGGCAGAAAAAAATCGCAAGAGTTAAAAACGGAAAACCAAAAAGCACAAAAATCTACAGGAATAAAAAATATAGATTCGCGACTAAAAATTATAAGCGATATTTATAAAGCTAAGTTAGATGTAAAAATCAATGATATAGAACCAAGTGGAACTGAAGTTACTGTAATAATAAATCAAGAATTTAATGATAGATAAGATGATGTTTATAGGTTGAATGGTTTATATGTTTATCAAAAAACATAAGCTCATAAACAAACATGACTAAAAAACTCAAATAACAATAGCCAAATGACAAACCTTTCCTGACGGAATGTAATGGAGATCAGGAATCCAGAAATAAAAAACATGACTAAAGAACTAAAAGCCATAATAGTAGAAGACGAAGAAGCAAGTAGGATTACGCTCAACAACTACTTAACCAAGTATTGTAAAAATGTACGCGTTTTAGATATGGCAGACTCTGTACAAACAGGATTAGCAGCCATACAAAAGCATAATCCAGATGTTGTTTTTTTAGATATAGAAATGCCTTATGGTAACGCGTTCGACTTATTAGAAAGTTTAGATAAAGTTGATTTTGAAATAATATTTGTTACCGCCTATCGCGATTATGCCATAAAAGCTTTAAACCTAAGTGCTGCTTACTACATTTTAAAACCTATTGATATTGATGAGTTAGTGGCTGCGGTATCTAAAATTACGGAACGCAAACAACAAGGCGAAGACATTTTTCACACCAAAATTTTAATGGATAATATTAAAAGCAACAGCATACAACATAAAAAAATTGTATTACCACAAATGGACGGTTTTGAAGTGGTTAATGTGAACGAAATTATAAGAGCCGAAGCCAACGATAATTACACCAATATTTACCTTAAAAACGGAAAATCGTTTTTGGTTTCTAAAACTCTAAAGCATTTTGATGAATTATTATCCGAATTTGATTTTATCAGAGTTCACAAATCACATTTGGTTAATTTACAATACATTACTAAGTACATTAAAGGCAAAGGCGGACAAGTTAAAATGAGTGATGAAAGCATTGTGGATGTTTCGCCAACCAGAAAAAAAGAATTGATGGAGAGGTTTAAATGAAAAACATCCTGTACATATTAGTCTTATTATTATGTTGTAATTTTTCACTACATTCTCAGAGTTATTTAGGCGGAGAAATAGGTTTTAATAATTATAAATCGAGTAATCAAAACTTTATCATTGGAGGTGTTAAATTTGAAAAAAGAACAGCTACAGAAAAAGTTTCGATATATATTGCGGAGCTATTTGAATCTTCAACAAGATACAATAACAGAAATATTAGTTACTTAAAAACAGTAATAGGATTAGATATAAATTTAGGGAACAAAATCTATGGTATTTTTGGTACAGGAATAGCTCCCAAAGTGCTTATTAAAAATAACGATTATACTGAAAACCCTAACAAACTTGTTTTAGACTGTAAATTTAATACTGGCTTAGGTTATCGTATTTCTAATCAATTTCATTTATCTTTTACTTGGCAATATCACATTAACCTTACTCCTTACGCTACAGAAGATATAGCTAATCACTTTGGTGGAAGCTCAACATCAAAAAGATTTGATAATAATGCTTTCCTACAATTAAACATTGCTTTTAAACTAAAAAAGTAATAATTAAGCTTCCCTTTTCAACACCTGTTCACATCTTTATTTTTGCATACCAAAACGAGTATTTACCTTTGAGCATACTTAAAAACAAACGCATGAAATTTTTTATAGATACAGCAAACTTAGAGCAAATTAAAGAAGCACAAGATTTAGGAATATTAGATGGTGTAACCACCAATCCATCTTTAATGGCGAAAGAAGGTATTAGTGGCGAACAAAATGTATTAAACCATTACAAAGCTATATGCGAAATTGTAGATGGAGATGTTAGTGCCGAAGTTATTGCTACCGATTTTGAAGGAATGGTAAAAGAAGGAGAAGCATTAGCTGCTTTGCATCCTCAAATTGTGGTTAAAGTACCAATGATAAAAGATGGCATTAAAGCCATTAAATATTTTTCGGATAAAGGAATTAGAACCAACTGTACCTTAATATTTTCATCAGGACAAGCATTATTAGCAGCCAAAGCAGGAGCAACTTATGTTTCACCATTTATTGGCAGGTTAGATGATGTTTCTACCGATGGCTTACGTTTAATTGAAGATATCAGAATAATTTTTGATAACTACGCTTACGACACTCAAATTTTAGCAGCTTCTGTTCGTCATACCATGCACGTAATTAATTGTGCCGAAATTGGTGCTGATGTAATGACAGGTCCTTTAAGTGCTATTTTAGGCTTATTAAAACATCCATTAACCGACAAAGGTTTAGCTCAATTTTTAGCAGATCATAAAAAAGCTAACTCGTAGATAATTTCTAATCTTCAATATCAAATCTCTAATTAATAATGTTAATCCAAATACACCCCGATAATCCCGACCAACGAAAAATTGACCAAATTGTAACGCAATTGCGTAAAGGTGCTATCATTATTTATCCTACCGATACTGTTTATTCTATGGCTTGCGATTTAATGAATAGAAAAGCCGTTGAACGCATGGCAAAACTCAAAGGAGTTAAATTAGAAAAAGCCAACTTCTCTTTAATTTGCTACGATTTAAGCCATATTTCAGATTATACCGTTCAATTTGGTAATAACATTTACAAACTAATGAACCGAGCTTTGCCTGGTCCTTACACCTTTATTTTAAATGCCAATACAAGCGTTCCTAAGCTTTTTAAATCTAAAAAGAAAACCATAGGAATTAGGGTTCCTGACAATAATATTGCTAGAGAATTGGTAAACACTTTAGGTAATCCATTAATATCAACTTCGGTACACGATGATGATGAAATTTTAGAATACATTACCGACCCAGAGTTAATCTACGAAAAATACGAAAAACAAATAGACATTGTAATTGATGGAGGTTACGGTAAAAACGAAGCATCAACAGTTATCGATTGTACAGAAAATCATCCAGAGGTAATTAGAGAAGGAATTGGAGCTATTGATATTATTTAATATCAATAGCTTCATATTTCCGAACAATATTGATTATTAATTTATTTTTATATTAATAATATACAAAATGACATTTATCATGCAAAAGTTATTTTTCTGATAACCAGCATTTTGTATATTTGTTTACATCATTAAAATTTAACATTATGAAAAAGTTTTTTTTATTATTATCAGTTATAATATGTACAAGTGTTTTTGCCACTACTTATACTTCATCTCAAAATGGTAATTGGTTGAGTCCAACAACATGGTCTCCTGTTGGAATCCCAATCCCAGGAGACATAGTAACAATTAACCACACCGTAACATTAGATACAAGTCTTGCTTATACTAGTGGTTCAATAACAATAACCCCATCTGGTAGTTTAATCCAGAACTTACCTATAAGAGACATATGGGTAAATGGTATTAATGCTTCACTTACAAATAATGGAACTATAGATATACGATATTTGTTATTAAGTGATGGTTCTTTTTCCAACTCAGGGAGTTTTAATGTGAAGTCTTTAGCAAATTATACGACTGTTAATAATACAACAACAGGAACTTTTAATGGTGTGGACAGTTTGTTTAATGATGGAGAATTAAATAATTATGGAACAGTAAATATAATGACTTTTTACAATGATAGTACTATAAATAATTATAGTATTATAAAAGGATTAACAACTGTTGTAGATAGTATGTATAATGCAGGCTCTTTTTTAAATGACTCTACTGCTACCTTGATTGTAGACAGCTGTACCAATTTAGGTTTATTATATAACGCTGGAATTGTAAATTTTAATCAATTTACTAATACTGGAACTTTAGATAATTATAACTATTTGAGTTTTGTTGATATGACAAATACTGGTTTGGTTCAAAATTCAGATTCTTTGGTTGGCTCAGGTGATATTACGAACCTCGGAACTTTTAAAAACTTTCCTTCTATCGGATACTTAGAGTTTAATAATCTTTTAAATACAAAAATCACTACTAGTTTTCTTCAAAGTGGCGGAACAATCAAAGGATTTGGAAATGTTACCAATGCCAGTTTTTTTGTAAATATGAATTGGGCAGTTATGGATATTGATGGTAGTTTTTTAAATTCTAATACAACATCTTTTGATGCTACTTTTATTAACGGAGGAAGTTTTAATATAGGAGGCAGTTTTTATAATTTTGATTCAATAAATGGCCATTCTTTAGGTAAATTTGTTGTACAAGACACTTCATACAATCACACAACTGGTAAAATGACTGGTGATTTTGATTTTTGTGATTTAACTCCACCCCCTACACCTCCATTTATTGATATTAATATAGGTAGTATTGATCCAACGATTACTTATTGCCTAGGAGTAGGCATTTTTGTAAATGACTTAGAAAACAATTTTTCGTTTTATCCTAACCCAACAGTGGGATTAATTAACATTAATACAAATGAAAAGGTTGTTATTGAAATTTATAATATGTTAGGAGAGCAAATTTTAATTACTCAACAAAATCAAGTTGATTTAACCAATTATGAAAATGGAATTTATCTTTTTAAGATAAAAGATTTGGAAGGGAATATTCTTAGTCAAAAAAGAATAATCAAGCAATAACAAAAAAGAGGAGCGTTGCTCCTCTTTTTTTATTTCAATTGAATACTTAACTCATCTAATTGTTCATTTGCTATGGCAGATGGAGAGTCTATCATCACATCTCTACCGCTATTGTTTTTTGGGAAAGCAATAAAATCTCTAATGGTTTCTTGTCCGCCAAATAAGGCACAAAGCCTATCAAATCCTAAGGCAATTCCTCCGTGTGGTGGAGCACCATATTCAAATGCGTTCATTAAAAATCCAAATTGTGCTTGGGCCTCTTCATCAGAAAAACCTAACAATTCAAACATTTTTGCTTGTATGTTTTTATCGTGAATACGGATAGAACCTCCGCCTATTTCTGTTCCATTTAACACTAAATCGTAAGCATTAGCCCTAACTTTTCCTGGTTCAGATTCTAATAAATGTACATCTTCTTCCTTAGGAGAAGTAAATGGATGGTGCATTGCGTGGTACCTGCCACTTTCTTCGTCCCATTCTAATAAAGGAAAATCATATACCCATAATGGAGCATAAACATTAGGGTTTCTTAATCCTAACTCATTACCTAAATGTAAACGAAGTACGTTCATTTGGTTTTGAGTTTCTGCTTTATTACCACTCATTACCAAAATTAAATCTCCAGCTTTAGCTCCACATTTATCTGCCCAAGCTTTTAAATCATCTTGATTATAAAACTTATCTACTGAAGACTTGAATGTTCCATCTTCGTTGCATTTAACATAAACCAACCCTTTTGCTCCAACTTGTGGTGTTTTAACAAAATCAACTAATTTATCTAGCTCCTTACGAGTATAAGTAGAGCAATCTTCTGCAACAATAGCAATTACACTTTCTGCTTGGTCAAAAACATTAAACCCTTTATTTTGAGTTTCTTCATTAATGTAATTAAAAGTCATTCCAAAACGAATGTCTGGCTTATCCGACCCATATTTTTCAATAGCAGTAGCATAATCCATTCGAGGGAAAGCATCAACTTCTAACCCTTTTACTTTTTTGAAAAGGTAATCAACCATTCCCTCAAAAGTGTTTAACACATCTTCTTGATTTACAAACGCCATTTCGCAATCTATTTGCGTAAATTCTGGTTGACGGTCAGCACGTAAATCTTCATCTCTAAAACAACGAACAATTTGGTAATAACGGTCGTAACCACTTACCATTAATAATTGTTTAAATGTTTGTGGCGACTGTGGTAAGGCATAAAATTGTCCTTCATTCATTCTACTTGGCACTACAAAATCACGAGCTCCTTCTGGAGTTGATTTTATTAAATAAGGTGTTTCTATTTCAAAAAAATCAATGCTATCTAAATACTTTCTTACTTCAATAGAAAGCTTGTGTCTAAGTTTTAAAGCATCTTGTAATGGTTTTCTTCTTAAATCTAAGTAACGGTATTGCATACGCAATTCTTCTCCACCATCGGTTTCATCTTCAATAGTAAAAGGAGGTGTTTTACTTTTATTAAGAACAATAATTTCTTTTACCGTAATTTCAATTTCTCCAGTAGGAATGTTTTTATTTTTACTTTCACGCTCAATAACCAATCCTTTAACTTGGATCACGTCCTCACGCCCTAATTCTTTAGCAATAGCAACATGCTCTTCTCCAAAAACCAACTGTGTAATTCCATACCTATCACGTAAATCAACAAAAGTCATGGCTCCCATTTCACGAGTTTTTTGAACCCATCCAGCTAAAGTAACCTCTTTGTTTACATCTTCAATTCTTAATGCTCCGTTAGTGTGCGATCTATACATTTTGTATTAATTTTTTAGGAGGGCAAAGGTAATAAAAAATGCCTGCTAATTAGCAGGCATTTAAAATATTGAAAGCTTGGGATTCTTTATTGATAAGTTGGAAACAAACCTCTTAATCCCATATCAACAACGGTGTCTCCAGGGTTAATTCCATCTGATGGTTCATAAATACCATCCATATTCAAATCTTTCCATTCAAAACTTTTGTTGGTAGATAAGTTAATATTTACAATTATATCAGCCGTTTCGTTGCCTGTAATGGTTAAAGGCGTAGGAAAATCTCCTGTAACTACACAACTTCCTGGAGGAACTGGAGATGTACTCGAAATTGGATTAACAACTGTTGTTCCTGCTGCTTGTCCTTCGCTTACATAAGGAACACTAAAAATAACGGTTTCAAAACCCCAATAACCTTGCAATTTATCATCATTTACAGTTACCGATTGCGTATTTATAGTATAATCTGTAATGTAATTGTTGAATCCAACAAACGAAGCTAAAGTACCTGTATAAACATTTCCTGCAGCTTTAAAATCAATATCATAGTTCTGATAAGTTAATGATACCCTTAACCATTCATAAGTTCCAGGTGTAACCTGAGAAAGAGGAATGCTGTAAAAAGTTTCACCATTACCTTTAATAACCGCTTGATCAAAATCAACTGCATTTGGACCACCAGCAGTTGTTTCTGCTCCATGATAAGCAATGTATCCATTACCTAAAGCAGTTAAACTATCTTGAGCAAACTCAATATAATGGGCACTCATATTGTTAAAGCGTGGCGATTGTGCCGAATGCCCAGCAGGTATTGCTGTAGGATTACCAAAATTATCTAAACGAGCTAGAGTAGAGTCAAAATAAAGCTTAAAAACTAAATTTGGCCCTGAAGGTGTTGAAGGGTTGTTTACTGTTGGAGCAGGACTATCATCGTCCTTTTTGCTACAAGCTGCAAATAAAACAGCTACAGCACTAAATATCAATGCGATTTTTTTCATGTTAGTCAATTTAAAAAAAACAAATATAACGGTTTAGATTTTAATGAATTACATCTTGTTAAAAATGAAAAGGGTGTTTTGTTTTATCATTTATATTTAACGGATTTTTTGTATAAAAATTTTAAAAATCTTAACTTCGTGGCTCAATACAGTTAGTTGGGATATCCTAATCGGGATTAAGTTGGCGTTGGTAAGAGAAATTATCCATAATAAGCTGTTTTTATTTAATTTATTGGTGTATTGCTTTTGGTTTATAGTATTTTAAAAATACAATGGACTTTAAAATCAAACACCAAAAACTAAAAACCAAAATATTATGAATCTTTATCAAGATTACCTCAAAGAAATTGAGGACAGAAAAACACAAGGATTACATCCTAAACCAGTTGATGGAGCGGAGTTGTTAAGCGAAATTATTGCACAAATTAAAGATGTAAATAATGAGTACAGAGTAGATTCTCTAAACTTTTTTATCTACAATGTTTTACCAGGAACAACAAGTGCTGCTGGTATAAAAGCACAATTTTTAAAAGAGATTATTTTAGGACAAGAAACTGTTGAAGAAATTTCTCAAGATTTTGCTTTCGAGCAGTTATCACACATGAAAGGAGGACCTTCTATTGAGGTGTTGTTAGACTTGGTTTTAGACCAAAAAGATTTCGACATTGCTAAAAAAGCTGCCAAAGTTTTAAAAACACAAGTATTTTTATACGAAGCTGATACCGAAAGATTGGAAAATGCCATGAAAAATGGTTGTCCAATTTCAAAAGAAATTATTGAGAGCTATGCTCAGGCAGAATTTTTTACTAAGCTACCTGAAGTTGATGAAAAAATAGAAGTAGTAACTTACATTGCTGGAGTTGGAGATATTTCTACCGATTTATTATCGCCAGGAGCAGATGCTCACTCTAGGTCTGACAGAGAATTACACGGGCAATCAATTTTTGAGCATAACAAAGACATGCAAAAAGAAGTGTTGGCTTTAAAAGAGCAGCATCCTGATAAACGCATTATGCTAATTGCCGAAAAAGGTACAATGGGAGTTGGTTCTTCGCGTATGTCGGGAGTAAACAACGTGGCTTTATGGACAGGTATTTCTTCTAGTCCGTATGTGCCATTTATAAACATTGCTCCAGTAATTGCAGGAACTAACGGTATTGCTCCGATTTTCTTAACCACTGTTGGTGTAACAGGAGGAATAGGAGTTGATTTAAAAAACTGGGTAACTAAAAAAGATGCTGATGGTAATACGGTAATGGACGAAGATGGAGAACCAGTTTTAGAGCAAGTTTACTCAGTAGATACAGGAACAGTTTTAACCATCAACACCAAAACTAAAAAATTATACAACGGAGATAAAGAATTAAAAGATATTTCAACTGCATTAACTCCTCAAAAAATGGAGTTTATTAAAGCAGGAGGTTCTTATGCTGTTGTTTTTGGTAAAAAACTACAAACATTTGCTTGTAAAGCTTTAGGAATTGATGTTCCTCAGGTTTATGCTCCTTCAAAAGAAATTTCGATAGAAGGACAAGGTTTAACTGCCGTAGAAAAAATCTTTAATAAAAATGCTGTTGGCAATACCCCAGGGAAAACATTACACGCTGGTTCTAATACTCGTGTAGAAGTAAACATTGTTGGTTCTCAAGATACTACAGGATTAATGACTTCTCAAGAGTTAGAAATGATGGCTGCCACTATAATTTCTCCAATTGTAGATGCAGGTTATCAATCAGGTTGTCATACTGCTTCGGTTTGGGATGATAAATCGAAAGCAAACATTCCAAGATTGATGAAGTTTATGAACGATTTTGGTTTAATTACTGGTCGTGATCCGAAAGGGAAATACCATGCAATGACAGATGTAATACACAAAGTATTAAACGATATTGCCGTAGATGATTGGGATGTAATTATTGGTGGAGATTCGCACACACGTATGTCTAAAGGTGTTGCTTTTGGAGCAGATTCTGGAACCGTAGCTTTAGCTTTAGCAACAGGAGAAGCAACAATGCCAATTCCTGAATCGGTAAAAGTTACCTTTAAAGGAGACATGAGAAGCTTTATGGATTTTAGAGATGTGGTGCATGCTACACAACAACAAATGTTAAAGCAATTTGGTGGAGAGAATGTTTTTCAAGGAAGAATTATTGAAGTACATATTGGTACATTAACTGCCGATCAAGCATTTACATTTACTGATTGGACAGCAGAAATGAAAGCAAAAGCTTCTATCTGTATTTCGGAAGATGAAACTTTAATAGAGTCGTTAGAAATTGCTAAAGGTCGTATCCAAATTATGATTGATAAAGGAATGGATAACGAGAAACAAATGTTGAAAGGTTTAGTTGATAAAGCAAACAATAGAATTAATGAAGTTAAAACAGGAATTAAATCTGCTTTAAAGCCTGATGCTGATGCTAAATATTATGCAGAAGTTGTTATTGATTTAGACGAGATTGCTGAACCAATGATTGCTGACCCTGATGTTCATAATGATGATCCATCAAGAAGATATACACACGATACCATTCGTCCGTTATCGTATTATGGAGGAACAAAACAAGTTGATTTAGGATTTGTTGGTTCTTGTATGGTGCATAAAGGTGATATGAAAATATTGGCTCAAATGCTAAAAAATATTGAAGCACAACAAGGAAAAGTAGAGTTTAAAGCACCATTAGTAGTTGCTCCTCCAACTTATAATATTGTAGATGAGCTTAAAGCAGAAGGCGATTGGGATGTGTTAGAAAAATACTCAGGATTTGTGTTTGATGACAACAACCCAAAAGCAGCAGCACGTACTAAGTACGAAAACAAAATGTATCTAGAACGTCCAGGTTGTAACTTATGTATGGGTAACCAAGAAAAAGCAGAACCAGGAGATACGGTTATGGCAACTTCAACACGTTTGTTCCAAGGTAGAGTAGTAAAAGATGATGGAGAGAAAAAAGGAGAATCGTTATTATCTTCTACGCCAGTGGTAGTACTTTCTACTTTATTAGGAAGAACACCAACTATGGCAGAATACGAAGCTGCAGTGGATGGAATTGTATTAACGAAGTTTAAACCTTCAACTAAACAGTTGGTAAAGTAATTAGCACATTATAGTTTCCACATAAAATCCTGAAAGGTTTTAAAAACCTTTCAGGATTTTTTTATTAATTAGTATTTTTGGTTAGTGAGCGAATCAGAAAAAACCCCCTTGCTGGTGCGAGTTTAGCGTAGCGTAACTCGTTCCCTCTACAACTCAAACAAGTCTATTATTCCTTTATCTCCTACAAATGTCTTTGCACTACTATATTTCCAATCTTCTGCATTATTAACAAAGCCTGATTCTACAGGGTTGTTATGTATATAATCTATTTTTTGTTCAATTACTTTATTGCTCCACAACTCAATAGATTTATTATGTTGCTGCCAAAATTGCCTGTTCGTTACATTACTATTTTTCTTTCCTGCTCGTTCCATCATCCACAACATCCATTCTTTCCTACTTTCTTGTATGTTTTCTACTATCGTTTTTTGAATTTCTTTTGAGGTATGCCTTTTAAAATCTCGTATTAAATCTGATGGATTGTTATTTTTTGCCTTAAAAACTATATGCATATGACTTGGCATAATACACCATGCAGCTATTTCCATACCTTTTTCTTTTTGACAAAATTTTAAACTTTCAATAACCTTTTCACAATACAACTCCCTAACAAATACATCTATCCAATACACTACTGCAAAACTTACAAAGTATAAACCTTCTTTATTATGAAATTTATAATTCCGACTCATATTAAAACAAATGTAAAAATTATTTAGTATCAAAAATTACACTTACTATTAATTACCACGAGTTAAAAACTCGCGGTAGCTAAAGTAACCTTATTACAAAATTTGTTTATTCTTCGACTTTGCTCAGAATGACAAACTTTTACTTAAACACTAAATCCTGAAAGGTTTTAAAAACCTTTCAGGATTTTTTTATTAATTAGTATTTTTGGTTAGTGAGCGAATCAGAAAAAACAATACTAAAGCCTTGGCAAATAAAATTGCACGAAATAATTTTTGAAGCCGATACCAAAGCCGGAAAATGGTTTGACATTTTACTACTTTGGGCAATATTGTTAAGTGTTGCTGCGGTAATGTTAGAAAGCGTTGAAAGTATTTCTACCCAATATGGTAATGAATTACGAATAATAGAATGGTCGTTTACCATAATATTTACATTTGAATATATTGCCCGAATACTCTCGGTTGGTAAACCCCTAAAATATATTTTTAGCTTTTATGGCATTATAGATTTGGTATCTATTTTACCTTCATTTATCGGTGTATTTGTTTCTGGAACACATACTTTATCAATCATCCGTAGCATACGTTTATTACGAGTATTTAGAATATTAAAACTAGTACGTTTTATTGGCGAAGCAAACTTACTTGCCAAAGCTTTAAAAGCTAGTAGAGCCAAAATAACCGTATTTTTATTTGCTGTACTAAGCCTTACTTTTATTTTAGGTACAATAATGTACTTAATAGAATCTCCCGAAGCAGGTTTTACAAGCATACCTCGAAGTATTTATTGGGCAATTGTAACTTTAACTACTGTTGGTTATGGAGATATTGCTCCACAAACCATTTTAGGACAAACTTTAGCATCAATAATTATGATTATTGGTTATGCAATTATTGCTGTTCCTACAGGAATTGTAAGCTCAGAAATAGCAAAAGCTAAAGTTCACACCAATACACAAGCTTGTCCGCAATGCTCATTAGAAGGACACGATGATGATGCTAAACATTGTAAATTTTGCGGAAGTGAGCTTTAACCAAAACAACCCTTACTTAAATTAGTTATCTCCTCAAAAAAAGTTTGTTTATCTTTACTCTTTAATTGCACAATGAAAAATACATTACTACTTATAACATTTTTATTTTCCTTAAACTGCTTTTCGCAAATAAGCCATGGTGGAACACCTTTAAGTAAAACCAAAACATTTACCACTAGCCCACCCCAACATATCCTTTCTACAGTAAATACAGCATCATTAATTGCCGAAGATAATATTACCGACCAACATAAAGACATTCCTTGGCGTTTTGGAGTTGAACAAAACGTGCAATTAAACCTAAATAATTCTGGTGTTTGGGAAACTTTAAACAATGGAGATAGAGTTTGGCGATTAGAAATTAAATCCCCTAATGCTCTTAGCCTAAATTTGAATTTTAATGCGTTTAACTTGCCAAAAGGAGCAAGCTTTTTTGTATTTAATAAAAACCAAACTTTAGGTGCTTTTACATCCGAAAACAATAAAGCCAACAACTTGTTTTCTACTTCTCCCTTAAAAGGAGAGTCGGTTATTTTAGAATATTATGAGCCAGCAAATGTTGTTGGACAAGGTATTATTCAAATAAACTCAGTTGTACACGGTTACCGAGATTTTTTTAAGCAATTAAAAGCATTTGGAAGCTCTGGTTCTTGCAATGTAAATGCCATTTGCGATAGCACATTTTGGGAACACGAAATTCGTTCTGCTGTAATGCTTTTAACATCAGGAAATACTCGTTTTTGTTCTGGAGCTTTAATAACCAATGTACCACAAGATGGAACTCCTTTTGTGCTTACCGCAGATCATTGTGGTGCTCAAGCTAACAACATATTTATGTTTAATTACCAATCTCCTACCTGTAACCCTGTTTTAGATGGCCCTATTACCCAAACCATTAGTGGTTGTACAGTTAGAGCAAGTGATAGTCCTTCCGATTTTGCTTTAGTAGAATTATCTAGTGTTCCTCCTGCAAGTTATAATGTTTTTTACGCTGGATGGTCAAACGTAAACACTCCTCCAACTAGTGCTACAGGAATACATTTTCCTTCTGGAGACATCAAAAAAATATCTCATGACACAGACCCTTTAATTGAATCGGGTTATTATAGTGCGGGAATAGATCATTGGGAAGTTTTAGATTGGAATTCTGGAACTACTGAAGGTGGTTCTTCAGGTTCTCCGCTTTACGACCAAAACCACCGAGTTGTTGGACAATTGCACGGAGGAGATGCTGCTTGCAATAATGATGACTTTGATTTTTATGGTAAATTTTCTTACTCATGGGCAACAGACTCTGATACCACTAAACAATTAAAACATTGGTTAGACCCTAACAATACTGGAACAAATATTATGGATGGCTATGATCCTAACGGAATTGCTTTAACAAATGATGCTGTTCTATTAAATATTTCTAATATAACTGCTTTTGTTTGCGGAGATTCAATTACCCCAAAAATTACTATACGAAACCATGGCTCAGCTAATTTAACTTCTTTAAATATACATTACGAGTTAGATGCTTTAGGAGTTAATCAATTTAATTGGAACGGAAACTTACCTTCTTTTGGTGTTGATAGCATTATCCTTCCTACAATGTATATTCCTAGTGGGAATCATAGTTTTAGAGCGTTTTGTACCAATCCAAATAGTACAACCGACCAAAACCCTCTTAACGATAGCACTCAAGTTAATTTTACCTCTAATGCCAACCCAACTTTTGCAACCTTACATCTAAATACTGATAATTTTGGCGGTGAAACCTCATGGGAAATCCGTGATGCAAATGGTGCAACCTACCTAACAAGCCCAGGTTATGCTAGTGTTAATGGTGGAGAACAACTTACAGAAAGTTTATGCTTATACGATAGTTGTTTTACCTTAGTTTTAAAAGATAGTTATGGCGATGGTTTTTGCTGTGCTTTTGGTAGTGGCTCTATGTATTTAGTTAATAATTTTGGAGATACTATTGCTCAAACCACCACTTTTAATTCTGATAGTATTTCATTTCCTTTTTGTATAAGCACAACAGGTATAAATGAACTTTCGCCTAAAGATTTTAATATTTTCCCTAACCCAAGTAAAGGAGTTATTACTATAAATACTAGTAGTAATAATTTATTTGATGTACAAGTTTATAATGTATTAGGTAAATTAATTTACAATAAAAACGGCAACAACAAATCAACAACTATTGATTTATCATCAATAAACAAAGGCATTTATATTGTTTCTATACTAATAGATAACAAAAGAATTTCTAAACGGATTATAATTAACTAAAGAATAAAAGTCAATTATTATTTCCCCCAAACGTGGCTGTTTTTGTGTCTTCTATTACCAACTCTTCCTGATGAACTTACTTTTTTACCTCCATTACGAGGTTTATTGAATTTAGCTTTTTTACTACAAGAAGTTAATGTAGTACTAACAGGAATAGCTAAAGAGGCTACAAAAACAAATGCTAATATTTTACTGAAAGTTGATTTTTTCATCTCAATTAAAAATTTTAACTCGATAAAGTTAAGCAATATTACATAAAAACAAAACGATGTATGCTTGAATATATTATATCCTATTAATATGCTCCATTCCGCTTACGCAAAAACCATTCTAAACCAAGCAACATTATTATTACGAAAAAAATCCATTTAAGGTTTATTAATTCTTTTAAATCATGCTCTTCATAAATAATTGAAGCAATATTATCATCTACCAACACAACATCAGCTAACTGCTCTGTTTGAGCAGGCAAAAACAATTTACCACCAAACTTATTGGCTATATTTTGCATTAGTTGATGATTTGCCACTGTATTATTTGCTTCTAACAATAAAGGCTTAATCTGAAACTGCCCAGATTCAGTATAATCTTTTGCTCCTAATTTTACTTTTGCTTGATAATTATAAAACCCTGCTGGCAATATTCCTGCGTTTAGCAAATAAGCAGTATTTGTTCTGTTAAAATCAAAATTATAGCTAACCCCATTTTCGTCTGTTATATTAATTTTAATTTCAGGTGTATTTACCAATTCATAACTTTCGTTATACAACTCAGCATTAAACAATATTTCTTCGTTCTCAAAATAATTGCTTTTAGCAATAACTCTAAACTTACTCTTATCTTCTTTAACCGATAAAAACTGAACCGTTTTATTAATTAATTCGTTAAAATTATCATGTGTTTTATTTTGTAAAAAATCTTGCATACGCCACCTCCAAACACCTTCAGCAGCCAACACAGCATTCTTTTTCCCGCTTTGTTGAAAAAACACCAATAAAGGATTATCGGTAACCACACTTCCTATTTTTTGATTTAACAATGTATAGCCCTCTTGTTTTAATTGATATGTTCCAAAAGGAGCTATTACTGGAGTGGTTTGTTTTAGCATTTTTATTGTGTTATCCGACAAGGTAAACAACGGGAAATTTGGAGCTACTGCTGGAGTAACTTCATTAAATTTATTTCTAGAATTATTAATGCCTAAGCCTACACCTAACTGGTTAAATTGATTGATATTTGTTTGATTTCCTAAAACATATAAAACTGAAACATCACTGGAAATTATTTTTTTTATGTTGGGCAAGTCTGAAGCTATTTGATGAAGTATAACCATACTGTATGGTTCTGTATTGCCATCAAAATTTTTAGCTAATTCGGTAGTAACTTTATAATTCTCGTTATTTTCTATACTTAATTTTAATGCCTTTACATCTGGATGTGGGGCATTAGCTATTATCAAAATATTTTGTCTTCCGTCTAAAACTTCTATGTAAATATCTTTAACATTATTTACGGTACTAATCTCATTTTTAATTGTAGCTATACTTACTTTATAATGTTGTACTCCTACTTTATCAGCTTCAAACAGCACATTTTCTGTAATGGTAAACTGATTACTATTAATCGCATAATTTTTTTCATACAATTGCTTACCATTATGTGTAATTCTAAGCTTTGTATTTGTTCCTTCACATTCGTTTGCAATTGCTTCAATTTCTATTGGGAATTGATTGCCTAAAAATGTGATTTTATTATGTATAACTTCTTTTAAGATAATATCTCGTTGCAAAGCTGTATCTCCTAATGCTAAGGTATAAATAGGAAACTCTATTCCAGAATTGTAAACAGGATTTGCTCCTTGATTAAAAATTCCATCGGATGCTAAAATTAAAGCCCCAACATTTCTGTTATAAAACTTATTGTTTAGCTCTTCAAAAACATTTGATAAATTGGTAACTTTTTGATGATAATTTACCTGTAAACCTTCCTGTAACTCTTTACCAAAAGTATAGGTTTTAACCTCATACTTATCTTCTAACCTAGCTTTTAAGCTGTTTAATTTTTGAAGATAATCTGTTTGGTAAAAAACAGAATCTTTATTTAGTAGTATAGAAGAACTATTATCTTGAGCTATTATTATTACTGGTTTTTCTACCTTATTAAACAAGGTTTTTATAAAAGGAGAAAGTAATAAAAATGCTAAAATACTTACCAATAAAAATCGGGCAAGAGCCATAACTTTTACTACCCATTTTTTTGCTTCTTTTAATTTGTCTTCTTTACGATATAAAATAAAAGCATAAATAGCACCCAACAACAAACAGAACATGCTAAACCATAACGGATATTCGGTTAATATTTTTATGCTGAGCAGTTGTTTCATTTTAAGAAAGGTAAATTTAGGAAAAACTTTGTGCTTAAATGGCTTATTAAAAAACACTAATTTTGCTACTATGATTATATACAACGTAACCGTAAATGTAGAAGCTGAAATTCATGATGATTGGATTAACTGGATGAAAGAAGTACACATACCAGATGTGATGAATACAGGCTATTTTTTAGAAAACAAAGTTTGCAAAGTACTAAGCACACAAGAGGATGAAACAGGACATACTTATGCCATACAATATACTTGTAAAACAATGGCAGATTTAGATGAATACCAAGAAAAACATGCTCCTGTTTTACAGAAAGACCACACTGCACGTTATGAAGGAAAATTTGTTGCTTTTAGGACTTTGTTGGAGGTGGTTTAAGCCTCCCCAACCCTCCAAAGGAGGGAGTTATTTTAATTCTATTCTTATCGGCAAAGATACTGGAGTATCTATATTTTCTCCTAACAATCTGCCTGGAAAAAAATTAGGCATGTTTTCAATCGCGTCTTTTACTTGTTTATCTATCATTGGGTGAACACTCTTAATAATTTTCACATTCTCTACTTTACCTGTTTTTGAAACAACATACTGAACAATTACTTTTGTATTTGTCAATCCAACATTCTTAGTATGTGGAGGAATTACAATATTTTTAGAAAGCCAATTAAATATCTCTCTTTGTGTACACATTTCTTTTTCATCTTGACTCAAAGAATCACAATTACAACTTTGCCAAACAGGATTTATTCCATGCACCCCAATAATTAAACCATCTTGTGCAAAAAGGTTAAAAGATAAGGAAATTGCAACTATAAAAAATAAATATCTAAACATCACGAAGCCGAATTAACAATACTAAAACTCCTTTCCCCAGAATCGTTAAAAGGACCATCAATTAAATTACCCTCTTTATCAATTAACTGTATGCGAATCATGTTATCAGGTTTTGGTAATCCTGCAATTTGATAAGCAGCCCATTTATTAAGAATAAACTCTGTTTGGTTTATGGTAACCTTTACTTTATTATCATCTTCTTTTATAGAAGTGTTTACTAAATAGAAATCTAAAATCGGGTTTACAGTTTCTGCTTTTGGTAAATAATAAAATAAATGAGCTTGGTTCATATCAAACATATTCTCCATATCGCCCACCACAGCATTTTTTAAAACCGAACCTTTATTACTTTTTATAGCAATATTGTTTTTATCGGTTAAAAAAGCCAAAAACACGTTATTGCCATACATCATTTCCATTTCAAAAATATCAGACGAAAACTGACTTAAAGAATAATTATTAGCCAAATAAGAAATGTTATAATCTGTTACTCCGTTTACCGAAAAACTTAAATGGTTTTGTCCTTCTTTAAAAGATTTTGTGTTTAAAATCAATTCTGCTTCGCTTGCTTCTGCTTTAATTTCTGTTAAGGTTATGCCATCTTTTTCCAACACAACAACCTCTTCATCTTTAACTGGTTCTATTATTTGGGCTTCGCCTATTACTGTTTCTACTTTTGTTTGTGTTGAGTCGTTTTGCACAGAATCATTTGTAGTTTCTGAATCTCCTCCACAGGAAACCAAAACACAAAAAACAAAACACAAAACACAAAACACAAAACACCTCATCTACGCAAAATTTAAAATCAATTGATTTTTTTCAACCGTATCTCCTTTGTTTACAGCAATACTTTTAATTGTACCATCAGTAGGAGATTTAATTACATTTTCCATTTTCATTGCTTCTAAAATCAATAAGGTATCTCCTTTAGCAACATCTTGTCCAACCTCAACATCAACTTCTAAAACCAAACCAGGCATTGGAGCTTTTAAATCAGCCACTTTTTTACTAGCCAAATTATCCATACCTAAGCTATGTAATAATTCATCAAACTGATCTTTTACATTAAACTTATACTTATCGCCATTTACTTTAACAAAAAATGTTTTTTCTTCTCTGTTAGCACTTAACACCTCTAAATTATAAGATTTGTTGTCTTTTATAATATGGTAAGTTTTATCCTTTACTTGTTGTACATCCCAATTAAAAGATTCTCCATTTAAAAGTCCGCCTTCGTTTCCTTGCAATTCAACTTTATATGCTGTTTTATCTTCGCTTACTACTTTTACTTCACTCATTTTAAATATCAATTAATTTTTAATTCATCAAAGATATAGAATCTCATTTACATCAAAAAAACGAACTTTACACTTATTTTATTCTATGCAGTTAAATTATAAAAAAGTAGGAGAAGGGCAACCATTAATTATTTTACATGGGCTTTTTGGTTCATTAGATAACTGGATGACTTTATCTAAAAAATTAGGAGAACATTTTAAGGTTTATATTGTTGATGCCCGAAATCATGGGTTTTCCCCTCATGCCAACGAATTTGATTATGAAGTGATGGCTGATGATTTGTTAGAATTTATAAATGAGCAAAACATTATTAATCCTATTGTTCTAGGGCATTCTATGGGAGGAAAAACAGCCATGCAATTTGCAATGAATTATCCTGACAAATTATCAAAACTAATTGTTGCAGATATAGCACCAAAACCTTACCCTGTGCATCACGGAATTATTTTAGAAGGCTTACATTCTTTAAATTTTAATGAAATTGCATCACGTAAAGCTGCTGATGAAAAATTAAGCGAAATTATTCCAGACTTATCTACTCGCCAGTTTTTACTTAAAAATTTGTATTGGAAAGAAAAGGGCAAATTAGCCTGGAAATTTAACCTGTCAGTAATTAATGACAACATCGAAATGGTTGGTTTTGAATTAAACAACATCAATCCTTTTAACAAGCCTACTTTATTTATTAGAGGTACAAAATCTAACTACATTTTAGAAAGTGATTACGCTAAAATTAAAAGCATATTTCCTCATACTGAAATTAGCGATATACAAAGTGGGCATTGGGTTCACGCAGAAAAACCTCTCGAATTCCTAACCATTTTAGAAAACTTCTTAAACACCTAAAAACCAACTTTTCAAGAAAAATCAACGTCTATACATATAATAAGTATTAAATATTGTTATGTAAATCGTAACATATTTTGTATTATTGTCGTAATCTACTCATTGTATTAACAAACATAGGTTGATGGGATTAAGGAAAACTCACTTATTACTAACTATAATTAGCTTACTAATTTTCAGTAGTCTTTCTGCTAAAGATTTCTATTGGGTAGGTAATAGTGGTAATTGGAACGATCCTTCTCATTGGGCTGCAACATCAGGAGGTAACGGAGGAATTGGTATCCCAACCATTGCAGATGATGTTTTTATTGACACTAAATCATTTAAGAAAAAAGGTAGCATAACTATTAACACCAACTCTTTTTGTCACAATTTAACTTGGACAAACAAAAAAAGTGTAAACCTTATATCTACTCCTACTTCAAATTTTAATATAAATGGTAATGTAAATTTTAATGAGTTTGTTGTTAATCAACTAGCTGGAAACACATCTTTTACTTCATCTAACCAAAACACTACGTTAAAGTTTAACCGAACAAATTTTACTGGAAACATTATTTTTAATGGAAGTGGTTCTTGGAATTTGCTTTCTGATTTAAACACCTCTAAAACAGCTAACATTACTATTAAACAAGGAAGTATTAATGCAACCAATGTTACCTTATACTCAGCAGGAATAATAGCTGATGGAAATTTAAACAAAAATCTTACTTTAAAAGATGCTACGCTTTATAATCACTCTGAAGTAAATTTTCAAAACCCTAGTTTTAGTCTTAATAAAATTAACTCTACAATTATTGTTGATAGAAATGCTTCTTCAGTATTATTAGGAAGTGTAAAAGAAAAAGAAATTCTTTATGGCTCTAACACTATAATGACAAACACATGTGGAACCGTTCCATTTACTATAACAGCAACAGTTGTTTCAAACTACAGTGGCTTTGGAGTTTCATGTGCTAATGTTTGTGATGGAATAACTTTTGTTTCTATTAGTGGAGGTGTTGGTCCTTTTAATATTGATTGGATTGGATACGGTGGCCCTTCTGATGCTGACACATTAAAAAATGTTTGTCAAGGTAATGTTGGTGTTCAGGTTACAGACTTAGGTCAAAATCCTCCTTTCGGAATACAATGTACCGATCAAGTATTTGTTACCAACCCTATTGCCTTAGCAATCAATCAAAACTTAACTCTAGAACCAACTTGTAATGGTGATTGTGATGGTGCTATAGGTACTTCTGTTGCTTTTGGAGTTCAACCATACACAATTACATGGACAGGCGATACAGGAACATCATCTAATATTAGCAACTTATGTGCAGGCAATTATACTATACATGTTGTAGATGCTAATGGATGTACTGACTCTAGTAATTTTACTTTATCAGAGCCTAATCCAATAACTTTCCAGTTAGATAGTACAAACTTATCATGTTTTGGAGATTGTATTGGTTCAGGAACTGTTTCAAATGTTCAAGGAGGAAATTTAGCACCATACAGCTTTTTATGGAGTAATGGAGATACTACTGCAATAACATCTAATTTATGTGCTGGTGTTTATACAGTTACTGTTTCAGATACCGCTGGATGTTCCACTACAGACAGTATTAATATAACCGAGCCACCAGCTATTGTTATTGATTCTACAACAAAAAATGTAACCTGTGGAGGAGCTTGTGATGGTGTTGCAATAGCAACTGTTTTATCAGGAGGTACTGCTCCTTACACTCACAGTTGGAGTACTGGTCAAACATCTAACAATCCTACCGATAGTATAACTGGGTTATGCCCTGGAAACTATACCGACACTATTAGAGATTTTAATGGCTGTGAAACAATCATAACTTTTACAATAACTGAACCTTCTGTATTAACAACATCAACTACTACTACTAATGTAAATTGTTTTGGAGATTGTGATGGAACTGCCATTACTGTTCCTGCAGGTGGTGCTGGAGGTTATACTTACTCGTGGAGTTGTGGTCCTTCTACATTCGATAGTATTACAGGGTTATGCCCAACCGCACAATGTATAGTTACAGTAACAGATGCTAACAACTGTACTGTAAATGATACTTTTAGTATTTCTGAACCTCCTATTATTGTTGTAAACCCTAGTTCTACCAATGTTACTTGCCCTACCTTTTGTGATGGAACTGCAACAGTTAATCCAACTGGAGGAACTGGTAACCCTGCGGTTGATTTTACTTATGTTTGGACAGGTCCTGGAGGTCCTTATAATACTCAATCAATTTCAAGTTTATGTCCAGGTACTTATATCATAACTGTTACCGATTCTAATGGCTGTACTATGGTAGATTCTGTCATCATAACAGAACCTCAACCAATTGTACTAACTATGAATAGTACTGACGAAAGTTGTGCAGGAGCATGTGATGGAACTGCTGCTGTTAGTATTACTGGAGGTACTGGTAACCCTGCTGTTGATTTTACTTATATTTGGACATCAAATCCACCAGGGCAAGTTGGACCTGGACAAGGAACAGACTCAATTTTTAATTTATGTGCTGGTACTTATACTGTAAATGTTACAGATTCTAATGGTTGTCCTGCTAGTGCAAGTATAACTGTTAACCCTCAACTACCAATTAATGCCAATTTAGTTACAACCGATTTAAGTTGTAATGGAGTATGTAACGGAACTGCAACAGTTTCGCCAACTGGAGGTGTTGCTCCTTACAATGTTTCTTGGAATGGAAACCCGCCAGTAGTTGTTCCTGCAAATGGTTCTAATACAATTACTGGCTTATGCGGAGGAGCTCAAACTGTTACGATAACTGATGCTAACAACTGTCCTTTAACCATTAATTTCAACCTAAACGAACCTCCTTTATTAACAACAAATACTAACACACAAGATGTCTCCTGTTTTGGAGATTGCGATGGAACTGCTATAACAATTCCTAGTGGAGGTTCAGGAAATTATAGCTATGTATGGAACTCTATTCCTGCTGCACCACCATTTCCGTTAAATACTGATTCTATTAGTGGTTTATGTGCTGGAACATACTTTGTTGTTGTAACTGACGATTCATTATGTACTGTTAACGATACCATTACGATAATTGAGCCATCACAAATTTTTCCTAATGCACAATTTACAGACATAACTTGTAACAATAATAATGACGGAACTGCTATTTCTTTACCTACTGGAGGTGTAGCTCCTTATTCATATAATTGGACAGGGCCTGGTGGACCATACAATACACAATCTATTGGACCTTTAAGTGCCGGAACTTACATTGTTACTGTTACTGATGCTAATGGATGTACAGGAGTAGATACTGTTGTAATTACAAACCCTCAACCATTAACCGTTAATGCAAATGCTACCAATGCGAGTTGTGGTGCTATATGTGATGGTGCAGCAACAGCAATTGTAAACGGTGGAACTCCTGGTTATACTTATCAATGGAATGACCCATTAAACCAAACAACGCAAACTGCAACAGGGTTGTGTGCTGGAACATATATGGTAACTGTAACTGATACCAATGGATGTACTGCACAAGATACTGTTACAATTAATAATTTAATTGTAATTCAAATTAATCCAAGTGTTATAAACATTAGTTGTAATGGTATATGTGATGGTATGGCAACAGCTGTTCCTTCTGGAGGACAAGCACCGTACACTTACCAATGGAGTAATGGTGATACCACACAAACTGCTGACAGCTTATGCCCAGGATGGGTTTTTGTTACTGTTACAGATAATAACGGGTGTGTTAGTACGGATTCAATTAATATGCCTGTAGCACCTAGTGTTTTAGTTCCAAATGGAACAATAGTTCAACCTATTAGCTGTAATGGCTTATGTGATGGTATGGTTGCTTCAGCACCAACTGGAGGAACACCTCCATACACTACTGTATGGACATTACCAAATGGTATAGATACTAACAATGTATGTGCAGGAATTGCTATTGTTACAGTTACAGATTCTAATAATTGTGTTCAGGCAGATACCCTAGTTTTAATTGAACCTGATACAATAGCTCCAAATGAAACTATTGTTGATGTAAATTGTAATGGAAATTCAACAGGAAGTATTACTTTAAACCCTAGTGGGGGAACTCCTGGATATACTTATACTTGGGTTCCAAATGTAAGTTCTGGACCAAGTGCTTCAGGGTTACCCGCAGGAACTTATACAATTACTATAACTGATACTAATGGGTGTTCTAGAACAGACAACTACATAATTAATGAACCTCCAGTATTATCAACTACCCCTATTGGTGTTGATGTGAGTTGTAATGGCGCTTGTGATGGTATGGCAGCAGTTATTGTTGGTGGTGGTACAGCACCTTATACCTATTCATGGGCTCCTAATGGACAAACAAACGACACCATATTTAACTTATGTGCTCCATTTTTAACTAATACTGTAACGGTAATTGATAGTAATGGTTGTATTGCTTCTCAAACAATAACAATTAACGAACCTTTACCATTAAATGCTAATGTTACAGGAACACCTGTTGGTTGTAGTAGTACATGCGATGGTACTGCAATTGCGAACCCAATAGGAGGAACTCCAGGTTATACATACCAATGGTCTGCTAATGCAGCACCTAACCCATTAAACGGACAAAGCATAAACAATTTATGCCCTGATACTTTTACCGTTATTGTTACGGATACAAACGGCTGTACAGCAACAGGAACTTACATTGTTACTTCTCCTCCAGCTTTAGCGGTTCAATTAGATAGTACAAATGTAACTTGTAATGGAGCAAATGATGGAACTGCAACCGCTACTCCTACAGGAGGTTCTGCACCATACTCTTATTCTTGGGTTGGAGGATGTTTAACTGCTCCTGATACTAACTCAAGTATTTCAGGTTTATGCCCTGGAGTTTATACCGTAACAGTAACTGACTCTGCTAATTGTATTTTTGTTGGTTCTGTAATAATAACTGAGCCTCAACCTATTGATGATAATGAAGTTATTGTTGATGCCAATTGTGGTATTTGCGATGGCTCTATAAATGTTTTCCCAACAGGAGGTACTCCACCATATTCTCATTCATGGTCAAATGGTGTAACTACACCTAATAACCCTAACTTATGTGCAGGCTTTTATACAGATACCATTACAGATAATAATGGGTGTGTTGCTGTATTTACTATTGGTGTAAGTAACCCTTCAGGTCCTTCTGGAATTGCAGCTACCGTAAACGATGCTACATGTTTTGGAGCTTGTGATGGATCTTTAAATGCCGTTCCAATAGGAGGGACAAGCCCTTACAATTATAATTGGACTTCAACCCCAGCTGGAGGACCTTATGCTAACGATAGTACATTAACTGGATTATGTGCTGGAACTTATCACTTAACTTTAACAGATTCTGCTAATTGTACATTAGCTACGAGCGTTGTAGTTAGTGAAGCTGATAGTATTGTACCTAATGAAACTTTTACTAACGCTACTTGTAATACTTCATGCGATGGAACTGCAAGCGTAACACCAACTGGAGGAACGGCTCCATTCACATTCGTATGGTCTCATAATGGTTCAACGGCATCTTCTGCTTCTGGATTATGTGCTGGGCCAGTTAGCGTAACAATAACTGATAATAATGGATGTTCTAAAATAGTTAACTTCAATATTACTAGCCCTAATGCATTAACTGTTAATTCTAACAGTACTGATGCTTTATGTAATGGTGCATGTGATGGAACTGCTACTGCTAATCCTAATGGAGGAACAGCTCCTTATACTTACCTATGGGATGATGCTATGGCTCAAACAAGTCAAACAGCAACAGGGTTATGTGCAGGAACTTATAATGTAACAGTTACTGACGCTAACGGTTGTACTGGAGTAACCTCTGTTACAATTAACGAACCTTCTGTTATTATAGATAATCCAACTATAACTGATGCTACTTGTGGAATTTGTGATGGTTCTATTACATTAGCCCCAACAGGAGGAACTGGACCATACACTTATAATTGGCCAACAATTGGAGCAACAACTCCTACAGTTGGAGCTTTATGTGCAGGTTCTTATCCTGTAGATATTACTGATGCTAATGGATGTACTCAATCATTCTTAATTGCAGTTAGTAATACTACTGGACCTAATTTATCTGTTAACCAAACAAACGCAACTTGTAACGGAGTTTGTGATGGAACTGCAACAGTAACTATTAATTCAGGAACTGCTCCTTATCAAATTTTATGGTCTCCAGGCGGACAAACAACTCCAAGTGTAACAGGATTATGTGCTGGTAATTATACTGTTCAAGTTACGGATGGAAATGGATGTATTACCGTTTTACCTGTTACTATTATCGATAATAATGCTATTAGTGCAACTGTTACAACAGTAGATGCTACTTGTAATGGAAATTGTGATGGTTCTGCACAAGTTAACCCTGTTGGTGGGCTTCCTCCATACACATACAGTTGGAATGGCGGTAATGCAACAGGGCAAACAACAAATGCTGTTGGTGGATTGTGTGCAGGTAATTATACTGTAACAATTACTGATGCTAATGGATGTTCATTTATTCAAAACGTAGTAATTAATGAAAGTAATATTTTAACTGTTGCAACATCTGGTATTGCTGCTAATTGTAGCGGTAGTTGTGATGGAAGTGCAACAGCTACTCCAACAGGAGGTACAGCTCCATATACTTATTCATGGTCTAATGGAGGAACAACTCAAACAATTACAGCATTATGTGCAGGAACTTATACAGTAACAGTTACTGATGCTAATGGTTGTAGTGCAAATGCCAGTATGACTATTGGTGATGGTATTCCTATTACTGCAACAATTGTATCCAATGATGCTACTTGTGGGAATTGTGATGGAGACATAACTGTTACTCCAGGCGGTGGTGCTGGAGGTCCTTATAGTTTCTTATGGTCTCCTGGAGGGCAAACAACTCCATCAATTAATAACTTATGCCCAGGTGCGTATAACTTAACCATAACTGACAATTTAGGTTGTTCTCAGTTATTCACTATTTTAATAAATAATGCTAACGGACCAACATTAAATACGCAAGCTGATAGCGTAACATGTTTTGGAGATTGTGATGGATTAGCATATACTAATGTTATTGCTGGAACCCCAAATTATATCTTCCAATGGGATGACCCTGCTTTACAAACCAATGATTCAGCAACAGCTTTATGTGCTGGACTATATACTGTAATTGTACAAGATTCTTTTGGTTGCATAACTGTTGATTCTGTTACCGTAGAAGAACCTCAACAAATTTTAAGTAATGCTACTAGCATTAATCCAACTTGTCCTACGGTTTGTGATGGTTCTGCCACAGTTGCTCCAACAGGTGGTTTAGCACCTTATACTATTCTTTGGGGACCAAGTGCAGGAAATCAAAATACACCTACTGCAACAGGACTTTGTGCAGGAACACACTTAGTAACAATAACAGATAATAAAGGATGTATAATTACAGATAGTGTTACATTAACCGACCCTACTCCTATTTCTATTACAGCGAGCGGAACCCCTCCAACTTGTAACGGTGATTGTGATGGTATAGCTGTTGCTAATGGTGCTGGTGGAACACCTGGTTATACATATTCATGGAACACAGTTCCTGTACAAAACAATTCATTAGCTGCAGGGTTATGTGCAGGAACTTATATTGTTACAGTTACAGATGCTAATGGTTGCAGTGATACTGCTAGTGTAGTAATTGCTGATCCAACAGTTTTAACAACTAGTTCTACACCAACAAGCCCAAGCTGTAATGGCGTTTGCGATGGAAGTATTACAACTACACCTAATGGAGGTAACGCACCTTACACTTATGTATGGAGCAATGGAGATACTACACAAACAACGTCTGCAACTTTATGTGCAGGAACTTACAATGTTGTTGTTATAGATGCTGGAGGTTGTACTGCCTACGATACCATTACTTTAACTCCTGCTCCAATGTTAAACGATAGTACAGTTATAAACGAACCAAATTGTGGTATCTGTGATGGCTCTGCTACTTCTACTCCAGTTGGAGGCGTTGGTCCATTTAACTTTGTTTGGACAGATCCATTAAATCCTTTACCTCCATTACAAACAGACTTAAATGTTGCTAGTTCTACTATTGCAGGATTATGTGCAGGAACTTTAAACTTACAAATTACTGATTTAGGTACAGGATGTATTTACGATTATACTTTACTGATAAACAATTCAAATGGTCCAAGCTTAAATACTACAAGTACAGATGAATCTTGTGCTAACGCTTGTGATGGAACTGCTACAACAACTCCAACAGGAGGTACAGCTCCTTACAGTTACAGTTGGACTCCAACAGGACCACCAACAGATACTAATCAAACTGCAACTGGGCTTTGTGTTGGTACTTATACTGTTACGGTAACTGATAGTAATAATTGTATTAGTTTAGATACCGTTACTATAAATTCATCAAGTCTTAACTTAGCAATTACTAACATTGTTCCTGAAACTTGTTTTGGAGATTGTGATGGAAGTGCTACTGTAACAGTTGGTACCGGAACAGCTCCTTTCCAATACAATTGGAATCCAACAGGACAAATCACTCCAACTGCAACAGGATTATGCCCTGGAAATTATACTGTAACAGTTACTGATAGCACAACTTGTATGGATTCTATCAGTGCTAATATTACAGGCCCTGCTCAACTTACTGTTGGAGCTTCATTAAATGCTGCAATTAGTTGTAACGGAAGTAATGATGGAGCTGCAATAGCAAATGTTCTTGGCGGCACACCAAATTATACCTACTCATGGAATGACCCACTAAATCAAACTACACAAATTGCAACAGGACTAAGTGCAGGAACATACATTGTTACTGTTACGGATGCTAATGGTTGTTCGGCTATGGATACCATTACGCTAACAGAACCTACTGCTATTTTAGCAAACGAAATTTTAACTGCTCCAAATTGTGGAGCTTGCGATGGTGCTATTACAATTGCTCCATCTGGAGGCACAGGGCCATACACTTTCTTATGGACTACACCTTCTGTTCCACCAGGAACACAACCAAATACAGCTACACTTATTAACCTATGTCCTGGAGCTTATACTTTAGTAATTACAGATTCTAATGGATGTCAAGCAAACTTTGCATTCCCTTTAAGTAGTACAAATGCTCCTGTTCCAAACACAACAGTTACTAATGCAAGTTGTAATGGAGATTGTAATGGTGTTATTACAGCTACACCAACAGGAGGTACAGCTCCTTATTCATATTTCTGGACACCAACAGGAGATACAACTACATCTATTAGCGGTTTATGTTCAGGACAGTACTCATTAAATGTAACCGACTCTAATGGTTGTGTTGGTGTTGCTATTGATAGTATTACACAACCAGAAATATTGCAAGCAAATATTAATGCTGCTAATGTAAGTTGTAATGGTTCTTGTGATGGTTGGGCTGTTTCTAACACAATTGGTGGAACTGCTCCATTTACTTACAATTGGACTCCTGGTGGATTACCTCAAGATTCAATTACCAACTTATGTGCAGGAACTTATTTTGTAACCGTAACCGATAGTAACAACTGTACTGTTAGTGATAGCATAACAATTATTGAACCTATTGGAATAACTGCAACTGCAACTACAACCGATGCTTCTTGTTCTTCAATTTGTGATGGAGCAGCAACTGTTACCCCTAATGGTGGAGTTGGCCCTTACACTTACCAATGGAATGGCAATACTGCTAGTGGACAAACAAATACATTAACTAATTTATGCTTCGGCCAAAACTTTGTTGTGATTACTGATGCTAATGGCTGTACAATTACTGACACCATTAATATAGCAGCTGCAGATACTGTTTTAGCTAACGCAGGAAATGACACGGTAATTTGTTTAGGAGATGTTTATCAATTAATTGGTATTCCTGGAGGAACATTTACTAATGTTGATTGGTTTGAATTACCAGGCATGACTTCTTTAGGAACAACTGACACTATTAGTATTACTCCTTCAGCAACAGGAACAATATGCTATGTATATCAAGTAACAGGAGCTTGTGTAGCAAGCGATACTATATGTATAACTGTTGATCCTTTACCAATTATTGATGCTGGACCAAACGTAACTATTTTTGAAGGTGGAAGCACTACCCTTAATGCTACTGGAGGCATGTCTTATACTTGGACTCCAGGCACAGGATTAAGCGATTCTACTATTGCTAACCCAGTAGCTAGTCCAACAGAAACAACAACTTATTATGTTACTGGTGTTTCTCCAAATGGATGTATTTCTATAGATAGTGTTACAGTTACAGTATTGCCAGATATTAATTTCCCTGATGGAATTAGTCCTAATGGTGATGGTAAAAATGATGTTTGGATAATTGACTTTATTGAACAATTCCCTAACAATGTAGTTGAAATTTATAACCGTTGGGGAGAACTATTATTCCATGCAGATGGTTACCAACAAGATTGGGATGGCACTTACGAAGGAAAAGAGTTACCTATTGGAACATATTATTACGTAATTGAATTAAACGAAGAAGGTAAAGAACCATATACTGGTCCGATAACGATACTGAGGTAAATGAGTAAAAAAATAAAAATATTAAGTATTGTAGTACTACTTTTTTGTGGAAGCAATTTGTTTGCTCAACAGCTTCCTCATTTTAGCCAGTATTACCTTAACGATTTTTTACTTAACCCAGCTGTAGCAGGTAGTAGAGGATATTTTGAGGGTATTTCTACCCACCGTTACCAATGGGAAGGAATTACTGATGCTCCAAGAACTTATACCCTAAGTGTTCATGGACCTTCAAAAAACCGTAAAATGGGGTTTGGAGGTTATGTTTTTACCGACAATGTTGGACCAACAAGAAGAACAGGTTTTAACGCTTCTTATGCTTATCATTTAAAACTAAACAGCAAATTAAAACTTGGTTTAGGACTAAACTTTGGAGTTTTACAGTTTATGATTGATGGTTCTAAAATTACTTTACGCGACAAAGACGATGATATTATTACCAATGGTGTTCAATCTACCTTAGTGCCTGATGCTGGTTTTGGAACATATTTGTATCACGAAAATTATTATTTTGGATTTTCTGCACCTCAATTATTAAACATGGATGTTAACTTTTTTGATGAAGGGAACAACCCAACAGGAACTTTACCTGCTCACTTTTTTGTAACTGGTGGTTATAAATTTAGACAAATTGAAGACTTTGTTTTTGAACCGATTGTTTTTGTAAAATACATCTCTCCTGCTCCAGTTCAGTTTGAAGGAACTGTTAGAATAACCTACAAAGATCAAATTTGGGTTTCTGGAACTTACCGTGATAAAGATGCAATGGCATTATCAATTGGTTATGTAATTAACAATACATTTACTATTGCCTACGCTTACGATTTTACCACAACCAATCTCAAAAACTATAACGATGGCACACACGAGTTAGCAGTAGGTGCTCGTTTTTACCAATACAGCAATAAAGAAAAAGCTGCTCCTAAGATTCAATAAGCTCTAATTGCTCAACAATGAAAAAATCTATTCTAATAGTATTTTTTTTTAGCTTTATTTTCTGTAAAGATAACAAAGCACAAACTTATATTCCTTTAGTTATAGATAGTTCGCATTGGTTTTTAGAAAATAAACCATACACCCCTGCTCCTCCACCTTATGATTATATTGATTACTACTTACTAGGTGATACTATGGTTTTTTCAATAAATTACAAAAAAGTATATTTTAGACAAGAAGTAACAAATAGCTATAAAAATATGGTTTCTCCGTATTCCTTATATGCATTAATTAGAGAAGATACTTTAGCTAGAAAGGTCTATGCTTTACTATTACAAAATAGCCGAACAAGCCTTTGCCCATTAAATCAAGAAATTTTATTATACGATTTTAGTGTCCAAATAGGTGATACTTTAAAGCAAAATGATTTGTGCCTTCAATTTTATGATGAAATTGTTCAGAATGTTATTCCTATTAATTACTCGATAAGCACCTATAGCTATTTATTACAATCTGGGATTTATACACTTTATCAAGGAATTGGTTCTTCATTTGGTTTGTTTGAGCATATATATGCTTCTGTAAGTGGCCCACAGCATTTATTAGTTGATTATTGTAGAGGAGGATTATCTAATTGCCCTTTTTTGAGTTTAAACATTAGCGATAAAACAATTGAAAATGATATAAAAATTTATCCCAACCCTACTACTGGGGTAATTAATATAAATAACAGTACTAACTACAATACGATCAACATTTATTCTCTTTCCGGTAAATTAGTAAAAACACAAAGTGCAAGTTTGCAAATAAGTGTTTTAGATTTACCCAAAGGAATGTATTTTATCCAATTAGTTGGTAATAAAAATAATGTGGTTCAAAAATTTATAAAAGAATAATTTAAAAGAAAGCTCTTACTTGAACACCACCTGTATGTATTACTGGAGCATCATCCGATACCCTTCCATTATAATTAATGCTGAGTTGCATGTGTTTCGATAAGTTTTGCTGATAATTTAATTCCCAAGTCATATTAACACCTTCTTGCAAGCCTTCCATCATTTCGTAAGCTAAAGCAGTATTATTGGTAACGCTAAACTCATTACTAATGTAATTATAACTCGCTCTAAAACTTCCTTTAGAAGCTACATTATAACGTAACTCACCACCAACTGTTTGACTAATTAATTCTTCTCCGCCAAAGTTTAAACCATTGGTCTTTTCTTTATAATTATACAAGACACTAGCCCTAAATTTGGCATTGGGCTGAAAACTAAATTTTGGCTCTGCTTCGTATATTTTAATAAAATAATTACGGTTATTAAAAAACTGCGATGAATTAGACTTTGTTCCATTTGCTCCTAAAAGTGTAATCGTGTAAACGCGTGTAATATTCCATCTTGTTTTTAAAGCTCTATTCAAATTTCTTCTAGTTTCTATTCCGTTAGTTAATAACGATCTGTCTCTATTATCTTGAAAAGTAAAATCTGAACCAAACTTAGTTCCCGTTCTGTTAAAGTAAATGGTGTTTAAAAACCCTAAATTAAGTGTTACCAAACTTGTATCTGCCACTACATCAACAAACGGATTATAATATTCATTTTTATCAGACACTTTTCTGCTAACCCTATAATTGGTTCTGTTAGAAAAACGAGAAACCAACTTTTTAAACCCTTTTTTGTTTGCCCACTTAGTTTCTGGACGTAAAAACAAGCCTTGATTAAACTGATTGGTATAAGTTCTTACATAATCATTTGTTGGGGTAAACACCTTTATAAAATTTGCTTGATCTTGAAAAGCAGCCACTTCAAATTCATTCAAATCTTTAACCCCATTACCATTTATATCGCCTATATGAGCATGTGTTCCTTGCCCTGGCTGAACCTCTATAAACGAAAACTCTTTTTTTACTTCTAAACCAGAACCAATTTCATAATAAGTATTAGATGTAATGGCACTTTTAAAAAATTTAGCTACATACTCTACCCTAGCCAACACATTTTCTTCAGGTTGTAGGTTAGATAATGTGTTTGACAAAATTTCGAGTTTACGATAAGTAACTTTAGAACGGAACTTATGATTTCTGTTTTTTAAAAGCCCCATAGCAAAACTTATATCCTCAGCTTTAGTAGCACCATTAAATTGGTTTACAAAAGGAGCATTATCCTCTCGTTGTTTATAGCTTATCATAAAATTATTTACTGTACTATCGGCACTTTTTATAAATGCTTCATAAATTTTAAACTCAAAACTAGCTGCCTGTAACGAATCTGTTTGTTCATTTACAAAAAACTTATTTTGCTCTGTTTCTTCACTCACACCAACAACCAACCATTTTATATTTTTTGACAAGGTAGCTTTATGCCTTAAAAATTCAGTATTGTTTATTCCTTCGGTAGTTAAAAAACTACCATCCCCTTCAATGGTAAACCCTTTCCACTTATAAAAAGCTAATGCTGAATTTTTAATTCCATCAAACTCTCCAACATTTTGTAGTACATTAACATCATATTGAATATTCGCTTTTTTAGCTTTCTCAAAACCTACAAAGCCACTTGCAATATGCTGGTCGGAATTCAATATCACATTATTAATATTCCAATCTCTTTCAAACTCTGTAGTTCTAAAACGCTCAATAGAAGTAAAATGCTGTTCTACCAATTCATAGCCAGCACCAACTTTAAATTTCCAAGGAGTTTCATCTTGGTTTAATAAAATTTTATTTATCGAATTAGCTTTTAAAGCATATCCAACATTATCTGCTCTATCCTTATCCGAAAAAGTATTAATATCATTATTAGACACTGCTCCTTCCCAACTCACTAAAGATTCTTTAGTAAAATTATATTGTCCGCCAAAAGTTGCCATTTGCCTTGTTTTAGGTGTAACCAACAAAATAACAGGTTCATATTCTCCTTGAGGAATACCTCCTATTGGCTGAATCCATTCATAAACCTTACCATTTGCCGAACTTTGTACCTGAACATAATTCCCTTTATTTGGTCCTAAATAAGAAAATCCTAATTGATAAATTGCACTATCAGGGTCGGTTGAGTAAACAAATACCGAGTCGTAAGTTAACGTATCTATCATTTTATACAACACTAAATTTTCAGAAAAATCAACCACAGTAAAATTCGGAACTATTGCTTGGTGCAAACTATCTCCAATGTTAGAAAGTAATAATTTATCATCGTCAGAAAGTTCTTGTTGTAAGGGCTGATTTCGTGAATCTTGCTCAGTATATACATTCAAGCGTAATTTTAACTTTTCGCTTTCGTAATCTGTTCCAAAATGAGCTAACGAACGAGCATAATTTTTATCAGAATACTGAAACTCAGCAACAATTCTTGAATCTTTAGTAATTAATCGGTTAGCAGTAAAGGTAAGCTCTGCGGTATTATAATCAATAATATAATCAAACTCATTTCCTCGTTTCATTAGCTTACCATCAATGTAAATTTTTTCGGTTCCTGATAAAACAATAATAAAAGTTTCATTTTCTGCTCCAACCAAACGGTAAGGCCCTTGATTACCTTCAACTCCTTGTATTTTGTTTCTAGCAAATTTTCCTTTAGAAACTGCTGCACTAAAAGTTGGTTTAATAAAATTTTTAGGTTTGTTTTTGCTTGTAGGTAATTGAATCTCAAAACTTCCTCCTTTTACTTTTTTATTAAAATTCATAAAATAGCTTTTAGGTCGTTCCATATAAAAATCTCCAGCTGTTAGTTTCCAATTATCACTAAACAACTGAATAAAAACTCTATCAAACTCTTGCAACTGTTGTGTATTTCCCTGTGCCTGAATTGGAATGTTATCATCAGAAATACTTGCTAAAATACTTACATTATGACTAATTTTTCCTGAAAGTTGTAAGTTTAAACTTGAATTAACCGATAAATCTTGGTTATTCCCAAACATAACTCCTCTAGAAATACTTCCACTTTTATTCAATCCATTCAAATAAAAAATATCATCTGTTTCGGGCACATATTCATACATAAATGGATTTTTCTCTCGTTTATTTTTTTCTTCAATATCCTTTATATTCTTATGCTCATAACTTTTAGTAAGCGAATAAGGGAAAACCCTGTACGTAAAATTTAATGTTTGATTTTTAAGTGCTGGATTTTTTATAATCAACACACTTTTCGCATAATCAACTTCATAATCCGCTTTTGCTAAAGCCTGATTACCAAAAAAAACAATTTCTGAATTTGGAATAATACTCAAAGAATCTAATGTAACAGTGTCTTTATCCAACAATATTTGCTGCTTACGTAAATTTGTAGTTTGCTGAGCATCTGTGTATTGCACAACAAATACTAATAAAATTAATATGATTAAAAACTCTTTTTTCAACTACTTTTACAAATAAGCATAACTAACAAAGATACGATTTGTTAAAAAGCATTATTAAAACTTAAAATGCTCTAAAATATTGGACAATTTTCACTCATTATTATTTGCTTAAAATTTGCTTTTTTTAACCGCTTTAGCATACTTTCCTTAATTTTAGTTAGGATATTCTACTTGAATAGTTATATTTGTAATTGCGTTAAAAAGTTTTAAAAAACAATATGAAAAAATTAGCTTATTTATTGATTGGTGCAGCTGTAGTTCTTTCGAGCTGTGGAGGTAACAAAAAAGAAGATGACAAAAACACTGCCGTTGCTAAAGGCGGAGTAAAATATGGTGGAGTTTTTAAGATGAATGAAACAGAAGATTTCAAAAGTCTTTACCCTTTAAATGTTACAATGTCGTTAGAACAACGTATTGCAAATCAAATTTATGAAGGATTAGTAAAATTAAACCAAGAAGATTTAAGTGTTGTTCCTGCATTAGCTGAAAAATGGGAAGTTAACGAAGATGCAACATCTTACACATTCCATATCCGAAAAGGGGTAATGTTTCATGACAATGATTGTTTTGAAGGTGGAAAAGGAAGAGAAGTAAAAGCTCAAGATTTTAAATATTGTTTTGATAGAGTTGCTGTTAGCGACCCTACCAACCAAATGTATTGGTTATTTAAAGATAAAGTAAAAGGTGCTAACGAATATCACGATGCGGCAAAAAGTGGCAAGGCTCCTGAAGGAGGTATTTCTGGTATAACAGCTGTTGATGATTACACCTTAAAAATTGACCTGAACTACTCTTTTGCAGGATTCTTAAATATAGTAAGCCACGCAGCATGTTATGTTTACCCAAAAGAAGCTGTTGACAAATATGGTACAGACATTAGAGTTAACCCTATTGGTACTGGAGCATTTAAACTAAAAACTATTAAAGAAAGCGAAACAGTATTTCTTTCAAAAAACGAAAACTATTGGAAATCTGATGAGTTTGGAAACAAATTACCTTATTTAGACGGTTTAAAATTTTCTTTTAACAAAGAGAAAAAAGCAGAATTATTAGAATTTAAGAAAGGTAACTTAGATATGGTTTTCCGTTTACCTCTAGAAATGATTAATGATGTTGTTGGCGAACTAGAAGATGCCAAAAAAGGTGGCAACAGACCTTATGTTATGCAAGTTGTTCCTGCTTTAAGTGTTTATTATTTAGGTATGCAACACAAATTACCTCCATTTGATAATGTTGATGTAAGAAAAGCTTTTAACTATGCTATTGATAGAGAGTCTATCGTTACATACACTTTACAAGGAGAAGGTAGAGCTGCTAATCATGGTATTGTTCCTCCATTTAAAGGTTACGATTTTGAAAATGTTAAAGGCTATGAATTTGATATTGAAAAAGCAAAAGAACACATGGCAAATGCTGGATACCCTAATGGTAATGGTTTCCCAGAAATAACATTACAGATTAACCCAGGCGGTGGTGATAGAAACGTTCAGATTGCTGAAGTAGTTCAAAAAATGTTAAATGAAAACTTAGGAATTAACATTAAAATTGAACAAATGCAATTTGCTCAACACCTAGAAAATTTAGAAACTGGTAAAGCTAATTTTTGGAGAGCTGGTTGGATTGCAGATTATCCAGATCCAGAAAACTTCCTAAACTTACTTTATGGAGGTCATGTACCTGCCGAACTATCTACAAAAGCTTACATTAATGCAATGAGATACCAAAGCACAGGTTTCGATTCAATTTTTGATGCCGCATTAAGAGAAGTTGATGATGCTAAAAGATTTGAATTGTTCCGTCAAGCAGATCAAAAATCTGTTGATGACGCTGCAATTATGCCAATTTTTTATGATGAAAACACTAGACTTATCCAAGTATATGTAAAAAACTTCCCTTCAAACGCTATGGAATATAGAGATATGAGCGAAGTTTATTTCGACCACGAAGAGGAAGAAGCAGCTAAATAATATTTACATTTAATTGTTCAAAAGCCTTTTGAGAATTCTCAAAAGGCTTTTTTATTTTTTGTTGTTTTACATAAAATGAGAAAAGTAGCATCAATAATAATCTTATTTCTCTATACCTTTTTGGGTTTTGGACAAATACTAGACATTACCCAACCTTTATTTACCGATGAGCCTTTTTTTAATCAAACCTTTATCAAACAAAACCAAATAAAATCCATTACGGGTTCTATATCTTCTAAAAAAGTACGCGATATTATCCGCACAAAAGGGTTAGACTACTATTATGAATTTAATGATGACGGAACATTAAAAATGCAACTATCATCTTATCTTTCAAATAAATTTAAAGACTCTACTACCGTAAATTATTCCTACAACCAAAAAGGATTATTAAGTACAAAAAGGAAAAATGACAGTTATGGGTATTTTTCATACAATTATAAATATGATGAAAATAACAATGTAGTATTACAAACTTATTGTAGAGATGAAAACAAACTAAACAGCAAAAAGGTTTTTGAATTAAAAAAACAATACATTATATCTACCGATAGTTTTTCCTACAAAAAATATGATGACAGCCAAACTAAAAAATACTATTACAACGGATACAAAAAAGTATTTAAAGAGCAAACCAACTATTACAACCAATATGGTTATTTAACAGAAGAATATACCAAGTTTATTATTGGTAATAACAAAACAAAACTAACCTACGAGTACGATGAGCAAGGTCGGTTGTTTAAAAAACATACCTTCACCAATATTGCTAACAATTCTAAAACAACAGAATTATACACTTATGATAAAATAGGCAATGTATTAGACATTAAAACCTACCATAATGACAAACACATTAGCACTAAACAGTTTTTATACGATAGTAAAACAATGCTACTTACAGCTCAAATAATACAAGATATAGCAACCGAATTTTTACGAATAATACAATATCGCTACCAATTTTTTGGAGAAGAAACCCAACTTCAGTTTACGGATAGTATTGATGTAAAATAAAAATATTTTATTTTGTAATCAACTCAAAATCAATAATAAAGATTTGTTTTTATAGCTTTAGTTTTATAAATTAGTTTTCTCTATTTATTAAAAACTTGAAGAGTTAACCCTTTATGTCATTGAGTTAAAAAAAAGAATTAACGAAATGGAGGAACATAAATAATTATGTTAAAATTTTTTTTAGCAGTTATATCATTTGTAGCTTTAACTTGTTCTGTTTCTGCTCAACATTTTGTTGGTGTTAGTGGTGGTTATAGTTATAAATATACACCCCCATATTTAATCGGGTTAAGATATGATGTTAAGTATCCTTCTGAAAAAGCGGCAATTTCTATTGAAGAAGTTTATGAATATAAAGGTTATTTTAAAACTATAGCTGGGTTTGATTTCAACTTCGGAAATAAATTACATTACATTATTGGACTTGGGGTATCTACTAAGTTTTTACTAAGAGATAATGATTTCTATGATGAGTCAAAAAAAATTGTATTTGGAGGTAAACTTAATACAGGTCTAGGATATTATATTTCCTCTAAAATTTTAATTAATCTATTGTATCAATACCACTTTGACATTACTCCATTAGCAATTGATGTAATTCCTCAACATTTTGGACAAAGCATAAACGACCCAATAAGGGAACAGCAATCTTTTATTCAATTAAATATTAGCCTTTTGATAAAAAATAAATCCATCAATTCAAATTTATCCAAATCCTAACTTGGGTAACTTCACTTTTAAAAGTAATGTAAAACTAGATTCAGAATTAACTATATATAATATTTTGTTGGAGAAAAAGTATGGCATCAAAAAGGGTTAAAAGAAAGTACAAATATTAACTTATCTATACAACCCAAAGGAGTTTATATGGCAAAAATAATACAAGACAACACTATTTTTACTGAAAAAACTATTGTGCAATAACATTCAATAATAAGGCGAAATCATCACATAAACAACCACCCCTGTAACTGCTACATATAACCATAAAGGGAAAGCTATTTTGGCTATTTTTTTATGCTTATCAAAAATTTGAGATAATGCTCTAGTGTAAGTAATTAATACCAAAGGTATAATTGCAATAGATAAAACAATATGTGTAATTAAAACAAAATAATACACATACTTTATAGCTCCTTCTCCACCAAACTTAGTCGAATCAGAAGTCATGTGATATGCCACATACATTCCTAAAAACAAAATAGAAAGTATTAAACAAGTTTTCATTAAACCTTCGTGTAACTTTCTGTTTCCTTTTTTTATTGCCAATACAGCTACAACTAACAAAATAGCTGTTAATCCATTAATACTTGCATAAATTGGCGGCAAAAAACTTAACGGTTCAACATTAGGAATTTTAACTCCAAATAAGGCTGCTACAACCAATGGTAAAACAATAGAAATTAAAATAGTAAGTTTTTTATACTTGTTTTCAGCAGGAGCTGTCATATTATTCTATCAATTAAAATAATTGTTAAAGAAACAATAAGGTATAAATACGACATTAGTAAAACTCTTAATGCAAATTTATCATCTTTAGTTTGTACCAACTTAATAGCAGGATAAAGCATTAACAAAGATAATATTGCTAAACCAACAGTAGTAATCCTGCCACACATACCAACCATTTCTGGTATAAAACCTGAAATTAATAAGGCTACAACACTTAATAAAATAATAACTGCTGTTGTAGTATTCTTTTTACCAAAAGGCAACATTTTAAAGCCTGCTTTGGTATATTCATCATTAACTTTCCATGCAATAGCCCAAAAATGAGGAAACTGCCATACAAACTGAATAGCAAATAAAATACCCGCCTCTAAACTAAAACTACCCGTAGCAGCAACCCAACCTAACATTGGAGGGAAAGCTCCAGGAAAAGCTCCAACAAAAACAGAAATTGTTGATACTCGTTTTAATGGAGTATATAATGCAACATACATTGCAATAGCTAACAAGCCTAAAATCCCAGTAAGCGGATTTAACAACCATAACATCACAACACCCAAAATGCTAAATAACGATGCTACTGTAACAGCCTCTACAATAGATAATTTACCTAAAGGCATAGGCCTGTTTTGAGTTCTTTTCATTAGCTTATCATGATTCCTTTCTATTACTTGATTGTAAGCATTAGATGCACAAGTAATTAAAAACCCACCAATAATTAAAAAGATAATTTCTGAAACATTATAAGCTGGAGCTCCTATAAAATAACCAAAAATGGCCGATATAACTACAAAAGATGTAAGCCTAATTTTAAACAACTGAGCATAACACACTAACCTTTCGGTAAAAGTTAATGATGTAATTTCTGTTGTTTTTGTCAATGCCATTAAATTGCTTAATAAGACGGCAAATATAACTAATCCTATACATATTCTGAAATATGAAATAACAATATAAAACCATAGTGTTTTTTTCGGGATTATCTTATTAAACAACAACCTTAAATAACTACATTTGCGGATTGTTAAGTCAATTTGTCAGATTAACCGCTTTGGCGAAATATTTGACTATGTTGGCTCCATATAAAAAATAAATTAAATGAGTGGAATATTAAGTAAGGTTTTAAAAACCTTTGTAGGAAGCAAAACTGATAGAGATTTTAAAGAACTCTCTCCAATTATAGATGAAGTAGCAACAGCATACAATACATTTTCTAATTTAAGTAACGATGAGCTTAGAGCTAAATCAGCAGCTTTAAAAGTAAAGATTGCTGAAAAAACAAAAGCCAACGATGATGAAGTAGCTGCTTTAAAAGAAAAAATTGAAACAGACCAAGCTTTATCAATAGTAGAGAAAGAAAACATCTACAACCAAATAGATGAGATTGATAAAAAATCGTTAGAATTAATTGAAGAGGTTTTAAACGAAATTAAAGGCGAAGCATTTGCTATTGTTAAAGAAACTGCTCGAAGATTTGCTGAAAACGAAACGCTAGAAGTTACTGCCAATGATTTAGATAAAGATATTGCTACAGAAAGAGAACACGTAACCATTAGTGGAGATAAAGCAACTTACCAAAATACTTGGTTAGCTGCAGGAACACCATTAAAGTGGGAAATGATACACTATGATGTGCAGTTAATTGGTGGTAGAGTTTTACACGAAGGTAAAATTGCCGAGATGATGACTGGTGAAGGAAAAACTTTAGTATCTACCTTGCCCGTTTTCTTAAATGCACTTGCAGGAAGAGGAGTTCACGTTGTAACCGTAAACGATTACCTGGCAAAAAGAGATAGCGAATGGATGGCTCCAATACATGAATTTCACGGTTTAACTGTTGATTGTATTGACAAGCATCAACCAAATTCTGACGAAAGAAGAAAAGCCTATTTAGCCGACATTACTTACGGAACTAACAACGAGTTTGGTTTTGATTACCTAAGAGATAATATGGCTCGTTCACCAGAAGATTTAGTGCAACGTAAACACCATTATGCTATTATTGATGAGGTAGATTCTGTATTAATTGATGATGCCCGTACTCCTTTAATTATTTCTGGACCAACACCAAAAGGCGATAAGCACGAATTTCACGAACTAAAACCAAGAGTAGAAAAATTAGTTTCGGCTCAGCGTAAATATGTACAAACAGCTTTGGCAGATGCTAAAAAATTACTTTCTCCTTTAATTAATGGAGAAAAAATTAGCAAAGAAGACCAAGAAAAAGGTGGGATGGCTTTATTAAGAGCTCATCGTGGTTTACCAAAAAATAAAGCATTAATTAAGTTTTTAAGTGAGCATGGTATAAAGGCTATGCTTCAAAAAACGGAGAATTTTTATATGCAAGACCAAAGCAAAGAAATGCACAAAGTGGATGCAGAGCTTTATTTTGTAATTGATGAAAAAACCAATGGTGTTGAGCTAACCGAAATAGGGGTTGATTTAATTACTGGTTCGGGTGATGATAGCAATTTTTTTGTAATGCCAGATATAGGTACTGAAGTTGCTCAAATTGAAAAATCATCTCTTTCTGATGCTGAAAAATTAACTCAAAAAGACAAAATGATTCAGGATTATTCGGTTAAAGCCGAACGTATCCACACCATTAACCAATTGCTTAAAGCATACGCTATGTTCGAGAAAGATGTAGAATATGTGGTAATGGACAACAAAGTAAAAATTGTTGATGAGCAAACAGGTCGTATTATGGATGGAAGACGTTATTCTGACGGATTACACCAAGCGATAGAGGCTAAAGAAAATGTAAAAGTTGAAGCTGCTACCCAAACGTATGCAACTGTTACTTTACAAAACTACTTTAGAATGTACCACAAACTCTCGGGTATGACTGGTACTGCTGAAACTGAATCACAAGAGTTTTGGGACATCTATAAATTAGATGTGGTAGTAATACCAACCAACCGACCAATTGCTCGTGATGATAGAGAAGATTTGGTTTACAAAACCACTAGAGAAAAATACAATGCGGTAATTGAAGAAATTGTTTCTTTAGTAGATCAAAAACGACCCGTATTGGTTGGTACTACTTCCGTAGAAATATCTGAACTGTTAAGTAGAACACTTAAAATGAGAGGCATTAAACACAATGTGCTTAATGCGAAATTACACCAGCGTGAAGCAGAGGTTGTTGCCGAAGCAGGTAAACCTGGAGCTGTTACCATTGCAACCAATATGGCAGGTAGGGGTACCGATATTAAATTAGGAGAGGGTGTTAAAGAAGCAGGTGGTTTAGCCATTATTGGTACAGAAAGACATGATTCTAGACGAGTTGATAGACAGTTGAGAGGTAGAGCTGGTCGTCAAGGGGATCCGGGTTCTTCTCAGTTCTTTGTTTCTTTAGAAGATAATTTAATGCGTTTGTTTAATTCAGAACGTATTATCAAACTGATGGATAGAATGGGATTAGAAGAAGGAGAAGTTATTTCTCACTCTATGGTTTCTAAATCTATCGAAAGAGCTCAAAAGAAAGTAGAAGAAAACAACTTTGGTATTCGTAAGCGATTATTAGAGTATGATGATATTATGAACTCTCAGAGAGAGGTTATTTATACTAAACGTAGAAATGCATTGCATGGTGAACGTATGGGTGTAGAAGTTTCTAATATGGTCTATGACATCTGCGAATCTTTGGTAAACGAATACCAAGAATACAGAGATTTTGATGGGTTTAAAATGGAATTAATCAGAGTGCTTTCTATTGATTCGCCATTTGATGAAAAAGCATTTTTAGATGGAAACCCAACCGAATTAACGGAAGATTTACATGAATTAGCTGTACAACATTATGCTCGTAAATCAGAAATGATTGCCAATACTGCTTACCCTGTTATTAAAGATGTATTTGAAAACCAAGGAGCACAATATGAAAACATTATTGTTCCTATTACTGATGGAATGAAAACCATTAACATTTCTACTCCATTAGAAAAAACGTACAACACACAAGGTCATGAATTAATTAAATCGATAGAAAAAAGTGTAATACTAGCTTTAATTGATGACGATTGGAAGGAGCACTTACGTGAGATGGATGAGCTGAAACAATCGGTACAAAATGCGGTACACGAGCAAAAAGACCCATTATTAATTTACAAGTTTGAAGCATTTAAGTTGTTTAACGAAGTGCTATTAAAAATTAATAAAGAAGTAGGTAGCTTTTTAATGAAAGCAAGTTTGCCACAACAGCAAGATGGCGAAATTGAAACCAAGCAAGAGCAAGCTCCTGTTAAAAGTGATATGGATCAGCTACAAACTAGCCGACCAGAAACAGTAAGCAGTAATACTGCTCAAAATGGTGGAGACCCACAACAAGCACCACAACCAAAAGCACAGCCTGTAAGGGTAGAGAAAAAAGTAGGACGTAATGAACCTTGTCCTTGTGGTAGCGGAAAAAAATACAAACAATGCCACGGTAAGTTGGCTTAAAATTTTTAATTGCAAATTACAACCGTCCAAGGGTTTTAGTAAATAGTTAATTCTCCAAGGTTTTTAAAACCTTGGAGAATTTTTTGTTTTGAAATAAACACCTTTAGCTAATCGGGATTTGAAATCCCGATTTAATATGAAAGGGCAGGATTGTTAAATATGCATGCTTACTAAATATTGTTTCTTTAGAGAACATTTATTTAATGAGTTCTTATTTACTTTTATACAATCTATTATTTCAGATATAGTTTTTTTATTAAGTTCACTTTTTGCATTAATTTGATAAATAGTCAAATCTTCGGCTAATCCTAATTTTATATTAAAATATAATTCTTGATTTTTCTTCAATATAAAATCTACCACAAAATTATCATAACCTAAAGCACTTATATAAAGTTTGTATTTACCTTCTTTTAATTCAGATCTATATCTCCCGTCAAAATCAGTTGTAGAAGATATTATTGTGTCTTTATTTAAGGATAGTAAAACCACATTTACAATAGGTAAATCTTCGTTCTTATTGTTCATAATTGTAAACCCTAAACTACTTTTAGCTGAGGTGTTAATCATTTTTATATGTTCACTAAAACTACTGGTATCATTTTCATTTATAAATTGAACCCAATACTCATATTTATAAATAACATCTTCATTAATTGTATTCAAATTCCATTTTTGCCCAAATCCACTAAGACTTAAATTTAATACAACTGATATTAGTAGAAGTTTTTTCACTCTTCTAAAATAACCAATATTCCGCAAATTCTTCAGCTAATCGGGATTTCAAATCCCGATTTAATACTTTTTGGATTTAAAATCCGAAAGAGCAAAAGCTTAAAATTTTTAATTGAAAATTACAACCGTCCAAGGAGTTAAAACCCTTAGACGGTTGTTTATATCTAATCCTTCTAAAGTTTAAAATTTTAAAGGGGTTTTTAGTTGGCAGCTTTTAACTATTTTTGGGCAACACTAAAAATTGCTACATCAACTTACTAAAACACATAGGATTATTTACAATGCTTGCCATTACAACAGTATTGTTTTCTCAAAACAATAACAAAAGACAAGCATACATCCAACCAGAATATTTTATTGGAAAGGTTATTCCTAACTATGCTGATACTTTTCCAAAAACAGGTTTACAACATGGCTTTAGTTTAAATATAGGTTCTCAAAGCAGCGATACAACTGGTTGGGCAAAATACTACAACTATGCCGAAACAGGTGTAATGCTAAACTACGCTACCTTTGGCAACAACAAAGTATTCGGACACTCGTTTAGCATCAATCCTTATGTCTCATTTCCTGTTTTTAATAAAGCTAAAGCAGATTATCATTTAAAAATTGGAATGGGACTAGCCTATTTTACTACTCATTGGGATAGCATAGACAATTACGCCAACAATATGATAAGCTCAGATTTTACGTGGGAGTTTAAACTGTTTTTATATCGGAATTTATTAGCTACTGATGGCTTTAATTTACGTATGGGCTTTGGTTTTTCGCACGAATCTAACGGACATACCGTAATGCCAAATATGGGTATTAACTCTGCTTTATTAAGTTTGTCTGGTCAGTTTTACAAACGAAAGGATAATTTATTAGAAACACCTCCTCGCATAAAAGGTAAAAACCATAGTCCTAAAAAGTTTTTCATTCACTTTAGAGAAGGTATGGGTTGGCATGCACAAAACGAAGAAGAAGGACCTAAAGAACATAGAATTTTACCCGTTTATGCTTCATCTTTTGGTGCGGGATACATCTATAATAATCACTTAAAACTAAGGGCAGGATTAACTTATAAATTTTACGAGCAATACAGAACACACTTATCAGAATTTGATGAAGGTAGCTTAAACGATAACCCAACCTTATCATCTTCTGCAATAGTTTTTTATGTTGGGAATGAGTTTTTAATGAGCCATGTAAGTATGGATGTAGAACTAGGAATAAACCTCTACAAACCTTTTTACCGACACTACCACACTAGCGATAAAATTGGAATAGAACTAATGAAATTAGTAGCTACTCGTTTAGGAGTAAACCTTTATTTATTTAACACGAACAAACTACCCAAACATAACTTCTTTGTGGGAGGAAATATTAACGCAAACCTAGGAAAAGCCGATTTTACAGAATTTAGTATTGGCTATACTTACACTTTTAATAAAAATTAATGCGAAATTTTATTCTCGATATATTTTTTGATTTTGTCAGTTCGAGTGTTTCGAACTCGTTTCGAAAATTATCGAGAACAGAAAAATCAAAAACCACTCGAATTGACAATTCCTATTTTATTAAATCTTATAAACCATTAATAGTTCTTTCTTTCACCCTCCTATTGTCAGTCACAGCTTCTTTTTCACAAGAAAATAAAAAACGTGAAATTTTTATTGAGCCAGAATATATGGTTGGAAGAGTTATCCCCAATTATGTAGCACGTTTTCCTAATACACATTTACAACATGGCTTAGCTTTAAATATTGGTTCGTTTAAAACGGATAGCACAAGCAATTGGGCAAAATATTACAACTATCCTCAAACAGGAGTTTCGCTATTTTACTCATATATAGGAAATAATCATGTGTTTGGACACCAATTTAGCATAATGCCATTTATCGGTTTTAATGTGTTTAATAAACTTAAAAAGCCCTATTATTTAAAAGTAAGTTTAGGTGCAGCTTACTTTACATCACAATACGATAGCATTGATAACAGAAAAAATGTTAATGTGAGTTCGCCCTACACGTGGGCTTTTCAAATGGGAGCATATAAAACTTTAACCGAAAAACCGGGAATGAATTTAAAACTTGGTTTTATATTTTCTCATGCTTCAAATGGACATACCGAGCTTCCAAACTTTGGTTTAAACTCTGCTTTGCTTAGTCTTTCTGCTCAATTTTATAACAAGGAAACCAAAAAATATCAATTCACTCAATCAAAAATAAAACAAGAACGACCGCCCAGAAGTTATGATATTGGCGTAAGTTACGGATTAGGTTTTCATGAATATGGAGATAAAGATGGACCAGTTGGGGGAGCAAAAAAAGGCGTACAATCAACGTCAGTTTTTTTAGGGAAAACATATAACAACCATTTTAGGTGGGGAATTGGAGCTACCTATCGTTTTTACCATGTTTATTACCAACAAATAATGGATAGAGACTTAACTAAATACACTTCTAATCCTAATAAAAATTCATCAAACATAGTTTTGTTTACCAATGCCGAATTTTTAATGAGCCACTTTAGCATGGATATAGAATTAGGGTTTAACATTTACAAACCTTTTTACAAACAATATGAAGAAGACTTTCCTGTGGCAAAACAGTTTAAGGGTTACAGCGAGTTTAAACGAAATTTTAAACGAACAATTACTACGCGTTTAGGCTTAAAACTTTATGCTATAAACACCAATAAATTACCCAAACATAATTTTTATATTGGTCCACACATAAAAGCAAATGCTGGTCAGGCAGATTTTACCGAATTAGCTATTGGATATGTTTATCGATTAAAATAAAGGAAACTTTAAAAGTCAGTTTTTGAAATTTATTTGTTAGCAGGTTTATGTTAGAGCAACTACTTTTGAAATCTAATTGAATTTTAAAATTATGATTTACAACTTTTTAAAAAATATCTGCAACTTAGCTTTAAAAGTATATTTCAGAAAAATACATATTGAAGGCAAATCAAAAATTCCAAAAGAAGGTCCTTTTTTAATTGTTGCTAATCACCCAAGCTCCTTTTTAGACCCTATAAGCATTGCAATAAATGTTAAGCCAAAAATTAGTTTTTTGGCAAAAGGAGTAATGTTTAAAAACAAAATTGTTGCTTCTATTTTAAGAGGGCTAAACATGGTTCCTGTTTATCGTGCTCAAGACGACCCTAAAATGGTAAATAAAAATACCGAAGTTTTTAAATCGTGCTATAAAAAATTAAAGGATAAAGGAGTTATTATGATATTTCCTGAGGGCACAAGTGAAATGGAAAGAAGATTACGAAAAATTAAAACTGGTGCTGCAAGAATTGCTTTAGGAGCCGAAAAAGAATACAACTACAACCTTAATTTAAAGATACTTCCTGTTGGTTTAAACTACACCAAATCGAGCCGATTTAGAAGTGAAGTATTTGTAAATTTTGGAGAACCAATTAATGTTAGTGATTATTTTGATGCTTATAAAAAAGATGAAATTAAAACTGCAAAAACATTAACTGAAAAAATTGAGACCGATATTAGAAGCTTAATGATTGCTGTAGATAAAGAAGAAAATGACGAGTTAGTTGAACGTATTGAAAGCATTTACAAAACCACTTTAAAAACTAAAACAGATGAAGACAAAGAAGTTTTTAAAGATTTAAAATCATCACAAGCTATTGTAGAAGCAGTAAGCTATTTTCAGAAAACAAACCCTGCTACTTACGATAAAATGGCAAACAAAATTGACCGTTATTTTTTTAAATTAAAACGAATAAAATTATCCGACAAAAGTTTAGATAAACCCATAAAAAAATCGTCTGCTATAACCGAAATGTTTAAAGCAAGCATTGCTTTAATCTTAGGTTTTCCTTTATGGTTATTTGGAATTATTACAAGCTACATTCCATACAAGTTACCAAGATTTGTTGCTTTAAAATTAACCGATAGTGAAGCATTTTATGGAGCATTATTAATGTCGCTAGGCACTTTCTTTTTTATTCTTTTTTATAGCTTAGAAATTTTTGGTGTATGGCTTTTAAGTCATCATTTAATTTTAACCATAGCTTTTGGCATTTTACTTGTTTTAAGTGGATTTTTTACCATTTATTATGCTCGTAATGCACGCAGACTTTATTTTAATTTTAAACTTTACAGTAAAAAACAATTGGTAAATCAATTATTAATTGAACGAACCAACTTAATTAAAGAGTTTGATGAGCTTAGAAACCAATACTTAAAAGAAAACCCTTAATTGAAAAACCTAAAACACATTATAATCCTTTTATTACTATTTGTTGTTACAACTGTATCGGCACAACAATACCAAAGTAATAATGTAGGGATTAATGTAGGTTTAGTAGCTGCTTTTGGTAATAAATTTAACCGATTTGGCTTTACAGTTAACAGCTATTACACCCGAAATCACTTTCAAATAAACTCAGGATTACGATGCTATTTTAACTTTAAAAACATTGGCCCAAACAAGCAGTATATTGAAGCGGTAGCAAGCTTAGGAATTGTTTATGCTTATGGAGAAAAAAACAATGATTACTCTTTATTTTTTAACCCTGTAAGCAATCAAACCTATAGAAAGAATAGTTTTGGCTATGCATTTAATTACTACATTAATCCTATAGGTACAAGTCAGCAAACAGGTACTATTTCTATTGAAGTTGATCATTTTAATTTAATAGCCGAAAACGACATTTTTGCTCGCCCAAAATTAGATAGGTTTAGAACAGGTGCTTTTCTTATTCAGTATAAAACAGATAGTTTAGCCTTAGGAATAAATACTACTTTGTTTACTGGAGAAATGGGTAAAAAAATACAAGATGACAATTATCCTTTTTCGCACCTTTATAAAAGCAATGAAAATGGTAATTACACCAAAAGCTCACACGGACTATTAAGCTTACAAGCACAATACATAACTGATTACTACCAACAAATACAAACTAATGTTGGTATTGATGCTGAAAGAGTTAGGCATGTTGTACAAAACCGATTAATACACGATATGATTTTTTTACCAAAAACTTGGCGTAAAAAAACAAATGCTCATATCCCTATGATAGATAGCAATGGCAATCAATACTTATTTAAAGAAAATCAAGAGGTTAAAAAAATTGAATGGTACTTTAATGCTTTTAGTAACTCAGGATTATTTTATTAATAATATCCTTAAATTTACCTTATAAATTAACAACTATGAAATCATTATTATTAAGCTCGTTTATCTTATTAGCAACTTTTAGTTTTGCTGGAAACGATTTAAAATCTAACATTGAAGCTACTATCACAGAAATTAATACCAACTCAGCCATTGCACAAAAAGATAAAGACAAATTTGTTGCTCGTTTTAATGTGTTAGTAAAGAAACTAAATGAAAATAATACAAAAGAAACTCAAAACGAAATTCTTAAAGAATACAATAGATTAGCTCAAAATTTCACAAAAACTACTGGGATTTCTCTTTCTTCAACTTCAAAAGAATAGAATCTTAATAGGTTCCAGATAAACAATAAATACTTGAATTAGTAAAAGTAGTGTTTATCGAATCTATCGACATATATTCAAATTCAATCCCAATATTTGTAGCTTGGTTTAAGTAAACACAACAACTAACCTGATCATTAGCATTACCGTTAGCAATAGCTTTTGACAGTACACTATAATTATTAGACGAATAATAAGTTAGTTCGCTTTTTTCAATTCGATTTGATGTGCCTTTTGTTATGTTAGTGTATTTAATACTATCTACTATACTTGGGTCGTTAGTTATTTTCACCATTAAATACCCTACATCATAGCTTGGTGGTGTATATGGATAAGGTGTTACTTCTTTTTTATCTTCTTTACTACAGCCAACAATAAATACGACTAAAAGTAAAATTGTAGAAATATATCGTTTTAAATTCATTCATCTAATTTTAGTTAAAAGTAACTAATTTATAAGAATTTACCCTGCCCAACCTTCTCTATCCAAACTTCGGTATTGGATTGCTTCTGCCAAATGGTTTGTTTGTATATTTTCTGAACCTTCTAAATCGGCAATTGTTCTTGCTACTTTTAAAATCCTATCGTAAGCTCTGGCTGATAATCCCAACTTATCCATTGCTTTTTTCAAGAGTTCTTTTCCCGCTTCATCAATCTCACAAATTTGCTTTAAGGTTTTAGATGATATTTGTGCATTCGCGTGTACTCCTTCTTTATCTTTAAAGCGTTCTTCTTGTATTTTACGAGCAATGATAACACGTTCTCGTATTTTTTCACTCGATTCTCCAGCCGATTTTTCACTTAATTTATTAAATGAAACTGGGGTTACCTCAACATGTAAATCCATTCTATCCAATAAAGGTCCTGATATTTTATTCAAATATTTTTGTACCACCCCAGGAGAACAAACACAATCTTTTTCTGGATGATTATAATATCCACAAGGGCAAGGATTCATTGAGGCTACCATCATAAAACTTGCAGGGTAATCTACCGTAAATTTAGCTCTAGATATGGTAATATTTCTATCCTCTAATGGCTGTCTTAATACTTCTAAAACTGTTCTTTGAAACTCTGGTAATTCATCTAAAAATAATACGCCATTATGTGCCAAAGAAATTTCTCCTGGCTGAGGAACTCCTCCCCCTCCAACAAGTGCTACATCACATGTGTTGTTACGAGCAGGGTAAAATGAGATGGAAAACTATGATTCACTGTTCAAATTTATAACCCAAAGCTAATAAATAATACCAAATAACTACCTAAGTATAAGTTAGGCATGTTAAAGTTGAAACAAAATTTATCTATAGAATTTCACAGGTAGCAGTTCCGGATGCTACTCTTCACATGACGATGCTTGTGAAGCTGCATGGGATTCAGATGAACCAGTGCGTGAATACAATAGCTTAGACAGGGCTCAATATGCTCTTAAAAGGTTTATAGAGAAGAAACATAAATAATCCCAAAATGAAACACTTTGTTTTTTCATCTTGTGTAATTTATTTTAATATGCGAGCATTAACATAGTCGCTTAATCCTTCCTCTTTTTCCATGTATTCTTTTAATATTTCTACTCGAATTTGAATGAAGCTTGTATAAAATTTGGAGTTCCTTCAGCTTAAACATACTTTTACTTCAAATTATTCTTATGGAAATTAAGTTTATCGGTCAAGGTTTTAATATAGAAGCTGATACTTCTGTAGCTAAATCTTTAATGGAAGCATTATCAAACAAAAATTATAATTCGTTTCAGTGTATAGTCGCTTTTGCTAGTCGGAAAGGTATAACTGGGTTAACTGAACATATTATTAATGCAAAATCACATATTCAAAATTTTAGAGTAATTGTTGGTATTGATGAAAAGGGAACTTCTAAAGAAGCTCTCGAAGCTCTTTTGGAATGGGAAGTTGAATGTTTTGTTTTTTCAGTACGCCAAAAAATAATTGTTCACCCTAAAATTTATCTTTTTGAAGGGGATCAATTGAACATGGCAATAATTGGATCAAATAATCTAACTGGCACTGGACTTGTTAATAATATTGAGTCATCAGTTCAAATTAAATATACCAATGATGAAAGCAATTTGATAGATCAAATAAAGGAATATTTTAATCCCATATTGAATACATCTGGAGAATCAAATGTATTATACCCCTTAAATCAGGAATTAATCGATGACTTAGTCCGTCGTGGAAAGGTTCCCACACAATCCCAACAAAGAGGTAGTCGAACAAATAGACAAAATACTAATTCTAATAATGATGATACCTTTGGAAGTATTCAAGTTCAAAGTAATCCTACAGGATTTAATCCTGCTCCCCCCCTTCAAGATGAATCAGAGGAAGATAGTAATGATGGAAATACTGAAATTAACTATGACGAGCTTGATATAATTGAAGAGGTTAATACTGATTCTATATCAGTGGAACCTGAACAAGCCCACCAAACTGAGCCATTAAATATGTGGATTGAAACAGGGGCCATGACTGGAGGGTCTAGAAATATACTCGATTTGTCCAAGAAAGGGAAGCTTGACGGGATTCTAAAATTTGGAAGCGTAAGTTTCTTTGGAGTAAACCCAGAAAACTATGAAGCTGAGATTGACTTAACTTTTGAATTTATGGGCAAAAATTATCCCGGAAATACTATACTTTATACCCAAGACAATTCTAACTGGAGAATGCAGTTTAAAGGCAGAACCGAAGATGGAAATAGACTAACTACTGCCGTTCGAGAAAATGGAGATTTTATGAGAAAAATTTTAGTATTTACTCGATTAAATTCCAGCAACTACAGTATAACGTTTCATAACATGGATCGTAAAGCATATTATCAAGGAATATCTGTAGATCGAGCAAAAGGCGGAAATGGGAATGGAAGAGAGTACGGCGTTTTTTAATTACTAACAAAAACATATTGGTCATCAAGTAAGTTCTTCAAATTAACCCTATCCTCTATTGAGTAATCTTTCGGAAATTCTTGTGTAATAACGTCTACCTCTTCGGGTTTCACATCATATAAATAAAGAATTAGAAAATCAATTTCTCTTTTCAACTTTCTCCTTAAGTTTTCATCCAAAATGGTCGTTACTTTAACATCAAAAGATTCCACAAAAGGCTTAAGCCTAATATCATTATATAAAAGACTTAAAACTTTTGAATACAGATAGGCTCTTATTTCTATTTCCTCACCTTCTATGAAAATTAATTCTTTAAGTCGGTTTTTATTTGGTACTGGCATTTGACGAATTATCGATTGAGTAAGATCAATTCCTGAAAGTTTAATCCTAAGAATATAATCAAAAGCAATTGAATTAAAAATTGCTAGTAAATAAACTAAATCATCCTTCGGTAATTGAAGAAATTGAACTGATTGCGAACACGGAACAAATGGCAGAATTGTAGCGATACATGTTCTTTGGTTTGTTGCAGATGTCAAACTTCTCCATAACAAGCAATAATCTTCAGTATAGTTTTTTGACAACTCTTTCCATTTCTTATTGTCAATAAAATATCGTGACTCAGGCATATATGCCGAGTCAAATTTTTCATCTAGGGTTAGCCTTTTAGAGGAGATTTTGCTCCCATACCTTTCTTTAATAGGTATATTATTAAACCCTGAATAACGTCCATCATATTGATAAATAAACTTCCCTTCATAAATAGGAATTAATCCGCTTTTCGGCTCTTTGGAAATCCAAGTTGTATGATTTGTAAAATGCACAATTCTTCCAAATTTTACAGTTTTGAACATTTGATCAAAAGAACAGTTCTTATTATACAAATGCAATAAGGTCTTTAACTGCATTTTATCCTTAGTATTAGGGAGCATTTTAGTTAAAGGATTTATCACTTCTAGGTGTTTTTTCTTGATCTTAACTATATTCTTTAACGTTATTAATTCATTGACTGATGTTAAGTTAGTTACAAAGTTAAACCCATCTACCTCATTCTTACCTAGAACAAGAAAGCAAAACCGTTCCCGTCCATCTATATCAAAAATCTTGGATGAATTTATAAAATCGAAAACATACCTAATCTTAGATGAATTAAGCAAATAACAAAATAACTTCTTATTTACTTGACTTGTAACTATTGCACTTTTTAGAATAAGACCAATTACACCATATTTTGAGCTGTGCTTTTCTGCAAGCTCTGTAAAAAGGGCATAAGTGTTTAGCTCACCTGAATTTGAATTGAAGAATTTTTTATCTTTTTTAATCATTAATTTACACTTCTCAAGTGACAATTTATGATTTAGGTAATACTGATATAATTGAACTTGATTTTTCTTGATATTTTGTATCGATTTTTCTCTGTCATTTTTTCTAGATAATTCAGCAATTTTTGGTGCTATGCTTTTAAAAAAACCTCTATCTTCATGTCTTATTTTCTCCCATGGAGGATTTCCTATAATAACATCAACCTCTTTATAAATTGATTCTGATAATCCTAAATTCTCATGATATATAAATCCTTTTTTGAAAAGTTCAATCCTTTTTTCAGGGCTTTTAATTTTTGCTATTCGTACAAGAGGGTTTCCGTGAATATAATGATTAGAATTACTAAGGTTTTCACCTACCATGTTCATAGCCAGCAACAATTCAACTTTAGCAATCTCTAAAGCTATTGGATCAATATCAATTGCATAAATATTAGAAAAAAGACATCTTAGTATCTTCTTATGTTTTGATTTTTGGGTATAAGGAAACACATATTTATCATAATATCTTACTACAGCGATTAAAAACCTTCCTGGCCCACAAGAATAATCACAAAAAGTAGCATCGGATAAAATTTTTAAAATTTCCGAAGAATATAATATTTCAGCAGATTTAGAATATTGTTTAACTCCTATATTAATTTCTAAATAATTGTCAATTGCAATTCGAACACACTGATCAGCAAGATTCTGGGGGGTATAATAAGAACCTAGTTTGTTTCTTGAACTCTTGTCGTATATCGTACCAATACTATTTTGAATTACTGGAAATTCAACGGTCAACAAACACTCATAAAATGTCGACAAATCAATATCCTTCGGGTTTAAAAATGAAACAGCTTCAATAAATTTTTCTAATAGTAATGTTTCTGCACTATTAAGAAAATTTACTTCATCCAGTAAACATTTGAATTCATCAATTGAAGATAGCTCAATTTTTAATTTTTCAATAGATATTTTCTCACTATACAGTTGACATTTTCTTCCTATGATTACAGCAATCAATGACGAGGTAATTCTAAATTTCGTGCTATAATAACTTTCAGGATTTGCAACATATTCATTGTCTACTTTCACATATTGATTCAACGCAGAACAAATAATACTTGATGCTATTTTATTAAGTTCATTCATTAAAATTCAGCTGTAATTTTATCAGTTTTTCGAATAAAAGATACAATTGGTTTGTCCATAAAACTTTTGGTGTGATGCTTATTGAACTCCTCTGGAAACCAATCATCAATGATTATTCCGTACTTTAATGCTCCTTCGATAATATTAGAATATTTTGATTCTAACCTACGTTTAATATTCATACCACCCCTAACATTACCAACTTCTTTAAACCCAATATATCCAGATTCATAAAGAACGATTTTATGAAGAAGATCTTCGAGATATTTTCTGCGTGTAAAATATAGTAATTCAATGTTCTCAATTAAAAAATTAGTAACATTCTTTGGGTGACAATTATAATTGAGAGATAAATATTCAATCAAGCCATCACAACCCATTCTATATCCCTTAGTTCTTCTACTTGAAAATACACAATTGACATCTATCATATCTGCAATCATTTCATCCATAAATTCAATATCTTCCTCAAAGTCATTTTCTTTTATTTGACAGGCATGTCTCCCAACTATGTGTTCAATTTCATCTATCTCTGTTGAACTAAATTTTAGGATCTCTCTAACCTTAGTTTCAATCTTACTCTCACATACTAACCTCTTTAGTTCAGTATCAAAATCAAATTGAATTTGATCTGAAAGATATTTATCAAGGTGTCTTATATTATTGTATTCCAAATGAGAAAACTCATAATTAATAATTTTATTTCTAAGATAATCTCGTTTCAGACTCACACACTCCTTTCCAAGAGTTGCTAAATATGGAGAGGAAGAAAGCTCCTCATTCATCGGTATCTTACCAATATAACCAGCACTGGTAGTAAGCTTTGGGGAAAATATTTTAAGGAAAAATGTGGCAATTCTGGAGTTTAAATATGCTAAATGTGAATACATGTCTCCTTTCAAAACTTGAATTCCTGGTCCAGATGCGATAAAAACTTGATCTGGCAGTAAAACTCTAACATTCAAGCCTAAAGTTCCAGTATCACTATAAACTAATTGGGTTGATGAAATTTTATCCAAATTCCGAATTGCTGAACCTGAATTTAACTTTATCATTTCGGCATTCTTCCCCCATTTAACTTTAAAATAATTTAGTCCCTCCCATTTACAATATCCTCCTCCTTTACTAACGAGGACCCAATCTTTATTATTTGGCTCTTCCCAGGCATACTTAACGAAAATTGAATTATCGCCAGTTGAAGTCCCTTGCATTGGATTTCCAAACTCTCTATAACTTTGAAGAAGTTCGAATTTCTTTTTTATGGTTCCCGAAAATAGATATAGAATTTCTTTATTCTTATTTCTATTGAAATCTTTTTGATGAACATTAAAACAATCAGAATTCTTGAATCTTCTTTTTTTAATAGTATCGGATTTTATAGCATATTTTAAATGCCTTAGGTTAAAAAATTTACTCATTTCATCTTTAATCCCTTCTCTTTTAAATACGGTCAAATTCACATTAGATTTTGCTCCTCCTAAATCATAAAATGAATCAGTACCTAAATCCGCACAGGTTTTAATAACATCCTTATTTAAAAGTATTGAACGAAATGCTGTAAATGAAGATAAATACATCCATGACGATTGAGAAACGACTCCAAAAACATCATCAGAATTTAATAACTCTAAACATCTTACCATAAAAGCTACACATAAATCTCCTTTAGATTCTGGATATTTATTTTGGATATAATTTCTAAGTACAGGATCCATATCTCTTGGTCCCATAAATGGAGGGTTGGTTAAGATGACTAACTTATCCTCCTTCTTATTTAATTGTTTAAATAAATTTTTTAACCCTATGTCGGTATTGGGTAACCTCTTTAAATTTCTATTGTAACTATTATTGAGAAAGCCTTCTAAATTTTCTGAATTACCTCCAAACAAATTAAACAAAAAGTCAACTGGAGCCGAATATTCACAAGCTTTGATATATAGTCCTACTTTAGCAATTTCAACTAAATCACTATCTAAATCGTAACCGAAAATTTGATTAGATATTAAATAATTTACACATTCTTCATTAGTCCGAAACACTCCTCTTCTTCTATATTCTTGGAATAAATAATCGAATGCAGCCATTAGAAAATTTCCCCCTCCACAAGCAGGATCTAAAACCCTTACCTTCAACAAACTTTCAATATCAATAGCCTTAAAAGATTCCAAAACTAAGAACTCAGTCATATATTCTTCAGTGAAGAATTGTGTCGCTGGTAAAATCTCTAAGCCTTCTGTCTTACCACCTATGCTTAAAGACTTTTTGAATACTTCTCTCTCCACATCCTTCTTCAAATATTGATAGACCCATGAATTTACCTCCGTATAATTCCTTTTTAATTCAAAAAAACTAGCAATCTCTCGAAAAATAGATTTTGATAAATTTTTCTCAATAATCAAAAAAGAATTATATAACCTAGGAAATAACGTCCCCATAATATCTAGCTCTGAGCTTAGTTGCTTCATTGTTTCTATCTTACCCATTCTTTTTGAATGGTTTCGAAGAGAATAAACAGAAAAAATAAAACTTACACCCAAAACAAAATCTGATGATTCAATATGCTCTAACAGCGAATATTCTCTTCGCAATTTTGATACTATTATTTTCAGTTCTTTTCGCATGTAGTTATTATGAGTTTAACAAAAATACGATACGCGAACTAACATTAAAATAAGTCAAACTATAAGTTATGAACGATTATATGAGAATTCTAGATTTGTTAAAAACTGAACACCTAATAAATATTATTATCTAAATAACCTAACCTCTTTCACACCTTTAAGTAGATATATAAAACAAAAACTATCATGCCAGAACGAACGCGATTATACCGATCCCACAGCTACCCACATCAAAACATATCAGAAGATGTAGAGTTAGAAAAATACATCGATACTGAAGCAGGAACTTACCTTCTTACTGTACTAGATGAAGATGGAAACTTCAAGCTAGAACTCCCAACAGATAAAGAAGGTAAATACGATACCATTATCGATTCGTTTAATGAATTTATGGATAGGGAAACTTTATATAGGCGATTGGATAAAGGTATTTTCGATTTTATACAGGAAACTATGGACAGTCTTCAAACTACATATCTCAATGAAACCCCAAGAGGCAAGGATATAGTAATAACGATGAACACAGAAAGATATATTTTAACTGTGTTTCCCTCAGGGATGTGTAAAATGAGTTACCCCGCAAGAGAGACAGTATTTTACATAAATAATATTTATATAGAAAATGAAGATTTGCCTATTTTGTGGTCCGGAAGACTCGCCCAACATTTAACAGAAAAAGTGAAGAAGGAACTTGGTTTGGATCTACCTAAAGTGCCTTATGTGCCAATGTTAAAAGTCGAACCTAAATAATTATGCAGGGTCAATAGGACTAATATTCTTATACAATGGCATTTTAACCTTCTTTATTTCACATAGAATTCAGTACTTTGCATAAGCAAATGAAACTAAGTGAATTCATACCACTATTCCCTTTACGAGCATCAAATATATCATGGTTATTTGGAGCTGGAACTTCTGTTTCAGCAGGTCTTCCAACTGCTTATGATTTAATTTGGGATTTTAAACGACGGATATATTGTGCTGAACAAGGTTATGAATTGAGGCTTTATGATAATTTGTCCGATTCAGGGTTACGTTATCAAATTCAAAGTTACTTTGATGGGAAAGGAGATTATCCTCCTGAGGATAGTATTAAAGAATACTCATTCTATTTTAAAACAGTATTTACTACTGCAAAAAGTAGGCGGGAATATCTCGACTCACTTTTATCAGGTGTTAAATTATCTTATGGACATAAGGTTATAGGAACTCTTATGAAATTAGGTCACATCCCTTTAATCTTTACAACAAATTTTGATAAAGCATTTGAAAATGCTGCCGTAGAAAAATTCAAAAATTCAGAGGATTGGTTTTGTGCAAATCTAGATAATGCTGAAACTGGATTAAATCTGTTCCAGTCTGGAAAATCGCCACTAATAGTTAAGCTTCATGGTGATTACTTTTCTGAAAAACTAAAAAATACTACTCCTGAATTAAAGAGTCAAGACAAAAAACTTCGTGGAATAATTTCCCAATCATGTTTTACAAAGGGGCTTGGGGTTATGGGATATAGTGGACGAGATCAGTCAATTATGGAGACCCTTAATGCCGCTCTTGAGCTAGAAAACAGTTTTCCACATGGAATATTTTGGTTCATTAGATCAGGTTCAAAAACGTTACCTAACGTAAGTGCGTTTATTGAGAAAGCACAAAACAAAGGGGTAGAGGCACATATTATTGAAATTGAAACATTTGATACTGGATGGGCTGAAATTCTAAAAGGTTTTGACTCAATACCTGAAGCTGAGCTTGGACAGTTAAATCGAAATTACTATAGAGTAAATAATCGACCTTTGCCTCCAAAAGGTAAAAGGCTTCCTCTACTTAGGTTTAATGCTATTCCGATAGTTAAATACCCTTCAATCGCAAGATTATATAATTGTGAGATAGGGGGGATAAAAGAGGTTAGGAAAAAAATTTCAACTAACAATAGTAGCATTGTTGCTATAAGAAAAAAACAAGGGGTTATAGGTTTTGGTTCTGACGAGGAATTTGAAAGAGTTTTTGGGCGTGTTAAAAAAGGAAATTCCGATTTATATAATATCCCTGATTATGCACTAAGACACGATGATTCTATATTAAAAAATTTAATCGTTGAAAGTTTGGTTAATAGTTTATCTAGAAACACACCCCTAAAAGTCACTTACAGAAGAGGCAAGCATTTCTTGATTATAGATCCTAAACAAGCTAATTCAGAGGTTTTTAATTCATTAAAAACTGCAATGAATGGAGTGATTGGGTCTATTCCTGGAACAAAACTAAAATGGGTTGCTTCTTTAGAAATAACTATACAATACAAGCTTAACCAAGCCCACATAGTAATGACTCCTTCTATTTTAGCGACAAAGACTGAGAATCGTGATGAAGCAAAGCAAATAGCACCATTTATTAAAGAATTTACAGCCAATTGGTATAACAATAAGTTCAATCAAATTTTTGATTTATGGTTAAACATACTATTCGGTGAACACAATGAATTATCCATAAGCTTGTTTGACGAAAATATTTTAGGTGTAAACTCAACTTTTATCATTAGTAAACAAACCAGTTATTCAAAATTTTCTTGATGGAATTTCCTGGCTACAATATTATTCCTGAACCTAGGCTATCATTTGATGCCTTTAGTCCAAACGCATTTCATATACACCCTCTTCAAGGACTTTTAGATTTTGGCCCATATAGTCATCAGTTGATGCCTATTAAAACGATAAGGATAGCAGCTATATATCCAAAGGGAACACGACAAATCCTTCAAGCCTTCTTCAATGAATTTAATGAAACTCATGAACCAAAAGAAAGGAAAAAATACCTACCTACATATACTGGGTTCAAAAACATTTTTCGATCAAATTTAGAATTTGTTGATGAAAATATATGCGTTGAATTAGATGGGAATGAAATTATAAAGAGTGATTCTACGTATATTAAATTAAGTGAGGAACTTAGTAATGCTATACGATCCATGGGTCAAAGAAAGCAAGATTTTGATGTGCTTGTTATTTATCTACCTGAAGCATGGTCTGATGGTTTTGAAGATAAAGAAACAGGTTTTAATCTCCATGACTACCTTAAAGGAACTACAGCAATGCAAAATATTCCAACACAAATATTAAGAGAAGGTAGTGCTATAAATTACAAATGTAGATGCAGTGTAATGTGGAGACTTTCAATTGCATTTTATGTCAAAAGCGGGGGAATTCCTTGGAAACTTTCCTCTATTGACCAAGAAACTGCTTTTGTAGGATTAAGCTACTCTACTAGATTAAATACACATACTGGACAATTTGATTTCACCACCTGTTGTAGTCAAGTTTTTGATGCAGATGGAACAGGAATGGAGTTTATCGCTTATGATGCAACAGAAATTGAATCAAGAATAGGTGAGAATCCATTCTTAACAAGATCTGAAATGAGAAAAGTCTTATCTAAGAGTCTTCAATTATATCAAAGAAGACATGCTGGAAGGCTACCTAAGAGATTAATTGTACACAAAACAAGTCATTTTAAACCTCAAGAAATAGATGGTGCATTTGATGCAATACCTGAATCAGTAGATCTTGAACTTCTTCAGATAATTCAAAATGTACCTTGGCAAGCAACCCAACACGTTAAATATAATGATAAATGGTCAACTCCTGGTTTTCCTGTTAATCGTGGTTGCTACTGTCAATTGGACACACAAGAAACATTGCTATGGACACAAGGACAAGTTAAACTTGCTCCTGGAAATAATTTTTACAAAGAAGGAAAAGGCATCCCCTCCCCTTTGCTAATTAAAAGATATGCTGGAGAAGGTGGTTGGGATAAAAATTGTCAAGCTATTCTTGGTTTGACAAAAATGAATTGGAATCACGATGGAATTTATGATCGACTACCCGTTACATTAGGTTACGCTTCTGTTCTGGCAAGGACTATTAAGAAGATGAATGAACTAACAAACAAACCCTACGAGTTTAGGTACTTTATGTAGCAAAAAACTTACACAAAAATGATTTCAATTTGCAAAAATATTGAGCAAGAATTAATAGCTCAACTTGCTGATGCTAAAGAAATATGGATTGCCGTTTCCATGATGAATAATGGTGGTTACTCATTATTTAAAGACCTTGATTCAGACATTATTCAACATCATCTGAATTTAAAAAGTTACATCCCCTTTACGAATTGATGAGTAGTCCCTAATTTGTATTTAGGTAAATCGTAATAATTTTAGACTATCCCCTAAATTGACACACTTATCAAATTGTATTTATTAGGCTTTGAGGTGTATGTTTTTGCCAACCTAAATTAATTACATTGTATCCCCATATTTTGCAACATCCAAAATGGATTTTCGTAAAAGCAGTTAAATTAAAGTAATAACCTACAAAACAGAAAGATTATGGGAATTAAACCAGGTCCAAAAAGAACTGCTACTTCAACAGGGAAACCGGACAAACGTCAAAGAGACAATAAGAAAACTCCAGGAAATACACCAACACTAAAACCACATAAGCATAAAAAGGGGGACTAAGCGATTTCCGCCAACTTCCTTATTTTTACAATAGTGGTATGGGATACTTGGTGTATCTTACAGCACTTCCTGATGCTTACACCATCTTTCAGGTCTTTAATTACCCCTTTATATTTTTGAAGAAATGCTTTCTCATCTTCACCAGTACCAACAGGCCTGCCTAATGTTTTAGTTTTCCTTGCGTGAACTAATCCTGCTTTGATTCTTTCTGATAACATTTCCCTTTCGGAATTAGCTAGCTCACTATAAATTGAAATTATAAGCCTAGTAACCAGAGTCTCTTTTCCATTTTCATCTAAAGATTCTACACCAAGTTGTTTAAACACCACAGAAATACCCAGTTGATGTAACTGGTCAAGTACACTCCGAATTTCAGCTGGCCTCCTTCCCAGGCGGGATAACTCACTAATACATAATTTTGAAATGGGTTGTTGACCATTTTGAATAAAATCCATCAACTCAATTAGGTCATCCCTTTTTTTGTTGGAGGTATTTCCACTAACTACAGATGTAATGGTCTTCACTACATTATAATTTCTTTCCTTACAAAAATTTTGAAGAGAAGTTATCTGAGATCCCACACTCTGATGCTTAGTTGAAACACGAGCTAGGATACATACATTTACTTTATTTTCCATGTTCTAATATTTACTATAGATTAGGCTAGAGCGTTTTTGATTCGAATCCAATAGCCCAGAATGCTTGTTTTTTCATTGCATTTTTGAGTAAGGTTTAATGTTGAGCACTAAAACAGCCATTTTCTATAAAATTTGTAATACTCGAGTTTAACAGATTCCGGTGATAAATGGAAATATAGTACCATGTTAAAACCAGGTTATATGGTTACATTTGAGTAATAACAAGTTGGTAAAATTCAATTTTTCCAGCATTTAATACTTTGATATGCTAACCACGATTATAGAAAAATATCTTGCTGGAATTGATCAGGCAACATTTCAAAAAATGATGAATCATCTTTTACATTTAGAAGGGTATAAATTTATAGGATCACCAGGTTCAGTGATAGGAAAAAATAAAACCAGTAAAGGCAGTCCTGATAGTTTCTTTGAGGATGGTGATAATTATGCATTTTGTGAGTTAACCACAAAAGAGAAACTGGAAAACAATCAATCATTTTATCAAAAATTAAAAGGAGATGTTGACCATTGTTTTGATGTTAAGAAAACCAAAGTCGTTAAAAATAAAATATCTAAAATCATTCTGGCTTTTACAGAAGAGCTTAAGCCAAATGAACATAATGCTCTGAAAGCACAAGTAAAAAAGCATAATCCCCAAACAGAACTAATAATATATTCTATTCAAAATATCCCATTCAGATTGGTTTACTACCCAGGATTAGCAGATAAGTATATTGCAGGAGTTAAAACAACAAATGGTACTCTCTATACTCTGCCTGATTTTCTTAAGACAACAGAGAAAGGGTTACAACCTGCACTAACTAACCCTTTTACCGGTAGAGAAGATGAAATCACCCAAGCCAGAAATCTTTTGCTTACAAATGATATTCTTGTAATAACAGGAGGACAAGGGGTTGGAAAATCAAAACTGGCAGTTCAATTAGCTGAGATTTATGAAGCAGAATATGATTATGAACCCCGAGTGATAGCAAGTAGCCCGGTTCCTTTATGGGAAGACCTGACTACATTTATACTGCCTTCAAAAAAATATTTCATCTTTTTTGATGATGCTAATAAAGCATTGCCTAACCTAGATTATTTATTGCAATTTATTAATAGCCGAGAGAACAATGAATTTAAAGTGGTAATTACCGTTCGTGATTATGTGCTTAATGACCTCAGTAAATATCTGCTAAATATCGCGCATGAAAAATTAGTCATAAACCCACTTAATGATAAACAGTTAAAAGAAGTAATTAATGCATCCTTACCTGAAAGGACATCTTTAGATTCAATAATCTTGGATACAATTATTACTATTTCAAAAGGAAACAGTCGTCTTGCATTAATGGCTGTATCTTCAATACTACAAAATAATGATATAAGCATTTTAAAAAATGTAAATTCTCTTTATGATCAATATTTCCAAAAAGTTAAAACGGATTTGTCATTCCTAGATAAACCTGAAAACCTTCAGGTATTGGGAATTTTATCATTCTTTGGGGTGCTGGATAGAAATAACCAAGGTGTTAAACAAACTTTAGAAGACCATTTTGATATTAAATGGGATACCTTCTGGGAGATATTAGTTGAATTAGATAAAGTTGAACTTGTTGATGTATTTCATAATGAAGCAGCAAAGATTTCTGACCAGGTTCTGGCGACTTATGTGTTTTATAAAACGTTTTTTGATGAAGATACAGCTTCAATTAATTATTCTGATTGGTTAAATATATTCATCACTAGTTATTCAAAAAAAATAAACAGGTCTTTGGTTGATGTGGTTAATACTTTTGGGTTCCCTGAAATGAAAGATAAGGTTGTAAGTTTGGTTTCAGGATTTCAAAAGGAGATTGAATCAGATGATACAAAATTGTTTAAATTCTATCAGATATTTTGGCCATTTAGAGAAGTCGATACATTAGTGTTCATTAAAAACTGGTTAGATAATTTGGAACCAGAAAACATAGCACTTGAAAGTATTCAATATGATTTTGAGGTAAATGATCATGTATGGCCTTCTGACTACCTGGAACTACTAATTAATTTTTGGCGTCAACACACGCCACTTACTAAAGAAGCAATAGATATAGGCCTACAACTGATGTTTAAACAGCCTTCACAAATACCAGAAGTGTTAAAACATTTAAAAGAGCATTTTTCTTATCACAGATATGACTTCAGAGGCAATTATTTACGCCAACACACACTAATAGATGCATTAAATAATCCCTCATTTACAGAAAGAGAGAAAACCATTGCAGAACAATTACTTCTTTCAATAGTCCCATCTTATCTTGGATGGGAGTACCACCAAACGGAAGGCCGAAGTGGAGGACAGATGGTGATTTATAATTTCAAATTGGTTAAGAACAAAGGATTAATTGATCTCCGAAAAAAGATGATTGAAGGGCTTTTTAACTCTTTTGAAAAAAATAAAGTCAAAGTAATATCGGCATTACACAAATATGCATGGACAGGTAGAGGATTTGATTCATCAATATATGCCGATGAACAACAAATGATGACAGACTTTCTCAAAGCAAAACTAACACCGGATAACTACACTCATTGTAAAATAATTTATGAATATGTTACAAGATTAGGGGAACATAATATTACACCTATCCATAACTGGGATTTGTTTTTAAAGTCTGATTCTATGGAGATTGCAAGGATTTTTAGTCGAATTTTTGATGATCGAAAACTAACGTATGAAGCTAGAGAGGAGAAATACAAAGAAGACATTAAAAACTATGTAAGTGGTAAAGATATTAATGCCATTAAATCGATTCTAAATCTCTTGGATTTAATCCACAAGGAAGGATTGCTTAATCAAGATAATGACACTCATTGGATTGACAGTAGTTTAAGTGTATTGTTCCATGTTCTTGCTGAAACTGACAGTGAACTTTATCTTAAAACCCTTGAATTAATAATGCTGGGCAAATACTCCTTTGAGTTGAATTATGGTAACATCATTTTCAACCCTATCAGAAATAATCTTGTTGATCCTAAAAAAATGTATAAACTCATTAACAGGTATGAATACAAGCAAAAACAATTCTGGAAACAAATGTTTTTTAGGGGGATTGCAGAAAAGGATGTGGATGAATACTTTTTACAGGAATTTATTGGTTTTCTTTATTCCGTTGGAGACCGGTTTCAGTTTTATGAATTATTAGAAAATATAAAATTTGATGCCCAATTTCAATTATCAAAATCACTTCTCCCATCTGCCGCTTTGGAGCATAGTAATATCTTAACGTTTATTGTAGAAATACTATTGGAAAAATCTGCAGAAATAGATATTAGTTTTGACAGGAAAACATGTAAAACCTGTGGTGAATATTTTGAAGGTAAACTAGATTTACTTAAAAAAGTATACTATTTGTATAAAAAGAGAGATGCCCATTATGATTATGATGGACAGGAAATAGCGGCACTTTCTGAATTAGATCACTACTTTTTAGTGGAATATCTCACGGAGGTCACTAAAGATGTTACTTTTCTTGATTTCAAGTTTGACAACCTAAACCTAACCTTTGTATGGGATTTGCCAGAATGTGAGGAAATAATTGATCAGGCTCTTGATATAATAATCAAAAAAGCCCCAATATTTTCTAGTTTTGAACATCAGGCCAATGTTCTTTTTAAAGGACTTAAATTAAATGAAGAACAACAGGAACGGGTTTATAATTATATCAGTCGTTTTATTGCTAATAACTATGAGTCAAAACAACATATACATATTATCCTTAATGTTGTCACATACAGCTTTAATGACCAGATACTGCGCTTTTTAAGGGAATTATTGTTACTCAATAAAGATGTTGAGTTTATGAAGGATTTGGATTTAGATAAAAATCATGTTGTCACAGGTAGTAGAGTGCCTAAAATTGAGAGCCAGATTCAGTTATTTAAATCAGTTGTAGAAATGATAGAATCTATACCTAACCCTTTGGATTATGCTGCACATATTAAAGAATTTGAACAGCGAATTGAATGGGCTAAGCAGGATAAACAATCTGAAATGAAAAGAGATTTTACTGGATGGTGGGATTAAAAATTATTCTGGTGTAATCAAATATCCAACCCCATTCATCATGTCAACAAATTCCATAAATTTTTCATGTACCCATTGGTTTGTAACAACTACTTTAACTTTATCTTTAGTTTCCAAAATCTGGTTATCCTTCATAAAATATCTAGGTCTATCAGGTGACAATTCTTTAGCTTTTTTAAATGTATTTATGATGCCATACCTTTTAACTATCGGTGGGAATACTTTTTCTAGTTCATTATATGTTGGATTATTATCCCTTACATAAGCTGTTACTACAGCAAGAACACAAGCTCCTTTCGAGAAAACAGTTTTTTCAAATACATATTTAGAAGTATTACGCCCTGACTTAACTAATAATGGTTTAACCTTCTTTATCTCAGGTTTAACAGAAACCTTCCCATTAAAAATACCTATCGCTTTTTTCTCATCTATTAATGTATATGTTTTATCGTTTTTTTCAACTGCATCCAATTCCACAAGATGTGCTAACACGCCATAGCTCTGAATAAATGGAATGTTATGTGGTGTATAATTAAGAGCCTGAGCTGTTATTGATTTCTTCTTCTTAAGCTCATTATAAATGATTTTTCGAACTTCTTCTATTTGCATCGCTATTGTTTTTATAGCAATGATGCACGATAAAAACGATTTTACCTCCGTAGATACTGAGATAGTTACTAACGATTTAAAATAAAATTACTGAACATGCATATCATTATCTACTAAAATCTGGAAAACAACCTCTTGATATTCCCCATCATTTAGTTTATCAAATTCAGGTACATCAAGAGGTAATGCAAAAAGGTGGGTATGTTCTGTCCTACTATCTAAATCCAAAAACAAAACATCATTAATAGGGTTATAACCTATCCCAACATTCCAACCGCCCAATATTTCAAAATATTTAATTTCATCATTAAACTGCGGTATTGTTATAGGAGCTGAATCTTCATCATCATTAATTACTGCTCCACTTTCTGCAATTACAGATGTAATTAATTCAGATAATACCCCTCGCTTAACATAATAAATTTCAGGCAGCATATCAGAAAGATTCCTCCTTTCACTTACAACCATCATGTGCGGAAAATGTAGGTCAATTTCACCTGACCCGTTATCAAAAGAGATACTATAATTCCTCCCTCCAACACTAAATTCCTTCTTCTGTTTATTCTCCTTTCTTCCCTGCTTCATTTCTTCCCAATTTATCGATTTCAGTAACCAAGCGTTTAGCTCTGGATTAGTTGGATCATATTTTATTGAAGATGTTAAAGCCTGGAGGCTTCCTTCCTTAACTTTACCGTTAGGAAATGTCAGTTTGTAAAAATAAATATCAGGTATTAACTCCAATGAGTAATGACCACTTCTTAAATCAGTTTCAAAGTGTAAACTATTTGTATTCGTGTAATTTTTAGGTATGTCTTTCATACCTTTATATATCTAACCAACTTGCCAGAAGTTAGAAATATAAACTATTTTATACTTGCAATTTTTGATATTCCATGTTCCGTTTGTAAGATGTAAATACCAACTGGGATAGTATAAACCCCAGCGCCACCATTTAAGATAATTCTACCGGTTAAATCATACAGTTGCCATTTGCCTTGATGGATGGTTAACCTCCCATTAGTATAAGAATATACATTAGAAGTTAACTGATATTCAGTAACACCAACATTCAATAATACATAAGGTGGTGATGTGCCTTCACACCCATTAGCATCTGTTTCAACAACAGTATAAGTTCCGTTTACAGTTGGAGTATAGGTTTGGTTTGTTGCACCAGGTATTAGAACTCCATTTAAGTACCATTGGTTCCCAGTTGCAGCACTCGATACCAAATCATTGTTAGGTTGTACTGAAATGTTAGGGGTTGGTAGTGGATGAACAGTTACTACAAATAGATCTGATACAGTTGAGCAACTATTGGCGTCTGTAACCTGAACAGTATAAGAACCACCAGTAAACACGATATTGGTATCATTAATTGAAGCGCCAGGAGACCAATAGTAAGAATTCCAATTACCTGTGTATAAGATTAAGCTATCTCCTTGACAAAATGCAGTATCACCAGTCGTAGAAGCGATAACAGGCTGTGTTGTTAAGAAGGTGTCCAAAACGATGGTGTCATTAATAGAACACCCAAAATTATTGGTTAGAGTAACATAATATGAACCAGGGTTGTTGTTAGGAGGATTGTAAACTACTTGGTTATTAGTAGAGGCATTATCCCACAACACTTGGTTACAACTATTGGTTGGTACTTGTAACAGAAATCCTGAGTTAGCACAAAATTTATTAGGATTTCCTGTATTCATTAATGAAATGGTGTCTGTTGGATACACACACAAATTAGCATCTAACTTGATTAGAAGGTCGATGCTACTAATACCACCACTAATAATGTAGCCACCATCACTTGTTGGAGCAATAGCTGTTCCAGTATTGGTAGATGTACAAGGATAAGGAGAAGTTAATTTTGTTCCGCTTCCATTAAAATAGGTAATAAAAAATACACCGTACTGAACTGAAGGTGGAGAGTATGTAACTGACCACGAACCTGTCATTATAATATCACCATTACTCAACTCCTTCGTATCAAACCCATATCCTTCTAAATTAAATCCCCATGTTTGCATTTCATTCCTAGTCCATAAAGTATCACCATCAGCATCTGTTTTAACTAAATATGAAGATCCTGTGGAATTGGTAACATCATATTGCCAACCAGTATAAACAAATCCGCCAGCACTTGTTGTACTCAATCCTCTAGCCAATTCAAGAAGGGTGGGTTCACCATGCGTCTTAGCCCAAACAGGTGTTCCGGTGTTGTCCAACTTAATTAAAGTAGCATCTAAATTAGATTGTCCAGCAACAACATATTTATTACCAGGTATTTCAACAACAGAGTTGGAATACGTTTGAGATTTGATGGGATGTGTATAGTTCCAAACTTCATTACCTGATACATCTGTTTTTACCACATATATTCTATAATCAGTAGGTGATAAAAATAAAGTCCCCGTAACTAAGTATCCTCCGTCTGTTGTTTGAATAATGTCCCAACCATAACTTTCTAATGCACCTCCATATTTTTTGGTAAAGGTAGTGTCACCTGTACTGTTGGTTTTTACCATTGTAATCTGCCAAATGCTACTCGGTTTAGTCGAAATCACATAAACATAACCACCATCAGTAGTTTGTGTAACACCAGTAATTGCACTATACTGGCCAATTGGAAAATGGTGCCTTGTCCATAAAGTGTCACCAACAGGATTCGTCTTTGCCAAACTCCCACCTCCAATGATGTATCCGCCATCACTTGTCTGTTCAATATCATAATTATTGTTAACCTGACTTGGAAGCACTTTTTCAAAGTTGGATTGCGCCATTAAATGCGTTGAAAACATGGTAAGCAATAGAAAGTAAATTGTTTTTTTCATAATCTTAAATTTTATTTTTTGAGAGCATGTTAAATATCACAAATGATATTAGAGAAAGAATGACGACACCTATTAATACATAACTAACTGATGAACCTTCCATTCTCGCCTCACCTGCTAACTCTCTTACAACATGGTTTTCGTTTAGCTCTCCATAAATAATTCTAATAACAAATGCTACTACCCCTATAGTAAGAGAGATCCATTTAAAGATGGGTGCATATTTAATAAAGAACGTCACCAAATTAATTTATGCTTTCACCCAAACGTGTTTTTTGAGTTGTCTCTCTCCTGATCTGCATACATCAGATGAAAGAAGTGATTTCTTTTGCCCACAATATTTACAAACTTGCTCACCGCCAGTTGCTAGCTTAACTGCTTTTTTAAAAATTCCCATGACTTAATGTTTTAGTGATTTACTAAAACTATACATTAACTAAATCAAAAGATAGATTCATTTAGTTCATTCAATTCATTCCACTCACTACAGGCAATAAACTCAATAAATTCGGTCTATTCAGCTCATTCTTGTCGTTCAATTTAAAAATCGTATCTCGGTTATTGCTATTTTCGTTCATACAATATGTTAGCTAAAAAGATAATAGAACTTATAGAAAAAAAGCATGGAAGGGAAATCCGTTATCCTAAAGATTGTGAAGCTTTAGCTGGTGATATTTCTCAAAAAACAAGACAATCCATAAGTAGTTCAACCATCAAACGGTTAATGGGATTTGTAAAAGGTACAAAAGAAGTAAGAACTTATACTTTAGATGTTATTGCTTCCTATTTAGAATGCACTTGTTATAAAGATTTATTGGAAAAATTGGATTACCACCACCCTGAAAAAACTCCCATAATAAAAGAGGTAATCATCAAAAACTTATGTAAAGGGCAGAAAGTAAAACTAAAACTTGGAAACAAAGAATCTATATTATTATGTTGTATAGGTGAAGATGAACTAGAGGTACTGCAATCTAAATCATCTTTAATTAATACAGGGGATAAAATTATACTTGATAAAATCCTACTCAACTACCCATTATATGTTAAACAAATTATAAGAAATGATGATGAAATTGAGGGCTGCATTGTATCCAAAATATCTGGTGTTACAAGCATTATCCTTTTGTAAAAAAAGTAATGCTTCTATAAAATTTATAACTTTTTTAAAATTAGTGTTATCGAAAATATCTATATACAATCTAGTCCAAAAATTCCTTCAAGTAAAAATCCGTCTTAACATTTATGTAACTTGTCCGTAGATTCAATATCCAACGCAGTAATAATCTACCATGCCTAAGTACACAAAGCATGTCAGCAGATTCTTCTATTGCTAGGAAGTTACCATTCAATGTAATCTGGTGCTCCTGTAACCCACAAATCGTGAACCCATCTCTAAAAGGAGTGCATAACAGCGCATATTCTGGTTTATGGTTTTCTGGATTATAGAAATAACAGCAGAGTTGTTGACATTCATGAGGACTGGTTGTGATGGTTGTGTGAAGCAAATTTTTAAACAATGCTTCTTCTAAGATGTCGTTATCATTTCTCATGGTACAGCAAGTGTAATCGAAAATATCGAAACGACTGTAAATTGTCTATAAAATATATCCGTATGTTAAACATAAATATTACATAACTCTTTCGTAATATCAACGTATTAACTATATTTGTATTTGACCCAAATCAATTAATATGGCTAAAACAAACAAGATGAAGCAAAAAACAGTTAGAATTGAAGTTCATTTTAGTGAAGATAATGCAGAAACATTAAGTAAATTAGCTGAACTAGAAGGTCGAAGCCGCAAGAATTTCATTGAACAGTTACTTCTAAAGGTAATTCAAGAATCTAAGAAATAGTAATCTATTTTTTTTGATCTTGACCTACTAACACATCTATTCCTTAAATCTTTTTTATTTTATATCAACCTGATACACTGTATCTTACATTTCATTTTTTAATGATGTTACATAAATTATACGTAAGATTTGCGTAATATAGTTATCTTACGTAACTTTGTCGTATAAACTATGTAATATGAAAAAATCAAACTTTTTTAAAATTTCCAAAAATTTATTTATTGAAAGCTTTAATCATCAACCTCCATCGCTTGAAATGGTTAATGAATTAGAAGACATAGCTATAGAAGCCCTAGAAACATTAAGATTAACAAATGAAAATTTGGATTTTGATTTCGAAGGTATTGAAGAAATAGATGCTTTTATAGAAGGAATAGGTGATAATCGTGACTTAGAAATATTTGAAGGTATATGTTTCGCTTTCAGCATCTTTATTTGTAAGGTACTTTGTGATTTCTGTGGCGGTAGAATCCTTCATAAATTTGAGGCCGGTTATTTTGATGTTGTAATTGGGGACATTATTGTTTCTCCATTTCAACAAATGATGATCAAATTTCATGATATAAAAAATGAACCAAAAAATGATTTAATCAATTTTGCAGAAGATGTTTATGCTCTCTCTCTCACTTCTACATCAGAAAAATTAGTGATGGACTATCAAATTGCTCAATGGGACGAGGAAAAAAGATTAGCATTATTAAATTAAAGTTTCTGTTATTTTCAAAATTGCAAATCACACTTCTTAATTCTGATTAAGAACCCAAATTGTACTCCATTAGATGTTATCAAAATATTTATCACAGCATTTTAATGACTCATTATGTCTTTTTGATACTTGTAGTAACTGTTTTTAGAAAGTGAAATCGTTTAACATATTAAGGTGCTACAATAATTAAAACACATTAACTAATGAGTACATCTATTACCTAATTATTATTATCTAAACCCAGTAATTTCTAGTGGAGAATTGTTTTGGACAGATTTGTCCAAAAAATATTCAAATTATTTTTAAACGCTGTAACACCTATTATCATTGATAGACCCAATGATTTTTATCATACAATTTACATTAGTTTTTTTGGTCAACATGAAACAAAACGGGATTTCCTGATACACATTTTATGATTGGGAATTATTCCGTCCATTCTGCTCGGGTCCAAGATCCAAGTAATCCAGTTAACGAGCTGGCGGACAATACGCTATCGTTATTAAAGGCATTTAATGCCAAATTAGTTGATGTGCAAATCATAGATTTGTTATATCCAATAGATCGTGAAGGGTTTCATCAGCCCGTTAAAGAAGGTCTAAAAATCCTGTACCGTGAGCAGTTGAAAGCCCACCATCAACTTATTCCTGTTACTGTATGGGAATCTGAAGAGGGAGGTTTAGAAGTGCTAAATAATGAGGCACTACCAGAAGTAATGATGGAGATGGGACACTCCACTATTACAGTAATTCGTATAGAGTGTAATGCCAAAAAGGCAAGGGAAATTAGACTATCCCTTAGTTTATTAACTCCTGAAATTCCTTATTCAGTTAAGTTGCCTGCTTTTGAAGCAACAAAAGCTGCTGTAAAAGGAGCTAGGAAAGATGCTAAGGCAACAGGCAAAGATGTACCTACTACTGATGAATTAATGTCGGATGTAATGGGGGAGAGCAAAACTTATGTTAAGGAAATGGCAAAACTTGCCAAAAGGGATGATGTTGAGGAAGTGGCCAAACAGTTGGATAATGGAGTATCTATTAATAAGATAACTTCTCCTCGCAAGCCAAAAAGTTGTGCAGTTTTTCTAAAGCCTGAAATTCCTGAAGGGTATGATATTTCTGTGCTATGTCCTGAATGCCCAACTAGAGCCAAGTTTATGGCCGAAATTGAGGCAAAACGTAATTTAATTTCTAACCAAAACCGTAACTAACCATGAAAAAACCAAATTTACCATTAGGATTATACCCACTCCTCGGCCGCTACAGCGGCTGGGGAGGTGGCGATTTAGGAGCACATAAAGCGGGCTTCTTCTCATTATTTGCAGCCGATAACAATAAGCATGCTATTAAGTGCTTTAGAAGGAATTTTCCAAATCACCCAATTTTTGAAGCTGATGTGTCTTTAATGTCGGCTAAGGAAACTTTAGGTCTTGCTAAAGTTCCAACAGGAAAAGGGTTTGTTTACATGACTTCTTCACCATGTCAAGGTGCATCAAAGGCTGGGAAATTTGATCCGTATAATCCTTTAAACCAACTCATGTTAAATGAGCCTTGGTTTATTTCACAGTTAAAGCCAACTGCATTTGTGTTTGAAAATGTTCCGGGAATTAACCAAGGAAAAATGAAAACATTAAAAGCAATGTTGGTGAATGAAATTGACCAATGGCTTGGAGACTATAATGTTTTTGAGATTGTTCTTGATGCCAATGATTTCGGCGGGGTACCGCAACATCGAAAACGCTACCTACTTATTGGAGTTAAAAAATCATTAGGTGTAAATCCTTTTGTTCCTGAAGAAGCAGCCTTTAAACTAGCTGTAAAAGATGTTTTACCAGAAGTAGAAGGTCTAAGATATGGGTACTGGGATAAGCATTTTAGAGATGCTTCACGCCCATCGCCAACGCTAACCAAAACCGAAGGAATCAAAAAAGTTGTTAATGGTGAAATCATCAGATTGACGATTGAAGATGTACTGAAGTTATGTGGTTTCCCAGCCGATTGGAAATATGAAGGTTCACGGAACCAAGTTTACCAAAGAGCTGGCAACTCCATTATGCCTCCTTTTGCAGAAGCTATTTTTAAGATGCTGTACACCATTTTACAAAAAGCTGGTGTTGAAACATGCACTAGGGAGGAGCTGGAAGCTATTACTACTGAAACAGTTCCACTTAGTCTTAAATGGGTTCAGAACCTTGATTTGGACATTCCAGATGCAGCATAACCTATTAACTGTAACCTTTACCCAACACCATATTTTTATGTGGTGTTGGGCTTTAAAACTTACTACTATGAAACTTGAACAAGCATTACCTATTGCAGAAAAAACACTTGAATTAATCCGTCCGCATTGTTTTCAAGCGGAAATTGCCGGCAGCATCAGACGTAGAAAATCTGAAGTAAAAGATATAGAAATTGTTTGTATAGCAAAACCGTACGAACGTGGTTTATTGGAAAGTGGCTTGGCTACTGTGGTAAACCAATGGGATAAAGTAAAGGGTGAGATGATATATGGCAAAGTCAAATACACTCAGCGCATATTACCTGAAGGCATCAAATTAGATTTATTTTTTGCTACTCCTGAAAATTGGGGGCTTATTTACGCCATTAGAACTGGTAGTGCTGATTACAGCCACAAGGTACTAGCAAGAGGATGGGTGAGGCAGGGATACAGATCCGAAGGTGGCTATTTAATGAAAGGTGATGAGCAAATAAATGTATTTGAAGAAGAAGATCTTTTTCAGCTCATTAGAATTCCTTGGGTAGCCCCTCAACATAGAATTTATAATCCAACTTACTAAAAGTGAAACGTCAGCTGTGTCGCACCCTAACGAACGAATCTATGTGGTAATACTAGAGGAGGCATCTGGGCGCGATATGGGTCACGAAAACATTATTAAATTATATTTTATGAATTAACTTGTAGGCAGTAGATGGTTAAATGTTCCTTACTTAGGGTTTTAATGAATATTAAATTCAGTTATGTAAAATCTTTAGTTTGGTTCGTGAGAATAGGTGAAGGAATCCTTTTAGGATTTTGCTTTAAAAAAAAAGAAACTTACCTCCCCTTCTGTACCATAATGCCGCGAGTTTTATACCTACTACTATGAAAAAAAATACACTAACAGCAATGGTTCCAATAGATGCACCAGCACTTGAAACCATCTTTAAAAATAGCCGGGAAAAAGACAAAGCACTTGTTATTTTACAACATTTATTTTTCACTTGGCGCATAATGAAGGCGCATAAAAACTTCGCTCCACAAATTGAAAGAAGTAGTGGTTGGGTACCTGTTTTAGCTGAAAATCTAAAGAAGCTAGTACATAATTATTCGGAAATAATTCAGATTCTAATCCGCCATAATATTATTGAATTTAAAAGGAATGATAAAGGGGGGAAAAACTATTACCCTGGTAAATTAACCATGTTATACCGGGTAAAATTTGGATCAAGAATCACAAACCCTGAGCAGCAACGCTATCGTCAGGAGCATATCCGGCATCCCTTTATTATTAATAAAGTAAAGGAATATTACGAAAAGGATTATAAAAACCAAAGAAGTTTATTTTTAGCTCAGAACCCATGGTTTTCAGGAAACTTAAAATTTATGGATCAACTTATTATTGATGTATCTCCAGAAGAATTGCAGAAATACAATCCTGATAATTTTTACTTCCTATGGGGAGTACAACAGCAGTTTAATGATAAGTTGAACAGGCACATCAGTATTGACAGTTTTGCAGGCCGAATTTATTCAGAGCTAACTTCATTACCTAAGGGGCTAAGACCTTACTTACGTCTAAAAAATGAATCTTCTGAATTGATGATAGTGGACATTAAAAGTTCACAGCCTTATTTTATTGGAACCCTTTTTCTCCATTATAATGAACTATTACCACTAATCCCTCAGTTCTATCCAATTGCTCACAAAATTAAAAAGCATACAAACAAACCTGATGTACGAATCTTTTTAGAAGATTGTATTAATGGTTATTTCTACCAACGAATTATGGATGCGTCAGGATTAACAAAAGATGAAGTTAAACAAGCTATGTTTCAGCACATCTTCTATTCTTCAGCCAGTAACCAACATAGAATTCAAGCTGTTAAAGAAGAAAGATTAAAGTTTAGGAATTTATTTATGAGCATTTATCCTTCGGTTTATAAGTTATTGGTGGCTCTTAAACGAACCCAAAAACAAACTTTACCTTTTGTTTATGAAATTTCTAAAAGGAAAAAGGGAAAAGGAAAAATGTACATAACAACAAATCTCATTGCAACTTTACTAGAAGTAATTTTTGTAATAAACAAAATTGCTAAACGATTAAGTGATGATGGTGTACCTGTATGCTTGATACATGATGCTTTTATTTTTAGAAAACAGGATTTGGACAAATTTGACCAAATCTTTAATGAAGCATTTCATGAATTCAAAATCAGGCCTCCGAAACTTGATATTCAAGAATTAAAAGGTGGCGACAATATTATCAAACCTTCAATTTCAACTGAAAATCGTTAGCAAATAATGAGGGTTTCTATTTTCCATTTAACCAAAAACAACTAATTACGAACTATGCAACTACCAATTAACAAACAACAGAAGACACTACATTGTTATGTACGTGTGAGCAGTCAGGAGCAAATTTCAGGACACTCACTTGATGTGCAGGAGCAACATGGAAAAGATATGGCAAAACGGCTTGGGTACAAATGTAAAATCTACCGGGAGGAGGGTAGGAGCGCTAATCACGAGGATACTTTAAATAGATTAATACTCACCCAGCTTTTGGAACTATGTAAATCTGGCGAAGTAACTGATATTTTTGTTGCGGATATAGACCGACTGAGTCGCAACCTACGCCTTGTTTTGGCGATTGAGACCATATTTTTAGAGCATAATATTACCATACACACCTTATCTAACATTTTACATTTTGATGATCCAGATCAACGTTTCCACACCATCATACAATCAGTGTTTGCTGAGCACGAGAACCGCAAGCGTATTCGTAAAATTAAACACTCTTTAGCAGCAGCGGTACGCAAAGGCCGATGGATTGGTGCTTTGATACCTTATGGATACAGAAAAGGAAATGATGGAATTTTAGAAATTGATCCCGAGGAGGAAAAAGTTTACCTGATGATAGTTGATCAAACGTTAAAAGGTAAAGGTACTAACTCCATTTGTAAGGAATTGAACCGGTTAAACATTCCTACACGTGGCAGTAAAGTGCTTAAAAATGGTATACAATTACCAAAAAATAAGCAACGTTATACTGCCCGTCATATAGCTCCTGAGGATATAAAATTTGCTCCAAACACATTGCGTAATATCATACAAAACCCCATCTATAAGGGCGAACGACAATACAAAGGTGAAACCATTTACGCTCCTGCAATTATAGATGCTGAAACTTGGGAGCGACTTCAAGTGCAACACAAAAAAAATAAGAACCACTCTACCACTAGCAGACGCCATTTTTACCTATTGAAAGGGTTGTTAAGATGTGGTTGTTGTGGCCGAAATTTATATGGAAGAATTAAACCTAATGCTAAAAACCCTGAATATTACTACTTGTGTTCTTCTAAAAGGATTACGAGCTGTGGTTTACGTTCCATTAATATTCCCTTACTAAATACTGTGGTTTGGCAACAGGTAATTGGTACTTCTGAATGTTTGAAACATCTATTGGAGAATTTAAAAGGTACTGATGATGCAGCTAAAATCGAAAATCATAGAAAAATACTGGTCTCACTTAAACGAGAATCAACCAAACTGGAGAAAAGAAAGAAGAACTTAGTTCTACTATTTGAAACTGAACGAATCGATATGCAGGCTTATGATGAAAGGGAAGCTGAAATCAATTTAGAAATTGAACGGAACAAAGAAGAACTAAGTGATATTAGTAAAGATTTAGAAAATCTATCTTCTATTGAAACCAGAATCGTTGAAACCATTGATGATATGGAACAAATTCAACATCACCTATTAGATCTAGATGAAAAGGATAAGCAAGATATTTTATATGAAATCATTGAAAATATTACCATTCATTGGGTGCCTGACTTGAAATTCCATATTGTAAATATTGAGTTTTATTTTAATGGCATTAGATATAAAACATCTAAGATAGTTCCTGTTTCTCAGAAATCAAGAAAACCAATAATTGAAGGTGGTAAAACAAAACCTGCCTTAACTGTTGAATTGGTTTACAGTTCGGAATCGGATTATGGTCTGAAAGTCGCTAGCTAAAAGCTACGATCGTGATAGGAGCTCCACATCTCACCCAAACTGACTATCATATAAAAGAGCCTATTCAAAAGTATGTGTGCACCAAACAGGACGAAAACTGCTCCTATTTGTGTTTCTGGGTTATTTAATCAGTTCATCATAGGTTTTTACCTCTCCATTACTAAACAATAGTTTACAGGTGTTATCTTCCTTAATGATAGCAGTAAAACCGAAGCCCTCACAAATGACTGGCTTCATTTCACCTTCCTTTAGTTTCTTGTATTCAAGATGAATACTAAAGTCTGGTGTCATATCCAGGTCCTTTAACCTGATGTATTCTTTAGAAAATTCTGCCATAGTACAAAGCTAAGAAATTCCCCTAGTTAACATAATACAATTTATAAGACACTTCTTAAACTTTAGGTTAACGAGTGCAAAATGAATTAAAATTTCATTTTTTGTATCCTAACAGCATTTAAGATTGCGAGAAGTGCAACCCCAACATCAGCAAATACTGCTTCCCACATCGTTGCCAATCCTCCTGCTCCTAATAACAGAACAATAAGCTTCACACCAAAAGCAATTCCAATATTTTGCCATACAATTCGTCTCGTTGCTTTACCTATTTTAATTGCGGTTGCTATTTTAGATGGATGATCCGTTTGAATCACGACATCAGCCGTTTCTATTGCAGCATCACTCCCTAGTCCACCCATAGCCATTCCAATATCAGACATTGCAATAACTGGTGCATCATTAATACCATCACCAACAAAAGCTATTTTCTTCCCAGATGCCTTTAATTTACTTACTTCATCTACTTTATCTTCTGGCAACAAACCTCCTAAAGCTTTATCTAACCCTAACTGTGTCGCAATTTTATCAACTACAGCTTGCTTATCACCAGACAGCATAACAACTTCTCTTATATTAAGATGATGTAATGCAGTTATGGCTTCTACAGCATCTTCTTTTAATGTGTCAGCTATAGTAATGTAGCCAGCAAATTTCCCGTCAACTGCTACCATAACCGTTGTATCAGTAAGATTATTTAGTTGTTTGTCGAAAGAAACATTGAATTTGTCAAGTAATTTTCTATTTCCAGCGAGAACCTCATTTTGGTTTATTTTTCCTTTTAACCCATGCCCAGGTATTTCTTCAATATCTGAAACTGAAACTTCTTTGTAAGTCTCTCCTGAGTATTTTACAATAGCTTGTGCAATGGGATGGGTGGAGTTGGCCTCCAATGCAGCAACCATATCTACAAAACCTGCTTTACCAAATTCATCAAATACCACTTGTTGTACCTCAAAAATACCTTTTGTGAGTGTTCCTGTTTTATCCATTACTACCGTATCAATTTTTGTTATTTGATCAAGGTAATTAGAACCTTTAAACAAAATTCCATTTCTTGAAGCTGCTCCTATTCCTCCAAAGTATCCAAGTGGGATAGATACTACCAATGCACAAGGACAAGAAATAACTAGAAAAATGAGAGAACGATATAGCCAGTCGCTGAATACATAATCTTCTACAAAAAAATACGGAAGAAATGCCAATGCCAACGCAAGAAAAACAACTATAGGTGTATACACTTTGGCGAAGCTGGTAATGAAACGCTGTGTCTTCGCTTTTCTCCCTGTGGCTTCCTGTACTAGTTTTAAAATTTTAGAGAGTTTGGTGTCTTCATATTTGCTTGTAACACTTATTTCAACCAATGTATTTAAGTTCACCATTCCAGCCAATACTGTATCTCCCTTTACAATATTGCTTGGTACTGATTCTCCTGTCAGAGCTGCTGTATTGAAGGAAGCATAGTCAGAGAGTAAATCTCCATCTAAAGCTAGTTTCTCCCCTGACATTACTTGAATAACCTGTCCAATTTCTACATCTTTGGGATGTTTTGTGTAAGGTTTACCATTCTCGACTACTTTTACCTCTTCTACTTGTAATTTTAGTAATGATTCTATGGAACGTTTCGCCCTGTTAACAGCTGCTTCTTGAAATAATTCACCAACGGTATAGAACAACATAACGGCTACCCCTTCGGCATATTCACCAATGGCAAAAGCTCCAATGGTCGCTAAACTCATTAGGAAAAACTCATTAAACAAATCAGCTGTAAAAAGCTTTTTCAATGCTTTCCATACAACTGGCTTTCCAACAGCATAGTAAGCAACGCCATAGACTAATAACTTTAATTCCATTTTGAATAGTTCAGGTTTGATCTGTTCAAAAATTATACCCACTAATAGTAGTGTGAAACTGAATACAGCTGGAAAATACTGACGATATTTAACGAACCAAGATGATTTGTCCTGCTCATTATTTAGTGTTTCGTTACAACAACTTTTACTCATAATGTAGTTTTTAAATCCATCTTCTAACTTTGTTTTTATACACGTTATATTCATCTCCATGTAACTTAATGAGATACTCTTCCTCTAATCTCACCTGAACTTGAAGTATAACAATCGTTAAAACCATTATACAAAAACTTAACAAATTTGGAATGATTAGAAAAGTTCCGATGTATGACACAATTACACCAAGAAAAATTGGATTCCGAGAAATTTGAAAAAGACCAGAATCAATTAGCTCTGTCTTATCGTTATAATCGATCCCAATTCTCCAAGAATTTTTCATTTGGAATTGAGCTACTATTATCCATACAAAAGCCAATAGTACTACGCCTACACCAGAAATTCTTAACCATTCCATATCTAAATACCATATTGGCAATAGATATTTATAATAAGAATCGAAAAATGAGAACATTGCAATCGAAATCCAAGTTCCAACAACCATTAACTTATATACCTTGCCAGCATAATCATGTGCTCCATCCGACTTGGAAAACATAAAAGGATTTTTCCCTGTTTTCTTCCATAGTACTAAGGATCTTATGACAAATACCTGTAATAAGAATATGACTGTAAATATGGGTAACGCTATTTGATAGAAATTCATGTTTCAATAGTTTTAATGTTCATGTTCAGCTTCACCTTTTTTCATGTCAGCCATTAAGTAATAAGCATTGTTCCAAGCTACTTTTATCCCTTTCTTTAATGGTTTCAAAAATTTGATTTCCATCCAACCATCATCATTTGACCCTACAATAACTTCAACTGGCGAAAATGCCCACATCGTTTTTCCATGATCTTTTTCTTGTTTGGCAGTAAAAATAAAATATTTATCTCCTTCACGAACAACTCCAGCTTCGGGTAAAGCATAGCTTTCAGTAGCAGTAGTCATTATACGACCACGAACGTACATGCCGGGAATCAGCAACCCTTCTTTATTTTCTATTTCTGCATGTAGATGTAACGCTTTAGGGTCTTGTTCAAATGCTTTTCCTACAGAATGTATTATTGCTGTTAACTCCTTGTCGGGTGCAGATTCACTTATAAATTTAATCTTTTGACCTTCTTTTACTTTGTGCATGTCTTTTTCAAACACCATAAAATCGGCATGGATATGTTCATTATTTACTATCTCAAATAATTCGGTTTGAGGTTGAACGAACTGACCAGTTTTAACTTCAACCAATCTTACATAACCATCAATAGGGCTTGTCAGAGGCACTCTGTTGTAAATTTCACTCTGTTGAAGTTTATTGAGACTTAATCCCATATTTTTTAATTGAGCTTCAAAACCTTTTACTAATGCAACTTTAGATTGGTAATCGGATTTAGTTTTTTGAAATTCCTTGCCCGAAACAATCTTTTCATCGTATAATTTTTGTTGTCGTTGATATTCTGATTCCAAATATTGAAGTTCATTCCAACTACTTATATAATCTGTTTGAATTTTTATTAAATCAGGATGACTAAGGTAAGCTAATACTTGTCCTTTCCTGATTTTGTCCCCTTCTATTACTTCTATGGATGAAACATTAGCACCTATTATAGCTGTAACTGTAGCTTCATTTTGAGGAGGAACTTCCAGTTGTCCATTAGCTTCTACATAAGAGCTAATGTTCCGTTTGGTCAGTTGCTTCACATTCATGGCTAATGATTCAAATTGTTGTTCTGAAAAATGAACTTCATCGCTATGTTCTTCTTCTCCATGATCCTCTTCATTCTTTGCAGATTCTTCATTAGCATCATGATTATGTCCGTCTTCTTTATTGTGGTCTGAACCACACCCCCCCATAGTAATACTGAATATGACTAAAAGAGCTATTAATTTTATATTTGTTTTCATCTTTTTTGTTTTTAATGTTATTGACCAATAAGGTATTCTAAGCTAATTATTGCTTGATTATACCCATTTAGAGTTTCTAAATAATTAAATTTTAATGTTAAACCTTGATTGATGTTTTGGAAATATTCTATATAACCAATAGCACCATTATCAAAACTTTTTTGAGTACTTGATATAATTAATTCAGCTTGAGGAACTGCTTGTGTTTTGTAATAACTCAACCCTTCTTGATATTTCAACACCTCATTTAATTGTTGCTGAAACTGTCCTTGTAGTACGGTTTGATAATAGTCAGCATTGGTTTGAGCAATCTGAGTCTTGAACTTTGCTGATTTTATGTTTGCCCTGTAAGATCCAGAAAATAAAGGGATTGAAATACCTGCTTGGATTCCAGAAAAACGATCAGAGCCACTTGCAAAACTTCCATTTTCTAATGAGCTGCCAATTTGGGATTGGTTAAAATAACCTATTGAAAAATCAGGAAGAAGTTTAGCATTTTCAACTCCTTTTTCAGCCTCTGCAATTTCTATTTGCTGTTTAACATAAGAAAGCGATGGATTGTTTTCCACTTGATTCACATCTTGTGTATTGCCAATTAATCTTTCATCTAAAACAGCTGGGATAAACCTAATTTCATTTGTATCATTTAACAATACTCTAAGTTGTTGTTCTTGGATAGCTATATCAGCATTCACCATTTTCAACTCATTTCTTAGTTCCATTACCTTTGTCTCAGCTGATACTTTTTCTAAATAACTACTTGCTTCTGTTTCATATCTACGGTTTGCAGCATTCAAAAATTTCGTATAAATGGTATCTTGAAACAACAGCAGTTTTTGTTTTTCGGTAAAATATGCTAATTGATACCATGTTTTACGAATATCAAATTTCAATTGATTCTCTGAGATAGATACTTGAAATTGACTTCCCGCAATTTTCTCATTGGCTAACCTTCGTTGATTGGTGTATACCGTAGGGAAAGCAAAGTTTTGATTAATATCAAAAGCTAAGTCATTTTCAAAGCTATTGTATTGTCCATATTGAATACCGACATCTGTTTTACCTAAATCAAAAGCAGCTTTTTTACCTTGCTCCTGCAACTCAACATTTGTTTTTGCAGCTTTAACTTTTCCATTATTAGACAACCCTATTTTTAGAGCTTCATCTACAGTGGAAATGCTTTGTGCTGAAGTATTTTGAGCATTCACACCGCCAACAGAAAAAAGCGATAGCCCACCCACAAGAACTAGTACTGTTGCCAATTTAGGAACAACAATTGGTTGACTTCTACTCTCTACCCAACGGTATAAAATTGGTAATACAAACAAGGTTAACAAGGTTGCTGTTATCATTCCTCCAATTACTACCGTAGCTAAAGGTTGTTGTACTTCTGCTCCTGCTGAAGTAGAAACCGCCATTGGTAAAAAGCCTAATACATCAGTTAATGCAGTTAATAGAATAGGTCTTATTCTTCTTTTAGCTCCTAAACGAATTCGTTCTCCTAAGTCATCTACCCCTTCTTCTTTTAATTCGTTCCATCCACTTATGAGGACAAGACCATTTAATACAGCCACACCAAAGAGTACAATAAATCCAACTCCTGCTGAAATACTAAAAGGCATGTCTCTTAACCAAAGAGAGAACACCCCACCAATAGCAGCTAATGGAATTGCCATATAAATCATGGCTGTCTGTTTCATTGATCTCAATGCAAAGAAAATGAGTAAGAAAATAAGCCCTAAAGCAATAGGTAAAACTATTTTAAGGCGATTAGTCGCTCTTTCTAAATTTTCAAATGCACCACCGTAACGAATAAAGTAACCCGGAGGTAGTTTTAATTGAGCATCTAATTTCTGCTTCATTTCTTCTACCAATGATTTTACATCTCGACCACGAACATTAACACCAACATACGTTCTACGATTGGTATTGTCTCTACTAATCTGCATCGGCCCAGGTTTGTAGCTAATATCTGCTACTTCTTTTAAAGGAATTTGTGTACCTGAGGGCAAATTAACGTACAAGTTTTTAAGATCATCAATCCCTTGTTTATATTGTTTGTCTAATCGAACTACTAAGTCAAAGCGTTTTTCTCCTTCAAAAATAACCCCTGCTTTTCCTCCTGCAAAAGCAGACTGAACAACTGTGTTTAAGTCTTCTACATTCAAACCATATTGAGCCAGTTTGTGCCTGTTGTAATTGACGGTCATTTGAGGAAGGCCAGTAGTTGCTTCTACTTTCATATCTCCAATACCTTGTGTTCCTGCAATTATTTTTGATATTTCTTCTGCCTTAGTCGCCAATATGGTAATATCATCTCCATATAGTTTGATGGCAATATCTTCTCTTACCCCTTCTAATAATTCATTGAAACGCATTTCAATGGGTTGGGTAAATTCATAATTCACTCCTGGTATTTGCTCAACAGCTTCCTTCATTTTCTCCACCATTTCATCTTTGCTATCAGCAGAAACCCATTCACTTTGTGGTTTCATAATCACGAAAATATCTGCAATATCCATCGGCATTGGGTCAGTAGGAACTTCTGCTACACCAATTCTTGAGACAATCTTTTCTACTTCGGGGAAATTGCTTTTTACAATTTGTTCAATCTTTGTAGTGGTTGCAATGGTTTCTGTCAATGAACTTCCAGGTTTAAGAATGCCATGAAAAGCTATATCCCCTTCATCTAACTGAGGCACAAATTCGCCTCCCATTGTTGTAAACGTAAAAATAGATAGCCCTAGTAATACAACAGCAGACGCTATTATCCATTTACTCTTATTCAATGCTTTCCCTAATACTGGTTCATAAAGGTTTTCTAACCAAATAACAAATCGATCCCCCCAAGATGCTTTTTCTTTTTTATCTGGTCTGATAAACCAAGCCGACATCATAGGAACATAGGTTAAACAAAGTATCATAACCCCAATCATAGCAAACATAAATGTAAGTGCCATAGGCTTAAACATTTTCCCTTCAACACCTTCTAAAGCAAGTATTGGTATAAACACTATTAAAATGATAAGCTGACCAAAAAAGGCAGAGTTCATCATCTTACTCGATGATTTATAAGCGACATCATCTCTTACTTTTGCTGTTATGTTTTGTTTTTTGAGAATTATTCCGTGCAACATAAACACGGTACTTTCAACAATAATTACTGCTCCATCTATTATTATTCCGAAATCAATTGCACCTAAACTCATTAGGTTTGCCCATACTCCAAAATAGTGCATCATTATAAATGCAAACAATAAGGATAATGGGATGGTAGAGGCTACTACTAATCCTCCTCTCCAATTACCCAATAGAAAGACCAAAACAAAAATCACAATCAAAGCTCCTTCTAAAAGATTTGTAGTAACTGTACCAGTGGTTTTTGCAATCAGTTTACTTCTATCAAGTAGCGGTTCAATTATTACCCCTTCTGGTAAAGATTTTTGAATCTCTTCCATTCGGTCTTTTACATTAACTATTACTTCATTGGAATTTGCTCCTTTTAGCATCATTATTAACCCTCCAACTACTTCACCTTCTCCATCTTGTGTTAAAGCTCCATAACGCACCGCAGATCCAAATTTTACTTTAGCTACATCTTTAATACTGATCGGTAAGTTGTTGATGTTTTTTACTACAATATTTTCAATGTCTTGCAGGCTTCTGGCTAATCCTTCTCCTCTGATAAAGTTGGCTTGATGGTCTTTTTCAATGTATGCCCCACCTGTATTCTGATTGTTGGCTTCTAAGGCATTAAAAACATCAAGAATTGTAATTCCGATGGCTTTTAATTCATCAGGATTAACAGCTACTTCATATTGTTTAATCTTCCCACCAATGGCATTAATTTCTACCACCCCTGGAACCATTGCCATTTGTCTAGCAACTATCCAATCTTGCATAGTCCTTAAATCGGTTGAAGAATACTGCTCTTTATGATCAGCATCTACCTTTAAGGTGTATTGATAAATCTCACCTAATCCAGTAGAAATTGGGCCCATTGATGGTACTCCAAACCCTTGTGGTATTTCTTCTTTAACTTCCGTGAGCTTCTCGGCTACTAGTTGTCTTGGGAGGTAAGTTCCCATATCATCATCAAATACAATAGTGACTACCGATAATCCAAAACGAGATATGGAACGAATCTCTGTTACACTTGGCAAATTTGCCATTGCTACTTCTATTGGATAAGTTACAAACTGTTCAATATCCTCTGTTCCTAAATTAGGGGCTTGTGTAATTACCTGCACTTGGTTATTGGTAATATCCGGCACAGCATCTAAAGGTACTTTTGTGACACTCCAAATTCCCACTACTATCAAGGCGACAGTAAACAAACCAATTATTAGCTTGTTATTTATTGAGAATGCTATTATTTTATTAATCATAATTTTTATTTATAAAGTTGAAAGTCTATCAAACTTATGAAAGCTTGAATTCTTGCGGTCTTTTTTTGAAGGCGTTTTAATGTGCGATAAATTATTTTCCCGATGAAATATCAGTAAATATTGCTGCTATCACTAACGCAAAAGAATTTGAAATACAACAGTTCCATAATAGTCTAAAGAGTCATCTTTTGACGATCTAACTGTACTATTTCACTTATTAAATAAAAGGAGGTCCTCTATGAGGAGAATCTTCAAGAGGAGGAGACAGATAATTTATCTCTAAATCCGTAGAAGAATATGCAATAGGTTCATTTTGAACTATTGGCTGAGTTACAGTAAATAATACTATTGCTACTTGAATTTTGTTGATGTCTTTTAACGAAAAGCTATTCGAATTGATTATAAAACAATGTTCAATAGAACATTCTTCTTCTGGTGTTTCTGATTCATTAACCAAACATGTAATAAAATCATTAATTCCTTCATCGAAATGATCGTCATGAGCGATGTCAGAATGTTCGGCATCTATTGCCTCTCCTTCAGCATGGTAGTGATGATTATGACTTGGGGCATGATTATGATTCTCTTCACCTGAATCATTACAATGAGGCACTAAGTTATGTGCAAACCCAAATGAGTAAGTCAGCAATAATATAATTGATATAATGAGTTTATGAAAATTCATTACAACAAATATAATAAGTAAATATTTATCATATAGCATATTATGAAAAATTAACGGTTAGTGTTGGCTAATTATTTTTTTAGGCTTGTCTAAATTTAATTCGTAGGTTTGTCAAAAAAATTACACCTATGACTAAAGTTATTTTTCTCTTAATATGCTCTTTAACATTATTAGCATGTGAAAAAACAATGCCGTTTTCCCCTGAAGAAAATGAAGTTTTGGATGGTCCAATTGATGGTTTAACCATTGAACAACAACTCCAATTTTTAAAAGGTGATGAAGCATTTGGAGATGTATTTACTATTGAAAAAGGGTTAGGACCAGTTTTCGTTGCTAATCAATGTGTAAGCTGTCATGCAGGTGATGGGAAAGGTACGCTTTTTGTCCAGTTCACTCGTTTTGGGCAAACTGATTCTTCTGGTAATCTGTTTTTAAATCAAGGGGGTCCACAGTTACAACATAAGGCTATACCAGGCTATCAGCCTGAACAATTACCTTCTGGTGTTGCTCATACGAATTTAATAGCTCCTGCAGTTACGGGGTTGGGTTACTTGGATGCTGTTACTGATGCTGATTTAATTGCTTTATCCGACCCTAATGATGCTAATGCTGATGGAATAAGTGGAAGACCTCATTGGAATAATATTCCAAGTTACGTTCAACTAAGACCAAATACAGTCTCACAAAATGGTAAATATATTTCAAGGTTTGGAAAAAAGGGAGGAGCTTACAATTTACTTCATCAAACATCTGGTGCTTACAACCAAGATATGGGAATTACATCTCTCTTTGAACCAATTGATCCTTATTCAGGCTTAGAAGTTGATCCTGAAATAAGCACACAAACATTACATGATGTTGTTTTTTACCTTAAAACTTTAAAAGCTCCTATTCCAAGAAATCAGGATAATTCAGATGTAATTTTAGGTAAACAGTTATTCTCTCAAATAGATTGTGCTAAATGTCATACACCAAAACTTGTAACTGGTTATTCTCCAATTGAAGTATTATCCAATAAAGAGTTCTATCCTTATACTGACTTATTGCTACACGATATGGGGCCAGGATTAAATGATGGATATACAGAAGGCTTTGCTTTAACTTCTGAATGGAAAACGCCTCCTTTGTGGGGTCTTGGGTTATCAAAAGATGCTCAAGGAGGAACTTATTTCTTATTACATGATGGTCGTGCTAGGAGTATTGAAGAAGCCATTCTTTTACATGGGGGAGAAGCAGAACAATCTAAAAATAATTATATTCAGTTGTCTCCAACTGAGCAACAACAACTCCTAAAATTTCTAGAGTCACTTTAATTATGGAGCGAAGAAAATTCATAAAAACCTGTTGCTATACAGCTGTTGGTCTTCCATTTATTGGTTCAATACTTCAATCTTGTGGAGCTATTTATTACGCTAACTTCTCTAAAAGTTCGAATAGATTAGTTGTAGCTAAATCCGAATTCATAGAAATTAAAAAGGAAAAGGAAAGTTCAAGAAAGTTTATTCTTATTAAACCTGATGAATCTGGATTTCCTATTTGCATTTATAAATTCAATGAGGATAAATACGTTGCTTCATTATTAAAATGCACCCATAATGGATGTGAACTAAATGTGGGAGGAGGCATCTACACTTGCCCTTGTCATGGAGCGGAATTCTCAACTTCAGGACAAGTATTACAAGGTCCAGCTGAACGAAATTTAGAAACATATCCTATAAAAACTGACACTAATAACATTTACGTTTATGTATCTTAAAAAAGAAATAGTAGTTATCTTATTAAGCATTGTTTCGCTTAATATCAACTCACAAACATTGGATTCGTTGGTAAAACATACCCCTGTTGATACTTCAAGCAATGTATTAAATATGGATGCGGTGTACAATCGTCCCTTTTTAACTGTAAATAAAATGCCAGTTGCAGTTGGAGGATATTTAGAGGCTAATTCTATTTATTCCTCTGAGGATGGTATTACTGAAGGATTGTCATTTCAAGCAAGAAGGCTAACTATATTTATGTCTGCATCTATTTCAAAACGAATTAAATTTTTGTCTGAAATAGAATTTGAAGATGGAACCAAAGAAATTGGGATTGAATTTGCAGCTATGGATGTTTCATTTAATCCCTTATTTAATTTTAGAGGAGGTATCATTATGAATCCTATTGGTGCTTTTAATCAAAATCATGATGGCCCAAAATGGGAGTTTATAGAGAGACCTGATGTAGCCGTAAATATGTTACCGGCCACATGGTCTAATGCAGGATTTGGTCTATTTGGAAAAACGTATAAAAAAAATTGGGTCTTTGGTTACGAAGTTTATTTATCTAATGGTTTTGATAATACCATTATTGATAATGAGGAAAATAAAACTTTTTTACCTGCAGCAAAAGATAATGCTGAAAGGTTTGAGGAAAGTAATAATGGAAAAGCACTGATTTCGGGGAAACTTGCTATTAAGAATAGAAAAATAGGTGAAATAGGTTTCTCTTATATGGGTGGGGTTTACAACAAATATCAAGAAGATGGGTTAATTCTCGATAAAGAAAGAGCTTTAAATGTAATGGTTATTGATTTTAATACAACCATTAGTTTAACAGGGACTTATATTGTTGGTGAATTTGTAATGATAAATGTGGATGTTCCTGATACATATACGCAGCAATTTGGTACTAAGCAAAAAGGGTATTTTATAGATGTGGTACAACCCATCTTAAAGAGAAAAATATTAGACTGGGATAACGCTACTTTTAACTTAGCAGCTAGATTGGATTACGTAGATTGGAATGTAGGAACATTTACTCAAACCAATTCGGATATTGGAGATCACTTATGGGCAATTTCACCAGCAATTAGCTTTAGACCATCTAGGCAAACTGTATTTAGAGCAAACTATCGTTACCAATGGCAAACAGATATTCTAAATAATCCAGCTTCTCGAAAAGCCTCATGGTTATTTGGTTTTAGCACCTATTTTTAATTCATACACTTCAACGACACCAATATTTACAGATGATATTTTGCATTTCATAGTACGCACTGAAAATCCATGTGTCTCTGGTTCGATTCTTGGAGACCCCAAATATTTCGAAATAACAGTACCATCAAACACTTAACTTGCTGATAATCAGCAAACACTTTAACTGTTTTACCCTGCTTGTAACAATACCTGGTCAGAAATAGTATGGTGTGGAGCTCTAAATGGTCTAACACTTATTAGTGATGTTTCTTTACTTAATTTCCCTCCAACAGAGTGAATTTTAGTAGTTTCTAAGGCTTCCAACAAACTTAATGGTGGTAATATGGTTGGTAATCTTTTTGCCAACATAGTTTTACCTGCACCAGGTGGACCAATTAAAATAACATTATGCCCTCCTGCTGCTGCAATTTCTAAAGCTCTTTTTATGTTTTCCTGACCTTTTACATCTTCAAAATCAAAATCTACTTGATTGAGGTTTTTGTAAAATTCTTCTCGTGTATTTATTTCAACTTGCTCTAATGGTATTCCTTCATTAAAAAAAGAAATAACCTCTTTAATGTTATTAACCCCATACACCTCTAATCCATCTACAACAGCTGCCTCTTTTGCATTTTCTTTTGGTAAAATAAAACCTTTAAAACCTTCTTTTCTAGCTTGTATAGCAATGGGCAAAGCTCCTTTTATGGGCTGTAAACTTCCATCTAACGAAAGTTCTCCCATAATTAAATAATCTCCTACTTTTTCTTCATTCATTTGCCCAGAAGCAGCCAAAATTCCAGTGGCTATTGTTAAATCATACGCAGATCCTTCTTTACGAATATCGGCAGGAGCCATATTAACAACTATCTTTTTACCTGGCATTTTACAACCTACATTTTTTAATGCAGATTCTATCCTGTGCTGACTTTCCTTAACAGCATTATCAGGCAACCCAACCATAAAAAACTTCATCCCTCTATCTACATTTACCTCAACGGTAATGGTAATAGCATCAACGCCAACAACAGCACTGCCAAAAGTTTTTACTAGCATAATTTACCCTAAATTTTCTTCTACAAAATGTATTAACGAATGTATTACTTTAATATGAATTTCTTGAATTCTATCTGCATAACCGTTATGTGGCACTCTAATTTCAACATCACACAATTCTGCTAATTTCCCGCCATTTTTACCTGTTAACCCAATAACTTTAATTCCTTTTTCTTTAGCAACTTTAGCTGCTCTTAAAACATTTTCGGAATTACCACTAGTGCTAATTGCTAATAAAACATCTTCTTTTCTACCAATAGAATCTACGTAACGAGAAAAAATTTCATCATAGCCATAATCATTTCCAACACAACTAATATGTGAAGCATCCGAAATAGAAACCGCTGGTAATGCTTTTCTGTTTTCTCTAAATCTTCCTGTCATTTCCTCTGCAAAATGCATAGCATCACACATAGAGCCTCCATTACCACAAGAAATAGCTTTACCTCCACTTTTAATTGAATTTACTAACAACTCTCCAGCTAAAGCAATTTTTTCTAAATTACTTTCATCTTCAATAAATTGGTCTAATAATTGTTTTGCCTCTAAAAAATTTGATTTAATTAGCTCTGAATTCATTATAAATGTTTTGTTTTATACAAATTTTAGCTATCAAATTTAGATAATAAATAAAGTATATTTACTTTTATGTCCAATATTAAGATTTTAGGTATGAAAAATTTTTTACTACTAATTGCTACAATTACCATTTTTACAACTGTTAAAGCTCAAAAAGTTGAAGCGGTACAAACTTGTCACCAAAAATATGTTGCTGTTTTTGAAAAACGTGGAGCCCACCCTATTGATGATGGAATTTATGACAATGTAATTATTACGTTTAGAAAAGGAAGTATGGCAGATTGCTTTTACGGTAAAGTAAAAGTACAAAATGGCGAAATTGTACCCCATGAAATGTATTTAAAGTTTGAAGATGACACTTTTGAGAAACTTCAAAAAAAATTCAGATACCCTAAAGAGCCTGTTACCATTGAAAATGGCATGAGCAAAACAATGATTATGGCTGATGATGAATTGATTACTATACTTTTTGTAAAAAGTATAAGACCTAAAAAGAAATCGTTTGTTAAAGCTGCAGATCCAGACTTTGATTTGTAAGCCCCTCCTTTCCTCCCCAAAGGGGAGGGATTTATTATTTTACAGCATAAAACATTCTGTTTATACCTTCTAGCTTATATGTTATGCTTTTTGAAAACAAACTTTCAAATAAATTCTCTATTTCTACTACTTGCTTTTTTGTTTCATAATTATGTGCAACATAATTAAGTAATAACTCTCCTTTATCGGTTAATCGTTCTTTTATTTGAGATATAAATTGTTCTGTTAATATTGCTTCGGGAACATTAATTCCATCAAAAACATCTACACAAATTAAATCGTATTTATTATTTGTTGTTTTAACATAGTTTACAGCATCATCTATAACTACATTAAGGTTTTTATATTGGTTTAACCCAAAATATTTATTACCCAATTCAATTACTTTTTTATCAATTTCAACAGCATCTATTATTGGATTTAAACCCATTTCTTTGTAGATGATTTTAGGTATGCTTCCTGCTCCACACCCTAAAACTAATATTGAATTGATATTTTTTTCTTGAAGCTTAATTTTATGAAAAGCTTTTTGAAAAACTCTATGTAAAGAAGCAAAAGAATAATTAGCATTAGTTGCGTTCAATACATACTTTCCATCTTGAATTGCAACCACTAATTTTTTATTGTACTTACTAGAAGTTTTCTCAACTGTTATTCGGTTAACGTAGCTCCAATATTTCTGAAAGACATTCACTTTTTGGTGCTTTTTTTACTATTATTAATGGAATAGCCTAGCAAAATTAAAACACAAAAAGGGATATAGGCAGTAAAAATAAAAGGAGAGAAAAAATCACCTAAATAAAAAACCAATGCTAAAACAGAAAAAAAAGCAATACCTCCTAATCCTATCTTTTGTGCTAAGTGTAGTTTCATAAAGTAAAGGTAATCTTATTTTCTAAAAAAATATTTTTCTGTTTCCTAGAAAAAGAAGCTCTACGTCATTGCGGAAATTTTACTCAAAAACAAAAAACCCTTCCAAAGTTTAAAACTTTGGAAGGGTTTAAAACTTCTATAATATGATATTACATCATTCCAGGCATTCCTCCGCCCATTCCACCCATTGGTGGCATTCCAGCTCCAGCTCCTTCTTCTTCTGGCTCATCAGTAATTACACATTCGGTAGTTAACATTAATGCTGCAATAGATGCTGCGTTTTCTAATGCTACTCGTGTAACTTTTGTAGGATCAATAATTCCTGCTGCATACATATTCGTATATTCTTCTTTACGTGCATTGTAACCAAAATCATCTTTTCCTTCTCTTACTTTTTGCACAACAACAGCACCTTCTCCACCTGCATTGGTAATAATTTGACGTAAAGGTTCCTCTATTGCTCTTCTTACAATGGCAATACCTGTAGTTTCATCAGCATTTTCTCCTTCTAAGTTTTCTAAAACTTTTTCGGCTCTTACTAAAGCAACTCCTCCTCCAGGAACAATACCTTCTTCAACAGCAGCTCTTGTAGCAGCCAAAGCATCATCAACTCTATCTTTCTTTTCTTTCATTTCAACTTCAGTAGTTGCTCCTACATACAATACAGCAACACCACCAGCTAATTTTGCTAAACGCTCTTGTAGTTTTTCTTTATCGTAATCAGAAGTAGTCGTTTCTATTTGTGCTTTAATCTGACCAACTCTTGCATCAATGTCTGCTTTAGCTCCAGCTCCGTTTACAATTGTTGTATTATCTTTATCAATAGTTACCTTTTCGGCAGTACCTAACATATCTATTGTAGTGTTCTCCAATTTAAATCCTTGTTCTTCCGAAACAACAGTAGCCGAAGTTAAAATTGCAATATCTTCTAACATTGCTTTTCTTCTATCTCCAAAACCTGGTGCTTTAACAGTAGCTATTTTTAAACCGCCTCTTAATTTATTTACCACTAAAGTTGCTAATGCTTCACCATCTACATCTTCTGCAATAATTAATAATGGTTTACCTGATTGAGCAACTGGTTCTAATATTGGTAATAAATCCTTCATGTTAGAAATCTTTTTATCGAAAACTAAAATGTAAGGATTTTCCATATCTACAATCATTTTTTCAGCATCTGTAACAAAGTATGGAGATAAATATCCTCTATCAAACTGCATTCCTTCAACCACATCAACAGTAGTCTCTGTACCTTTTGCTTCTTCAACAGTAATAACTCCTTCGGTTTTAACTTTAGCCATTGCCTCAGCAATTAAACCTCCAATAGTATCATCGTTATTTGCTGAAATAGTAGCAACTTGCTTTATCTTTTCATTATCTGTACCAACACTTTTAGAAATGTTTTTTAACTCAGCAGTTACTGCTGCTACTGCTTTATCAATTCCTCTTTTTAAATCCATTGGGTTTGCACCAGCAGCAACATTTTTCAATCCTGTTAAAACAATTGATTGTGCTAAAATAGTAGCTGTAGTAGTTCCATCTCCTGCATCATCAGCAGTTTTGCTTGCTACCTCTTTTACCATTTGTGCCCCCATATTTTCAACTGGGTCACTTAATTCAATTTCTTTTGCTACAGAAACACCATCTTTAGTTACGTGTGGTGCTCCAAATTTTTTATCAATAATTACATTTCTTCCTTTTGGTCCTAATGTAACTTTTACTGCGTTTGCTAATTTGTCAACTCCATTTTTAAGTTGCTCTCTAGCTTCAACGTCAAATTTTATATCTTTTGCCATTTCTTTTAATTTTTAATTTTTCAAAAATTCTTTTTACACACCCCGTCAAGCAAGCTTGACACCCCTCTCTAGAGGGGAATTACTCCCCTTTGGGGAGATTAAGAGGGGCTTAAACTATCGCGAAAATATCTGCTTCACGCATAATTAAATAATCTTTTCCTTCAACAGAAACTTCTGTTCCTGCGTACTTCCCATAAAGCACCATATCACCTTCTTTAACAGTCATTGGCTCATCTGGTTTTCCGTTACCAACAGCTACTACTTTTCCTCGTTGTGGTTTTTCTTTTGCTGTATCTGGAATAATAATTCCTCCAGCAGTTTTTTCTTCAGCTGCCGCAGATTCTACTATCACTCTATCTGCAAGCGGTTTAATGTTAATAGACATAGTTTTATATTTTTTGATTTATAAATTAATTTTAACGATTTGCCTTTAGTCACATTTTGTACCATTTACAAAATGCTACTTTTTAAAGACAATTTTACAGTATAATGGTAAAAAAAATGTCAGCCTATTAAAATAAACTGACATTTTTGCTCCATTCTTTTTATATCTTATTCAGCTGGCTGCTCAGCAGGTTGTTCTCCTGTTGCTCCAGTACCATTACCTTCGGCAGGCAAAGGAATACTATTGTTAACTGGTGCAGTAGGCAACGCAGTATTATCAATAATATCTTGCATTTTTGATACTCTTCCATCTCCTTCTTCTCCCTCAACAACAGTTGGTCCTGCAGTAAATGCAGATGATGCTATACTTAATACTACTAAGGCAATTCCCATTGTCCATGTAGCTTTTTCTAAAAAATCGGTTGTTTTTCTAACACCCATTACTTGGTTATTAGTTGAAAAAGCAGAATCTAATCCTCCTTTAGGGTTTTGCACTAAAACTATTAAAACTAATAGCACACAAACTATGATTACCAATACTGAAATTAAATATATCATTTCTTAATTTTTTGTTTCAAAATTTTAATTTGGCTTGCAAAATAACTTCTTTTTTTCGGATTATTCAAACTTAATTTTTCGTAAGCATTAATTGCCTCCTCAAAATTGCCCTGATCAACCAATATTAAAGCTAATGTTTCACTTACCATACCTTCGTTTGACAAACTCTTTTGTGCCATTTTAGATGGCGAATAAAATTCCGTTTGTTTAGGCTCTATTCTTGGATCTTCTTGAATAAATTTATCTATTAAATCGAATTTTTGCTGCTTAGTAGAAACATCTTCTGTAGCACTTGTCTCCTCTCCATTATAATGCTTTAACCAATCTGAAAAAGAATGTGTTGTTTCTGTATCAAACAATTCAACTTCTTTAACCTCTTCTTTAACAGCTTCTTTTGTAGCATCTATATTTTTAGCTTCTTCACCAGCCTCTAGCTCTATACTATAACTTATTGCATTGGTAAGGTATTCTTTTTCTAATACATCTAACTCATCTACTCCTTTTACAGGAATAATTTTAAGCTCTTCTTTAGTTTCAACCTCTTCCTTAACTTCATCTACAACTTCTTCTTTAACCTCTACTTTAGTTGGTGTTGGAGCTTCAATTATTGCTTCTTCTTCAACAATTTGTACTACCTCTTTTTTAGGTTGCAATAACTCAAATAACTGCGTTCTGTCCGAACAGTATGCAGCTGTTTTTTTTAGTTGCTCATCAAATAAAATGCTGTTATTGCTATTTAGATTAATAGCATACATTAACTGACTTGTTTGGCAATAAGGAAACTCATTAACCACTTGCTGCAAATCCTTTTCATCAACTTTTGGAAGTTGATTGGGATCTGTTAAGTAGGATATGAAATTATTTACTTGCATTACCAGTTACTTACCGACTTATTAAAAATATCTTGAGTTAATTGATCGTTAATGTCTTTTATTAAATCATCTTCAATACTAGCAATGTTTTGCGAACTTTCAAAATCGGCAAATCTGCTAAAACTAGTTTCAAAATCTTGTTTGCTATCTTTTGTATTAGTGAATTTAACTTTTACTGTAATGGTTAACCTATTTAAAGCAGCAGTTTCGTTTCCTTGTATAGCAACAGAAGAAATTGCATAACCTGTTATAGCTCCTTCAAACCTTAAATCCCCATCTCGTGTTACTAAATCTAAATTAGTTTGCGATACAAAAACATCTTTTAATGCTTCGGTAAAACTTTGGGTTAAATTAGCATTTGCTAAAGGAGCATAGCTTTGAAATGTTTTTACCGAAACCGTTTTTACATCTTCTGCAATGGATGCCCCTGTAAAAGAATAATTTACTTTGCAGGAAACAGCTCCAAAAAGAAGTATTAAAACAAATGCAATATGTAAGTATTTTGTTTTCAATTATTCTCCAAATATAAATGAAACTCCTACTTTCATTTTAGGTTGTTCAGGGAAATTTTTGTCTAAAAAATTCGTCAACCTATATTCAAATGTAAAAGCAATAGGCTGATATCCTAATCTAAAAATAGCAGAAAAATCATTGTAATGATGTATTTTTTTTGTTACTGTTTTTGTGTCTCCTTTTACCAACACATACCTAAACAACAATGGAAAGTTATAAGAAATTCCTCCATCTAAAAATAACCCTTTATTTTTTTTATAATTATTATAAAATGTGGCTCTTAAGAATATCATATAGCTTAAATTCCAGTAATAATATTTTTCAGTATCCTTGTCAAAATTGGGTGCTAAAGATTTTGACTCGTTAAAATAAGTATAATTCATATTTGAGCCAAACTGTTGCCCAATTTTAGCAAACCTAAACAAACTAGAAGTTCCTCCTATTTGAAACCCAAACTGATTATACCCACTAAAAATTTCATTGTCAGGATTTATAAAATTATTCCCTGTTGAAAAATTAATTAGAGCATATCCACCTGTATCAAAATAAGAAAGAGTATCAGTTAAATTATTAGTTGTATATTTTCTTGGAGGGTAAAAAATAACTTTTGTTAATTCTTCTTCTATAATTTTTACATTTTTTATTTCACCAAGAATATCTTTTTTAAAATTTATAAAATAACGAACCTTATAAGAACCTGCTTTTAATGAGTCTGTGTAAATCTCTACATCTCTAATAAACTCTTTATGCTCTACAATAACAGAATCATCTTTCAAGATTTGTATCGTTAAATGTTCGTTGTCATACGTATTACCGTATAAATTAAAATAAACCTCTAAAAAACCCATCTGAGCTTTAGAAGTATTGCAGGCTGCAAAAAGCACTAAAAAAAATAATATTTTACAAAAAATTTTCATTAGCCATCTATTCCATATTCTTTTATCTTTCGATAAAGTGTTCTTTCAGAAATACCTAACTCATCAGCAGCTCGTTTACGTTTGCCATTGTGTTTATCTAAGGCTTTAATTATCAATTCTTTTTCTTTATCTGCTAAAGATAAAGATTCTTCAACCAGTTCTTCTTCTATCTCAACCTGTTCTTCTTTTGGCAAAATTTGTGGCTTATAAACTTGTTGCTCCTCAATATTTTGTTTCGGTTCGCTATATAACTTTTTAATACTTTGTACCATTGCAGGATTATTTTCAATAGCAGAAACATCTCCTCCATTACTATTCATTAAACCAAAAACTAAATTTTTTAGCTCAGTAACATCTCCTTTTAAATCAAATAAAACCTTGTATAAAATATCTCTTTCGGATAAGTCAGCATTGTCATTGCTACCAACCACAGTAGGCAAATTGTTTTCGTTTATATTCGGTAAATATTTTAATAAAATATCAGCCGAAACATCCCTTTCGCGTTCTATAACCGAAACTTGTTCCGCTACATTTTTTAACTGACGAATATTTCCTGTCCATGGATAATTTTCTAATAAAGCTACTGCTTCGGCAGAAAGTTTAACCGCTGGCATTCGATATTTATCAGCAAAGTCTGCCGCAAATTTTCTAAACAGTAAATGTATATCTTCTTTTCTATCGCGTAAAGCAGGCAAATTAATAGGCACTGTATTTAAACGATAAAATAAATCTTCTCTAAACTTTCCTTTTTTAATGGCTTGTGGAATATTTACATTAGTTGCTGCAACCACTCTAATATTGGTTTTTAATACTTTTGAAGAACCTACTTTTATAAATTCTCCTGTTTCTAAAACCCTTAATAAACGCACTTGAGTAGTAATTGGTAATTCTGCTACTTCATCTAAAAAAATAGTTCCGCCATCAGCAACTTCAAAATATCCTTTTCGAGAATCGTGAGCTCCTGTAAAAGCTCCTTTTTCATGTCCAAACAATTCTGAATCTATTGTTCCTTCAGGTATTGCACCACAGTTAACAGCAATATATTTATTGTGTTTTCTGGCACTTAATTGGTGGATAATTTGTGGCATAATTTCTTTACCTACTCCACTTTCTCCAGTAATTAAAACCGACAAGTCGGTTAAAGCCACTTGAGCAGCAACTTCAATAGCTCTATCTAAAGCCGGTGAAGCACCAATAATTCCGAACCGCTGTTTTATTTGTTGAATATTCATTTTACTTAATTAATAATTTGATATTAGACATTTAAAAATTACAGAATATCTAATTTTCAATTTCTAATCGTTAACCACTTTCCCTAACAAAGTTCCTCCTGTACAATCATGCACATATACATTAACGTAATCTCCAACCTTATAATTTTCTTTTGGAAAAACAACTACGGTATTTTGCGATGTTCGTCCAGCCAATTCTTGATCTGATTTTTTTGAAACTTTCTCTACCAATACTTCATAAACTCCTCCAACATAAGCTTTATTTCTTTCTAGCGAATGTTTATTTTGTAAAGCAATTATTTCTGATAACCTTCTGCTTTTATCCTCTTCAGCCACATCATCCTCTAACTTACGTTGAGCTTGTGTGTTTGGTCTTTCAGAATATTTAAACATATAAGAAAAATCGTATTTCACATATTCCATTAAAGATAAAGTCTCTTTATGCTCCTCTTCAGTTTCGGTACAAAATCCAGCAATAATATCTGCAGAAATAGCACAATCAGGCATAATCTCTTTAATCTTATCAATTCTATTCATATACCATTCACGAGAATAGCCTCTATTCATCACATCTAAAACTCTTGTATTCCCGCTTTGAACAGGCAAGTGTATGTATTTACAGATATTATCGTATTTAGCCATAGTGTGCAAAAACTCATCTGTAATGTCTTTTGGGTGTGAGGTAGAAAAACGCACTCTCAATTGAGGACTAATTAAAGCTACTCTTTCCATTAGCTGAGCAAAATTTACACTTTGAGCTTTTTCTTCATCCGATAAGTTTTCAAAATTCTTTTTCAACCCTTCTTTTCCATACCATAAATAAGAATCTACATTCTGACCTAATAAAGTAACTTCTTTATATCCTTTTTCAAATAAATCTTTTGCTTCTGCCAAAATACTTTCTGGGTTTCTGCTTCTTTCTCTTCCTCTAGTAAAAGGTACTACACAAAAAGTACACATATTATCACACCCTCTTGTAATAGAAACAAAAGCTGAAACTCCATTACTCGACAACCTTACAGGGCTAATATCTGCGTAAGTTTCTTCTTTAGATAAAATAACATTAACCGCTTTTTTACCTTCGTCCACTTGCTTTACCAAGTTAGGTAAATCTCTATACGCATCAGGTCCAACAACTATATCAACCAACTTTTCTTCTTCTAAAAATTTAGATTTTAAACGCTCAGCCATACAGCCAAGAACCCCAATCTGCATTTCAGGCTTATTCTTTTTAGCATGCTGAAAAGAACGCAACCTTTGTCTTACAGTTTGCTCTGCTTTTTCACGAATAGAGCAAGTATTTACAAATACTAAATCTGCTTCGTCTAAATTTTTAGTGGTAGCAAAACCTTCTTTCACTAATATCGAAGCTACAATTTCACTATCCGAAAAGTTCATTTGACAGCCATAACTCTCAATATAAACCTTTCTACCATCAGTATTTTTACTTTCAACAACAGTTGCTGTTCCTTGCTTATCTTCTTCTATTACCTTGTTATAATTCTCCATTGTAATTTTATTGGGAAGCAAAATTACTTAATTTTTAGCTTGAATGACAAAATGACAGAAAAGTTAAATTTGGAGATTATAAAAAAGTATATTATTATATAATATAAGTAACCGAGTTTGAACATAAATTTGGAAAAGCCATTTTTTATTTCATTTCTTTGCAAAAATTTTTGAACTGAAAAAGTTTAGTTATGGCAAAGAACTTAGTAATAGTTGAGTCGCCAGCAAAGGCAAAAACCATTGAAAGTATTCTTGGAAAAGATTTTACAGTAAAATCGAGTTTTGGGCACATCAGAGATTTGCCTGGCAAAGACATATCTGTTGATATCGATAATGGTTTTGAACCCAACTATGTTATCCCTTCAGATAAAAAGAAAGTTGTTACAGAATTAAAAAAGTTAGCTAAAAATGCCGAAATGGTTTGGTTAGCTTCGGATGAGGATCGTGAAGGAGAAGCTATATCATGGCATTTGTTAGAAGCTTTAAAATTAGATGAAGCTAAAACTAAACGTATTGTTTTTCATGAGATTACAAAATCTGCCATTACTAAAGCAGTAGAAAATCCAAGAAAAATAAATAAAAACTTAGTAGATGCTCAACAAGCTCGTAGAGTTTTAGACAGATTGGTGGGATATGAACTTTCTCCTGTTTTATGGAAAAAAGTAAAACCTTCATTATCTGCAGGTAGAGTTCAGTCTGTTGCCGTTCGATTAATTGTTGAGCGAGAAAAAGAAATATTAGATTTTGAATATGATTCTGCTTACCGAGTAGTTGCTAACTTTATTGTTGGTGGAAATACGATAATGAAAGCTGAATTGCCAAAGCGTTTTGCTACTAAAAAAGAAGCCGAAACCTTTTTATCAAAATGTAAGGATGCAACATTTACCATTGAAAACTTAGAAACTAAACCTGCTAAAAAATCACCAGCAGCCCCTTTTACTACTTCAACTTTACAACAAGAAGCTAGTAGAAAATTAGGTTTTTCAGTTTCTCAAACTATGACCGTTGCACAGCGTTTATACGAAGCTGGAAAGATTACTTATATGAGAACGGATTCTGTAAATCTTTCTAACGAAGCAATTGGTGCAGCAAAAAAAGAAATTACTAAATCTTACGGAGAAGAATATTCTCAAATTAGAAAATACAATACCAAAGCAAAAGGAGCTCAAGAAGCTCACGAAGCTATCCGTCCAACCTATATGAATGTGCACAACATTAGTGGAGATGCTGGACAAGCTCGTTTATACGATTTAATTTGGAAAAGAACTGTAGCTTCGCAAATGAGCGATGCCAAATTAGAAAAAACAACAGCAAAAATCAACATTTCTACTGCTGATGAAAATTTTGTAGCAAAAGGAGAGGTTTTAGTTTTTGAAGGGTTCTTAAAAGTGTATTTAGAATCTACTGATGATGAAAATACAGACGAAAAAGACGGTATTTTACCTCCTTTAAAAGTTGGTGAAGAATTGCAAATGCAAGATATTACTGCAACAGAAAAGTTTACGCATCATCCACCGAGATACACTGAGGCTAGCTTGGTAAAAAAGTTAGAAGCTTTAGGTATTGGAAGACCGTCAACTTATGCTCCAACTATTTCAACCATACAAAAAAGAGGTTATGTTGTTAAAGAAGATAGAGATGGTTTAGAAAGAAACTTTAACACTTTAACTTTAAAAGGTGGAAATATTTCGGATGTTGATGCTAAAGAAAATTATAGTGTTGAACGTAAAAAAATGTTTCCTTCGGATATTGGAATAGTTGTCAACGATTTTTTAGTAGAACATTTTGGAAAAGTGTTAGATTATAGTTTTACTGCAAATGTTGAAGAACAATTTGATGCTATTGCTGAAGGGCAAAAGAAATGGAATAAAATGATAGAGGAATTCTATAAGCCATTTCACACACAAATTGAAGATACTTTAGAAAATGCAGATAGAGCTAGCGGAGAAAGAGCTCTTGGAACAGATCCTGAAACAGGAAAGCCAGTTATTGCACGTATTGGAAAGTTTGGACCAATGATACAAATTGGAAAAACCGAAGATGAAGAAAAACCAAAATTTGCGGGACTCCAAGGAAATCAAACTATCGGAAAAATAACATTAGAAGAAGCTTTAGAACTTTTTAAATTTCCTAAAGCATTAGGAAATTATGAAGGACATGAGATAGTAGTTGCACAAGGAAGGTTTGGACCTTACGTAAAATTTGATACGATGTTTGTTTCTATTCCTAAAGGAGAAGATATAGGAAGCGTAGATTTATCAAGAGCAATAGAATTAATTAAGGAAAAACAAGCTGCTGATGCTCCAATTGATGAGTATGAAAATTTACCTGTACAAAAAGGAGTTGGTCGTTTTGGACCTTTTATTAAGTGGAACGGAATGTTTATCAATGTAAACAAAAAGTACGATTTCGATAATTTATCTCACGAAGATATTGTTCAACTAATTGAAGACAAGAAGCAAAAAGAAATTGATAAGTATATCCATAATTGGGAAGACAAAGGAATTTCTGTGCAAAAAGCTCGTTGGGGAAGATTTAATATTGTTAAAGGTAAACTAAAAATAGAATTACCTAAAACTACCGATGCAGCTGCCATGACTTTAGAACAAGTTGAAAAAATAATTGAAGATAACGCACCTAAGAAAAAAACTAGAAAAAAGAAGAAGTAAAAGTTTATATTTGGATGCTAAATGCAATTCAAGTATATGGATTTTACAGATTTTTTTGAACCTATTAATCTCAACGAAGGAGATTTAGATTTCGATTACAAAGCAAACCAATTTGCCAACAGTATTGATTTTTATGAAAATCAAGAGTTAGCAAATTACAATATTGCCATTATAGGTGTTGGAGAAGAAAGAAACGCTTACAATAACTTTGGTTGTTCTCTAGCTCCAAATAATGTTCGTAAATATCTATATCGTTTAACTAATTTAAGCGGTTCTTCAAAAATTATAGATTTAGGCAATCTAAAAATAGGAGCAACTACTCAAGATACCTATTTTGCTCTTAGCTCTATTTTAGAAGATTTAATTAAAAACAATATTCTGCCTATAATTATAGGAGGAAGTCAAGATTTAACCTATGCCAACTTTTTAGCTTATAAAAACCTAGAACAAACTGTAAACATAGTTACTGTAGATTCTAAATTTGACTTAGGGGTTCCTGATGAAGACATCAATTCACAAAACTTTTTAACAAAAATCATTTTACACCAACCCAACTATCTTTTTAATTATAGCAACATTGGTTATCAATCTTATTTTATAGATAAAGATGAAAATGAATTAATGAACAAACTATTTTTTGATACCTATCGCTTAGGGCAAGTTCAAAAAAACATAGAAGAGGTTGAACCTATTGTTAGAAATGCTGATATATTAAGTTTTGATGTTTCAGCCATTAGACAGTCTGAAGCTCCAGGCAATAAAAATGCTTCTCCAAATGGATTTTATGGGGAACAAGCTTGCCAAATTACTCGTTATGCAGGTTTAAGTGATAAATTAACCTCTATTGGTTTTTACGAACTAAACCCCGAAGAAGATAACAATGGACAAACAGCACACAGTGTTGCCCAAATGATATGGTACTTTATTGATGGCGTTAATTATAGAAAAAAGGATTTTCCAGTAGGTACTCGTAAAAATTACTTAAAGTATATGGTAAATATACAAGATGGAAAAAACGAAGTAGTTTTTTACAAAAGTGATAAAAGTGAACGATGGTGGATGGATGTGCCTTACCCTTCGCATAAAAAGATTAAGTATGAACGACACTTGTTGATTCCATGCTCTTATGATGATTATCAAACAGCATGCAACAATGAAGTTCCTGACAGATGGTGGCAAACTTTTCAGAAATTGTTATAACTTTTTAGGTTATCAACAAGAAATTAACAATTAAAAGTTGAAAAAGTTTTTGGATAAAAAAAATTTTTATTTATCTTAGCCGACTATTGAATGCAGAAATGCACTAATTTTATGATAAAAAATTACAATTGTATGAAGAAATTTATTGTTTCTACAGCTTTTTTATTCGCTGGATTTGCAGCGTTTTCACAGCAAGATGCTCAGTGGACGCAAAATATGTTTAATAAGCTGAGTGTTAACCCTGGTTCAGCAGGTCACAACGGAGGTATTTGTGGTACATTATTAACTCGTTCCCAATGGATGGGTTTTGATGGTAGGCCGCAAACGCATTTGTTTAGTGCTGATGCTTTGTTGGGAAATAAACACGGAGTTGGTTTAACTATTTTCCAAGATAAGTTAGGAATAGAAACTACTTTCTCAGGAAAATTAGCTTACTCTTATCACTTAATGTTAGGTCCTGGTACTTTAGGTATTGGTGCTGAATTAGGTATGATTAACAAGTCATTTGGTGATGATTTTGTTGCAATTGATGATTATACCCAAGATGCTTCTATCCCAAATGCCAACACATCTTCAATGACTTTTGACGCTGGTTTTGGATTATACTATTACATCAAAAACAAGATGTATGTAGGTATTTCATCTTTACATATTCCTGAAACAGAATTGAAAGATGCTGCTGACGGAAACACACCTGGAGATGTAGGATCATTAGCTTATGCTCAATCTCGTCATTACTATATTATGGCTGGTTATGATTGGGATATTCAAAAAGATGAAAAATGGATTTTAAAACCATCTATTTTGGCAAAAACAGAAACAGCTTCATTACAATTAGATGCAACAGTTATGATTTTACACAATAAAACTGTATGGGGTGGCGTTTCTTACAGAACAGAAGATGCAATTGCAGCATTAGCAGGTGTAGATTTTACAAGGATTGTCCCATCGTTAAAAGGATTGAAATTTGGAGTATCTTACGATATTAACACTTCAGCTTTAGGTGATCACAGTAGTGGTGGTTTAGAGTTTATGTTAAAATATTGTACAAACATTGTTAAGCCTCCTGTAAGAGAGGTTTACAAATCAGTTAGATTTTTATAAGAAAAACTTAATACATAAATTTTTAAAATTGCATTAAAAAGTACCCGCTAAATAATTTAGCGGTTTTACTCAAGAATTAATTGAGTAAAAACAAAAGAAGGAGGTAATTATGAAACGAGTATTAACATTTATGACTATATTAACCATTGCGGTTCTTTATTCTTGTAGTAAAGGCAATGGAGAATTAATAGGTGTACAAGGAAGAGAGGAATGGTATCAACCAGATCCTTTTGGTATGCTGTTTATTCCTATGGGAAGTTACAATATGGGACCGTCAGATCAAGATGTACCCTACGCATTAACTGCTCAGTCTAAAACAGTTTCTGTTCAAGCATTCTATATGGATCAAACAGAAATTTCTAATAATGAGTATCGTCAATTTGTATTTCATGTAAGAGATTCTATTGCAAGAAGAATATTAGGTGAAGAGATTGATGAAGAAACTTATTTATTAATGACTGATGAGTATGGTGAAGATATTGATCCACCAAATATTGATTGGTATGCTAAATTAAAATATCATGATTTAAAAAATCCTGATATTAAAGATGCATTGGAAGGAATGTATTACTCTCCTGGTGAGCGTTTTTTAAGAAGACGAGAAATAGATCCTCGTAAATTAAACTATACTTATTATTGGATAGATTTCCGAAATGCATCTAAAAGAATAAATAGAGATGCTTTATTAGGTGATGAAGGGGAAAGACATGCATTTTCATTAGACCGATCTAAATTCTTAATGAGGAACGTGATTAATGTTTATCCTGATACTTTAGCATGGATACATGATTTTACCTATTCATTTAATGAACCAATGACTCAAAATTATTTTTGGCACCCAGCTTATGATGATTATCCAGTTGTAGGTGTATCATGGAAACAAGCTACAGCTTTTTGTATATGGAGAACCTCATTACTACATTCTTATTTACAAGAAATTGGTAGTACTATAGTTAATGACTTTAGATTACCAACAGAATCTGAGTGGGAATATGCTGCAAGAGGAGGCTTAGATTTAAGTCCTTACCCATGGGGTGGTCCTTATATTAGAAATAGTAGAGGATGTTTCTTAGGGAACTTTAAACCGATGAGAGGTAATTACTTAGATGATGGTGGATTCCATACCGTAAAAATTAATTCATACAATCCTAACGATTATGGATTATATTGTATGGCTGGAAATGTTTCAGAATGGACAAGTAATGCTTTTGATGAATCAGCTTACAACTTTGCTCATGATTTAAATCCTGATTATTTGTATGATGCTAAGGATGAAGATCCTGAAGTGTTGAAACGTAAAGTAATTAGAGGTGGATCATGGAAAGATATAGGTTATTACCTTCAAACAAGCACAAGAACATACGAGTATCAAGATACTGCAAAATGTTATGTTGGCTTTAGATGTGTAATGACTTATTTAGGTCGTGCTAAAGACGATAACTTATAAAATGTAATTAATTAAACCTATCTATATATTAACTTTAAAAACTAAAAAATTATGGGATTTGTAGAATTTTTATTTGAGACAAAGAAAGGTAAGACAATAATGGGCTTACTTTACGGATTAGGAGCAGCAGTTGTAATTGTTGGTGCACTTTTCAAAATTATGCACTGGCCTGGTGCAGGACCAATGCTTGTTGTTGGATTAAGTACTGAGGCACTTATTTTTGCTGTATCTGCATTTGAACCTCAACACATGCCATTAGACTGGACATTAGCTTATCCAGAATTAGCAGGAATGGATGACGAACACGGACACAAAGTAGAAAACAAAGGTTCTGCTGTTGAACAATTAGATAATATGTTAGAAGAATCAAAAATTGATTCTGAATTAATTGAAAGTTTAGGTACTGGATTAAGAAGTTTAAGTACAAATGCAAATAAATTATCAGAAATTTCTGATGCCTCTGTAGCAACAAACGAATATGCTGAAAGCTTAAAAACAGCATCAGGAAAAGTTAGTTCTTTAGCTGATGATTATGCTAAAGCATCTGAATCTTTGGCTGTGCTAAATGAAGCTGCAAACAATGGAGCAAGTACAGGTGAGCAAATGCAAAAAATGGCATCTACTTTAGAAGCTTTAAATGAATCTTATGCATCTCAATTACAAGGTTCTCAACAACAAGCTGAAACTATGCAATCTATGTATTCTGGTATTACAGCATTAATGACTAATTTATCAGAATCTGTTGAAGATACTAAACGTTACAAAGAAAACATTGCTGAGTTATCAACTAACTTAACTGCGTTGAATAACATCTATGGTAACATGTTAACTGCAATGAAATCATAACATTAATTATTTTTTTGTTTAACTAATTTAAAACTATTGAATTATGAGTGGAGGAGATTTACCACCAAGGCAGAAAATGATTGGTATGATGTACCTTGTATTAACTGCCCTTTTAGCAATGAACGTATCAAAAGATATTTTAGATGCATTTATTGTAGTAAATGAAGGTATAGAAACATCTACATCTACATTTGCTGATAAAACTGAAGTATATTATCGAGCTTTCGCAAGTGCAGCAACTGAAAGTAAAGCTGCAATACCTTTTAAAGAAAAAGCTGATAAAGTAAAGAAAATGGCTGATGGTCTTTATGAGCACATTGCTGGATTAAAAAAGCATTTAGTTGCAGAAACTGATAAAATTGGAGCAGATGCTGCTGACAGTTTATACAACATTAAAAATGTTCAGAGTAAGGATAACTATGACATGCCTAGTTTAATTATGGGATTAGCAGATCCAGCAAAACCTAAAGACGGTGAATACACTGCCGTTGAATTAAGAGGTAAAATCAATAAGTTTCAAGGTGATTTATTAGGTCTTTTTGAAGATAAAGATACTAAAGAGCTAATGAAGCAAACTTTAGCTGTATTAGACACTAAAGATTTTGGAATGGTTAACGGAACTAATGAAACATGGGAAACGGGTAACTTTTACCACGTACCTTTAGCAGCTGTTATTACAATTTTATCTAAAATGCAATCAGATGTGCGTTCTGCTGAAGCTGAAGCTGTTGCAAAACTTTATGAAAACATTGATGCAGGTTCTGTATCATTTAATAAAGTAGATGGTTTTGCTTATGCTAAAAAAGCTTACGTAATGGACGGAGATTCTTTTGCTGCACAAATATTTACTGCTGCTTATGATGACAGACAAGATCCAGAAATATTTATTGGGAACTTTGATAGTGCTGCAGTAGCAAAAGGAGAAACTGACGAAGCAAAAATTATGAAAGGTAATAAAGGTAGCTCATGGGAAGACTATAAAGCTGGTGGATGGTATCCATTAGAAAAAGTTGAAGGTGGAAAAGGTTACTTAAAAATTAAAGAAAGTGTTGGTGTTTACCCTTGGAAAGGAATTATTAAGGTAAAAACTAAAAAAGGACCTAAAATTTACCCTTTTGAAAATACTTTTGAAGTTGGGAAGCCTTCTTTGGCAATTTCTGCTGATAAGATGAATGTATTTTATATTGGTGTAGAAAACCCAGTATCTATTGCTGCTCCTATGCCTAAATTTACAGCATCGGCACCTGGATTAAGTCCTAAAGGTGGTGGCTACGTTATGCGACCTAAAAGACCAGGTAAAGTTAATATTGTTGTAACCGGTATTGACGATGAAGGAAATAAAGTTAACCTTGGTAAAGCCGAATTTAGAGTAAAAAGATTACCTGATCCAAAATCATTTTGTGGAGGTAAAACAGGTTCTACTTCAATCAAAAAAATTGCTTTTAAAAGTACATCTACAGTACAAGCAAAGATGGAAAATTTTGACTTTGATATTAGAGTTAGTGTTGCTTCTTTTGTTTTTTCAACAACAAAAGCAGGAGTTGTACAAGAATTTAAAGTTTCTGGTAACAAATTAAACTCTCAGTGTAAACAATTAATTTCTAAGGCAAAAAGAAACCAAAAGTTTTTTATTGAAAAAATTAAGGTTAGAATGCCTGATGGAACTACAAGACAACTTGCACCTATTATATTAAAAGTTATTTAATAGTTAACCATAAGAAAAAGGAGGATGATTATGAAAACAATAAGATTAACAATACTTGCTTTAATAGCTGTAGGAGTTTTTTCTACATCTGAAAGTAAAGCACAAAAAGTATTAGACAAACCATGGATTAAGGAGAATACTCCTACTCGTAGAGTTGTGCCCTATACTCATGTTAGAGAAGCTGACGTAATGTGGCATAAAAGGATATGGAGAGAGATTGATCTTAGAGAAAAAATTAATCACCCTCTATATTTTCCTACAACACCTATTAACGATAGACAAAGTCTATTTGATGTTATTAAAAAGGCCGTTACTGTCGATAAAACTTTAACTGCTTATAGTACGCAAGATGATGAATTTACTGTTCCTCTAACGGTATCGGAAGCTATTGCTCAAATGGGTGATTCTATTACTATAATGCTAGAAGATGAGTGGGGAGACCCAACAATTCCTTCTACAACATTTAATGAAGTAGAATCTATTGATATTGTTAAATACAGATTGAAAGAGGATTGGTTTTTTGATAATGAACGTTCTATTATGGATGTTAGAATTATGGGACTTTGCCCTTTTATGATTGCAATGGATGAGCAAGGAAATGCAAAAGGTATTAAACCTATCTTTTGGATATATTTCCCTGAAGCCCGTTATGTTTTTGCAAACTATGATGTATTTAACAGACAGAATGATGCTGAACGTAGAACATTTGAAGACATTTTTTGGAAGAGAATGTTTAACAGCTATATCTATAAAGAATCTAACGTATATGATAGAGAGATTATAGAATACAAAGAAACTGAACCATTAGGTTTACTTCTTGAAGCTGATAGAGTAAAAGATGACTTATTTAAGATGGAACACGATTTGTGGCATTTTTAAAAGTTATATATAGATACAAAAAAACCGATAGAAATTCTATCGGTTTTTTTATTGAACTATTTTGCCGTATGAATAACTCTTTGTGGAAACGGAATCTCGATATTATTTTCTCTAAATAAAGCATCAATAGAAAACCTTAATTCACTTTTAACACTTTCTATCTTCCAAGTATCATCAACCCAAAAATGTATATCAAACAATAATGATGAGTCTGCAAACTCGGAAAAGAAAACATTTGGGCTTGGAGCTTGTGAAATATTTTGATTTTCGTTAGCTGATTTTAACAACAACTCTTTTACTTTATCTACATCAGAACCATAAGCAACCCCAACTTGAACTGTAAACCTTGTTAGTTTATTACTTTTTGTCCAATTAATAACTTTTTCGTTTACTACTAATGAATTTGGTATAACCATAAAAATACCTTCTCTTGTTTTTATAGTAGATGTTCTCAATCTAATTTCAATTACTGCACCTACTAGCCCATCAACTTCCAAAATATCTCCAACAGCAACATTCCCTTCAAACAAAATAATTATTCCTGAAATTAAATCTTTAAATACATCTTGTAAAGCAAAACCAATACCTAAACCTAATGCTGCAAAAACTCCAAGTATTAAATCAACATTAATACCTAAACTTCGTACTGCTACAAAAAAACCAATGATATAAATAATATACTTAAATATCTGATTGATAGACTTCCCTCTACCCTCATCAACCAATCCTTTCTTTTCTAATCGTTTTTTTATAAGTATATCTAAACTGTGGTTAATCCCTTTTACTGCAAAAAATATAACTACAATAATTATCAGATTGTAAACCGAAAGACTAAACTTTCCTATTTCGAAAAGTTCAAATTCTAATATATTCTCAATGTACTTCATAACACAAATTTAGGAAAGCTATCTTGAACGATTAATCTTTATCAAAATAAAGTCCACCAGCTTGTTTTGCAGAAACCGTAATTCCTTTAATAAAAGATGAACTAAAACCGTTATGTTCCATTTCGTTTAAACCTGCAATAGTACATCCTTTAGGAGATGTAACTTTGTCAATCTCATCCTCAGGATGAGAATTATTAGCAATTAATAAACTTGCTGCCCCTTTAGCTGTTTGTGCTGCCATTTTTAAGGCTTCACTAGCATGAAAATCAATTTCGTTACCACCTTGAGAAGCAGCTCTAATAGCTCTTAAAAAGAAAGCTATACCACAAGCACACAAAGCTGTTGCAGAAGTCATTTGCTCCTCGTTAATCACAACTGTTTCTCCAACTAGTTCAAACAGCTCTTGCACCTCAACAATTTTGTTTTTGAATTGTGGAGTTGTACATAAGCAAGTCATAGACTCTCTAATAGCAATGGCAGTGTTAGGCATAGCTCTAACAATAGGCACATCATTACCAACTATTTTTTGGATTTGAGCCACTTTTACACCCGAAACCAAAGAAATTACCAAATGCTTTGGTGTTAAAGCATCTTTAATTTGCTCTAATACTTCATTTATTTTTTGAGGTAAAACAGCAATTATCACCACTTGCGACTGCTTTACTGCAGCTACATTATCATTTGTTACTTCAAAACCTTCTTGAGTTAAAGGTTCTAATTTAGCAATGCTTCTTCTTGTTAAAATAAAATCAGATGGTTGGTAATTACCTGAATCAACTAAGCCTTTAACTAAAGACTTACCTAAGTTGCCTGTTCCTAAAATTGCTGTTTTCATTACTTAATTTTAAACAGCGAAATTACTAACTAAAGTAATGCCTGTTCTATATCTCCTATTATATCATCGATATTTTCTAACCCAACTGAAACACGAATTAAGCCTGGTAATATTCCTACTTCTTGTCTTTCTTCTTCTGTTAATTTAGAATGTGTAGTTGATGCTGGATGTGTAGCAATGGTTCTGGTATCACCTAAATTAGCAGTTATAGAAACCATTTGTAGTTTGTCTAAAAACTTTCGCCCCTTTTCTAGTCCACCTTTAACAATAAAAGTTACTATTCCACCTCCTGCTTTCATCTGCTTTTTAGCAATAGCATACTTTGGGTGTGATGGTAAAAACGGATATTTTACCAGCTCCACTTCAGGATGCTTTTCCAACCAAGCAGCTAACTTTATTGCGTTTTCTGAGTGTCTATCCATACGTACAGCCAAAGTCTCTAAACTTTTAGAAATTACCCACGCATTAAATGGAGACAATGCTGGTCCAGAATGACGTGCAAAAGCTTGAACTTCATCAATTAAATATTGTTTCCCAGCAATTAACCCTCCCAACACTCTTCCTTGTCCATCTAAATATTTAGTTGCAGAATGAATCACTAAATCTGCTCCGTACTTTATAGGTTGTTGTAAATAAGGTGTTGCAAAACAGTTATCAATTACATATAACAAACTATGCTCTTTAGCAAAAGAACCTAACCATTCTAAATCTAAAATATCCACTCCTGGATTGGTTGGAGTTTCTGCAAATACCAACTTGGTATTTTTTTGAACTGCTGCCGCCCAATTTTCAGTATCATCAATATCTACATAAGTAAACTCAATTCCCCACTTAGGAAGAATTTTAGTAAGAATAGTATGCGATGAGCCAAAAATAGAACGGCAAGCCAACACATGGTCTCCTTGTTTTAGTAAAGCACCAAAAGTAGTAAACACAGCTGCCATTCCAGTAGCTGTTGCCCAACCAGCTTCAGCCCCTTCCAACAACTTTATCTTTTCAATTAATTCCGTTGTATTTGGATTAGAAAAACGGCTATACATATTTCCTTGTATTTCATCTGAAAAGATTGCTCGCATCTGTTCAGCATCATCAAACACAAAACTAGATGTTAAATGTAATGGTGTTGAATGTTCATTAAATTGTGAACGGTCACTTTGTGTTCTAATTGCTAATGTTTCGAAGTTTTTCATGTTTTTATTTTTTCCGCCATTGCGGGCTTGACCCGCAATCTCCTTTTTAAAGATTGCTACTTTTATTTTTAGATACTTCGACAAGCTCTGTATGACAAAAATAAACCTCGAAATGACATTTGGTTTATTATTTCAATCCCCCTTTCCCCCTTTTCAAAGAGGGACTTCCCTCCTAAAAAGTGCCTGTGCTACACATGATGCGGTAAGGGTTAGGGAAATGTTATTTTATCGTATAAGTTGTCGTTATTTTAATTTCTTTATCTAAACTCAATGCAACGGAGCAATATTTATTTATTGTTAAGTCTATTGCTTTTTCTACTTTATCTGCATCCAAATTTCCTGTTAAATTAAAATGAATGTTAATGTTTTTAAAAGCTTTTGCAGGAGTTTCATCTCTAGAAGCAGCTAACTCAACTTGATAATCAACCAACTCTTGTCGTTGCTTTTTAAGTATCAATCCCAAATCAATACTAGCACAACCACCCAAACCCATTAAAATTAATTCCATTGGTCGAGCACCTTTTCCTTCACCGCCAATAACAGGGTTTGCATCAATATTTACGATTATCTTGTCTTCTGTTGCTGCTTCATAATGAAACGCTTGATTGATTCTTTTTAAGCTTACTTTCATAGTTTTTGTTTTCTGTAAACGAAAATATACATTGACATAGTTTTATCCATCTATACTCTCTCAAAAGATTAAGTTGATATTGAAAAAGGAAAATTATAGGTGCAGACCGCACTCAGTTTTAGGGTTATTGTTCCATCTACCCTCTCGCCCTTTACCTGGAACTGTGCAATGCTTACAACCTATTGAAAAGTATCCTTTATGAACTAAAGGGTGAAAAGGTAACTCATTTTTTTTAATATAATTCTCTCTTTCCTCTTTAGTAACATCTAATAAAGGATAAAACTTTAAGATTCCTCCTCTTTCTTCAAAAATATCTAAAGAGGCTCTATGGTCTGATTGCCACTCCATTAACCCTGAAACCCAAACTGTAAAATTTTCTTTAATTAATTCTAAAGGTTTTACTTTATTAACGGAACAACATAAATTAGGGTCTTTTTTCCAAGTTTTATCATTTGTGGTAAAATCATGTTCCCACTTCTCTGCTCCTATATTTTCTACATTTAAGCCATATAGTTCTGTTAAATGTTTTTTATAATCTAGTGTTTCTTTAAAGTGATAGCCTGTATCTATAAAATAAATTTTTTGATTGGCATTTACTCTTGAAAAAACCCTTAACAAAAAAGCAGATGTTGCTGCAAAAGACGAAGTAAGCATTACTTCATTAGGCTCAAAATCTTTATATAATTCTTTAATCCGTTGTTCAACGGTTAAAGTGCTATATTTTTTATTTAACCAATCTATATTTTTTGTGCTTACGATTCTCTTCACACTTGTTTTAGAATTAACATTAATGCCATGCAAAACTGTATATTCCTTGAGCTTTTGACTATGACTTAAATCATACATTGTTACCATCTTTTTAAACTAAAGCTTTCTCCCTAATAGAAGATACAGTTAATAATTCAATTAAATCATCATTATCTAATGCCAATACTGATGCTTGATAAGTATGCAAATCGTATTTTATTCTATGCAAATCATCTAAACTTATTTTGGCAATAAATCTTCTCCCATAGATGTCTAACGGATATAATTTCGTTAACTCAGCTTCAATATTTTTGATAGCATACGAATCTTTTACATTAATTATTACCGAAATTTTATCTTCATTATCAAAATAAAAATTTTCATTTTTAAGTTTTTTATATGAATAACGATAACCTTTATCAATTGCTTTTAAATCAGAATAAACTACTGCTCCAGTAGGGTAACTTCCTGCCCCTTTCCCTTTATAAAAATGATTGCCAATATTTTTGCCTTCTACTACAACCCCATTGTATTCATTTTCTATATTAAACAAATCACTTGTGCTACTTATTAAGGTTGGTAACACTGATAAACTTAACTTATCACCAACTAAAGAAACTTTTGCAACTAACTTAATTTTTAAACCATACTGCTTAGCAAAATCAACATCATTCTTAGTAATAGCTTCTATACCTATGTTTAATATATCTTTTGGATTAATAATTTTACCAAAGGCATGAGCAGTAATAATTACAAGTTTATATAAAGAGTCAAAGCCTTCTACATCTGAGGTAGGATCTGATTCTGCAAAACCTAAATTTTGTGCTTGCTGTAAAGCTTCAGCATAAGTTATATCCTCATTAAAGAGTTTAGTTAAAATATAATTTGATGAACCATTAAAGATTCCCGCAACACTTTTCAACTCTTCATTAGCAAATAAATCATTAAGCACCCTAATTATTGGGATACTTCCGCAAACAGCTCCTTCATATAAAAATGTTGCATTATTGCTTTGTTCCGTTTCAATCAATAATTCTAAATTTTCTGCGATTAGCTTTTTGTTAGCTGAAATTACATTTTTACCGATTTCTAAATTTTCATAAACAATACCATAAGCTTCATCTGAAGAGCTGATTAATTCCAATACTACATCAGTATCCTTATCCTTAATTGTTTTGGGATTGGTAGTTTCAATAATTGATGGCACTTTTTTTCTATTCTTATTATCGTCTTTAACTATTATGGTATGTAATCTTTCCGCATTTTCATTTTTTGATAGATAAGATTGAAACCCTTGTCCTACTACTCCAAATCCGTATAGTTTTATCACGCCTGAGGTGGACAAGTTTTTATTTGTTGTTCTCATAGTTTTTGTTCTTACACACCCCTTACCCCCTCTTTTTAGAGGGGAAATTCCCTCCTAAAAAGGAGGGTTAGGGAGGTGTTATTTATACTGCTAATTTTAATTTTTTAATGTTGTATTTATATTGAGCATAGAATTGCTCGAATTCTTTTTTTAATTGATCTGTTTCTATTAAAAACCCATCATGTCCATAATTTGAATTAATAATTGATAATTGACTATTTGGAATTCCTTCTGCTAAAACTTTAGATTCGGCTATTGGAAATAATAAATCTGAACTAACAGCTATTACTAATGTTTTTGCTTTTACCAAGCTCAAAGCATTGTCAACATTTTCTCTTCCTCTTGCCACATTATGGCTATCCATTGCTTTGGATAAATGCCAATAAGAAAAAGCATTGAAACGGTTTATCAATTTTTCTCCTTGATAATTTTGATAACTTGCTGCACTAAAATCATCTGTCGATTCATCATTATCTAATTGGGTTGAATTATAAGTCTCATAATTTCTATAGCTTAATAAAGCAATAGTTCTTGCTGCTTTCAATCCTTTTAACCCTGCATCGTCACTGTAAGAGAACCATGTTCTATCTGCCTTGATGGCCAAACGCTGGCTTTCATTAAAAGCTTTACCCCAAGATGAATGTTGTGCATTGGTAGCTATTAAAAATAAGTTTTCAATTAATTCAGGTTTTTGTATTGACCACTCTAAAGCTTGTTGACCACCTAAAGATCCTCCTATTAAGGTATTGATTTTATCAATTCCTAAATGAAGCCTTAATAAATCTAATCCACCAACAATATCTCTAATCGTAATTTTTGGAAAATCATGATAATATGGATTTCCAGTATCCTGATTAGTTGATAAAGGGCCAGTAGATCCATAGCATGACCCAATAACATTTGCACAAATTATAAAATGTTTTTCTGGATTATAAAATTTCCCTTTCCCTACTAGTCCGTTCCACCACTCTTCTGGATTAGCATTTGCAGTTAAGGCATGAGTAATCCAAATTACATTATCCTTTGCTGCATTTAACTTGCCAATTGTAGTGTAAGCAATAGTTAATTCATTTAGTTTTCTACCTGATTCTAAAATAAATTCTTTTTGGTAGGTATATGATTTTACATTCATTTTATTAAAAATTTGATAATATGATTTTTGATAGCCACACAGATTAATGCAACAATAATTAGTTTACTCTGCTAAGCGGAGCAATCACTCTAATTCCAAGAAAATTGAGAAAATAGAATGATGTTTAACACTCGCAACAACAGCGAGTGCTAAGCATCATTTCTGAAACTAAAACAGATTTAATTGATAGGATTAAATCTTTTATGGCAACTATGCCAGAAGAATTTTTAACTTGATTAATAAAGCTATAAGCTTCTAACTTTGAGTTATAAAGCAATACAACTCCTATTGTTTTTTTGATTTTTGTTGTTTGTTTCATTTTGCAATTCTTTATATTTTCCCCAAAATTATTTTTGAGGTTAGGAATTGGCACCTGTTTTCCAATCGCTATCCCGATAGCTATCGGGACGGGACTTATAGTTGGTTGCCAGAAGGTCATAGAGCCTAATCTCTCGCTTCTTCTTTATAAACAATTACAAATCACTAGGTGAGTGTAATTGAAATACACTGCAAATGTAAATAATTAAATTTTGTAAAAACAAACAATAATAACTTTTATTTCGTTTTGAAGGTAAATTTCTTATGTTTAAGAATTAAATTTGGCTTAAAAGCATTAAACATTATACTTAAATTTGAAAATCAATTTATTTAATAAATAATTTTTCACAATGACATCTATTAATAATCTTAAAAAAATTGAATATCTAAATGGAGCTAACTTAGCGCTTGAAAATGCAAAAGCTCACCTAGATGTCGCTAACCTAAGTGCAAAATCCAAACATTACGGTATAGCTTCTTCACTACTAATATTGTCGATTGAAGAATTAGCAAAGGCTTGTGCATTAAGACTAAAGTCTATAAACAATAATATTCCTGTAAATAATTTAGAAAAATACTTTAAAAATCATAAAATCAAACAAAAATCCATCATTCAAATATTCTATTCTTCCCTTGGCTTTTCAATAGAAAAAGGAGAAATTAAAATAGAGAAAAAAGAAGCTTATGTGATTGTATTTGTAATAATCATCGCAATTATTTATAGTTATACTAACAAAAATAAAACTATTAATCCTAAATCAGAATACGACAAAATAAAAGAGTCAGGATTCTATTTTAGCTACTGTGAGGTTAACAGAAAGTGGATTTCTCCTCAAGAAAATTATGATATAAAAAATTTTAAGCCTTTTAAAGAATCTATAGATGATCTTTTTGAAATTATAGAACTTAATCTTTTTGGTGATAAAATAAATGAATCAAATATTATTGAATTTGCGGAAAGTATGGATAATGTTATTGACCAAAAACAACTAGCAAAGCTAAAAGCAACAATAAATAAGGGTTGAGCTATTTAAGTATAATCCGGCCTAACTTTTCAGCCAATTGTTTTTTTACTTGTTGTAGAGTTAATTGTTCTTTTAACAATTCTATTTGAGCTTCTGAAGACGCAGATTTAAGGTTTTCTTGATTTTCTGCAATACGCTTATTTAGTTTGCTTAATTTAAAAGCATACATGGTATTTACAACAGCTTTTTTAAGTAGCTCTTCTTCTTTTGTTACATAAATTTTATGATTTGCCCAGTTGGCTAATGAGTATTTTTCAGAAAAAATATCAATAACAACTTTACTTATTTCAGGATTATGATGGTTTACAAAATCATGATGATTAGGTAGTTTTTCTTCGTTTAGGTGTTCTGTATATATGCTTAATATTTCTTGATAATGGTTGTTTTCAAAAACAATGTTATCTTTTGAAATAGTATTAATTATAAAATAAGCAACCGCTACTTCTTGTAAAAAAGGCTCTTGAGTTTCTGGATGATTCGCCTCTACTTCAATTTGTTTATCTCCATAACTAATTAATAAACGAATCACATCATTTTCCCAATGTGCCAAATCGGTTCCTTGCTCAGTTTGTTCTTCTTGAGGTCCATCAATGTCATAAAAATCTGGAAATTCTTCTGTTGGTGTTGATGGTGCTTTTGTTTTTTTATTTAAATTCTTCCGAAGAATTTTATTCGTTTCATTAATTAAGGCTTGCTCTGGTATGTCTAATAAAGTACTGCATTCTTGCGTATAAACCGAGCGTTTAATTTGATCTGGAATAATAGCAATACTCTCAACTATTTCTTTAATTAACTCCGCTTTTTTTATTGGATCTTCACCAACATCTTTTATTAAAATATTGGTTTTAAAACGAATAAAGTCTTGTGCATTATCAGTAATGTATGCTTTCAGTTCTTCTGTTGTATGATTTTTAGCGTAAGAATCTGGGTCTTCTCCCTCAGGAAAAAGTACAACGCGAACATTCATTCCTTCTTTTAAAATCATATCAATCCCTCTAAAAGAAGCTTTTAATCCAGCAGCATCACCATCATACAATATGGTAATATTAGGAGTAAACCTGCTAATTAATCGAATTTGCCCTTCTGTTAATGAAGTTCCCGAAGATGAAACAACATTCTCAACCCCTGATTGATGTAAAGAAATTACATCTGTGTATCCTTCAACTAAATAACAATTGTTTTCTTGCGTAATGGCTTTTTTAGCATAATAAATCCCATAAAGGACTTTACTCTTATTGTATATTTCTGATTCGGGCGAATTAAGGTATTTAGCCGCCTTATCGTCTGATTTTAAAATTCTACCTCCAAAACCTAACACTCTTCCAGATAAGTTGTGTATTGGAAACATTACCCGACCCTTAAACCTGTCAAACTTCTTTTTTTCTTTAACTATTGTTAAACCCGATTTTTCTAAAAATTTTAAGGCATACCCTTCTTTTTCAGCAGCATCTGTAAACGCAGTCCATTCATTAGGGTTATAACCCAATTGAAATTTTTCTATGATATCTTCTCTAAAACCACGTTCTATAAAATAGCTTAAACCTATGGCCTTTCCCTCATCACTTTCGTGCAATTGTTTTTTAAAATAGTTTGCTGCATAATTAGAAACGATGTACAAACTCTCTCTTTCGTTTGCTGCTTGTTTTTGTTCGTCAGTCTGCTCTTCTTCTTCTATTTCTATATTAAACTTATTGGCTAAAAACTTTAACGCTTCTGGATACGAATAATGCTCGTGCTCCATTATAAAATTAACCGAATTACCTGCTTTACCGCAACCAAAACACTTGTATATTCCTTTGGCAGGAGAAACTGTAAATGAAGGCGTTTTTTCATTGTGAAAAGGACAATTTCCCAAGTAATTTGCCCCTCTTTTTTTTAAGGGTACAAACTCTCCAACCACTTCTTCTATAATGGCAGCATCAAAAATTTCGTCTATGGTTTGCTTGGGTATCATGCTAGTTGTCAGTTGTCAGTTGCCAGTTGTCAGAAAATAATGCTAAAAACTATTAACTGTTTACTGATAACTGTCAACTTACTTAATAATCTTTTTCGTTTACTAATTTACCTTTTTCGTTATAAAATTTCCAATGTCCAATTTCTTTATCGTTTTCATACTGACCTTCGTATCTTAATTGTCCATTTGGAAAATAAACTTTAGCTATCCCAAACCGTTTGCCTGCTTTAAATACTCCTTCACTTTGTAATTGTCCATTCTGAAAATACGCTTTCCACTCGCCATCACGCAGTCCATCTTTAAACTTTCCTCCCATCTTAAATTTTCCATCATCATGATAATGTTTTTCTTCTATCAGCACTTCTTCCCCTTCTATTTCTTTAAAAAACTCTACTTTTTTCTTTTCTCCATTTGGATGTTTACTCGCTACCTTTTCTATAACTGGAGGTTCGCAAGCAAAAAAAGCTATACTCATAAATAAAATTATTATGTTTTTCATCTTTACCATGATTTACTTTTTTCTTTCCGTTGTATAATTTACCAATTCCGCTAAAGCTTTATTGGCTTCATTTTGTTCAAATTCTTGTAAAATAGCTAATGCTTTATCTTTATAATTAAGCATTGCTTTTTTAGCATAATCTAACCCTCCGCTTTTAACCACAAAATCTATTACTTCGGCTACTTTCTTTTTATTTTCATTATGCTTTTTAATCGTTTTAATTACTCGTTTTTTATCTGAAGGGGTAGCATTGTTTAAAGCATAGATTAAAGGCAAAGTCATCTTCTTTTCTTTAATATCTATCCCTGTAGGTTTTCCTATTGTTTCGCCATCACTGCCATAATCAAATAAATCGTCTTTTATCTGAAAAGCAATACCAGTATATTCGCCAAACAAACGCATTTTTTCTACTTCTTCTTTACTTTGATTGGTAGAAGCTGTTCCTGCTGCACAACATGCAGCAATTAAAGTTGCTGTTTTTTGTCGGATAATGTCATAATAAATCTCTTCGGTAATATCTAGTTTTCTGGCTTTTTCAATTTGTAGTAATTCTCCTTCACTCATTTCTCTAACCGAGTTCGACATAATTTTTAGTAAGCCAAACTCTTCATTTTCTACAGCCAACAATAAACCTTTCGATAATAAATAATCGCCAACTAATACCGCTATTTTATTTTTCCAAATGGCATTTATACTCCAAAACCCTCTTCGTTTATTGGCATCATCTACCACATCATCATGCACTAATGTTGCTGTATGTAGCAATTCTATCATCGCTGCAGCTCGGTAGGTAGAATCGTTAGTTTGCCCAAAAACTTTTGCTGATAAAAAAACAAACATCGGTCGCATTTGTTTCCCTTTCCGCTTAATAATGTAGTGCATTATTTTGTCCAATAAAGAAACCCTACTCTTCATAGAGGCTCTAAATCGAGGTTCAAACTCCTTAATTTCTTGCTCTATTGGTTTTTTTATTTGGTCTATTTTGCTCATTGGGGAACCAAAGTTAGCAAAACGTAGGGTATAAGCTGATTATTTACCCATAAACTTTCTTCAACCATTTAGGCAAAACAATTACGCCCATAAAAAGGTATGGATAGTAACTAAACAATCGCCATAACACAGCCATTAATCCCGCTAAACCTAAAGGAGTAAAATCAGCTAAAAAGCCTTCAAAAGCAAATTCAGCTATACCAGTTCCGCCAGGTGTTGGGCTGATTAACATTATTACCCACATTACCAATTGTCTTCCATAAATTAGCAAATGATCAGTTACGGGTGTAAAAGCTAACAACAAAAAATTAACCACCCAAAAACGAGCTGTCCACGAAAACATGGTTGCAAAAAAGGTTTTAAACCAAAACGTAAAAGGTTTACCTTTCAGCTCTTTTGACGTTAAAATAATATCATTCCCAACTTGCTCAATTTTATGTTGCCACCGTTTTAAAAGCTTTAGTTTAAAAATGGCTGTTAAAATTCTTTTTAAAGCTTTTGGATTGATAAAAACCCCATAAATTATTATTAATGCCAATAACAATGTAAATCCATAACCAATAATAAATATGCCTTTAGCCGAAAAAACAATTCCAAAAATTTCTTTTTGTAGCTCAACAGGAAATAAATATTGAGTACCAATAAAAAGTATAACAAAAGGAACAGTAACAATATAAAACAACTCATCAAATAAAGCGGTAGTCATTACCAACGCAGTACTTTTGCCTGTACTTAAACCTTCTTTATTTAAAATATACAAAGCCACTCCTGTCCCACCAACTACCGAAGGAGTAATTGCCGAAGCAAACTCCCACAACATAATTACATCAAAGCTGTTTCGCCATGTTAAATGATTATCGGTTAAAACTCTTATGCGGTACATATAAGCTAAATCTCTAATAACCATCATTAATAAAGCAACAAAAAACCAAAATGCCATTTGCCACTGCCATTTAATTTTAGAAAACTCAAGCCAATCAGTATTTTTCCATAGCATATAAATTGCAACCAGCAATCCAATAACTATAGGAATAGCAATTTTTTTTGCCGTAAATAATGCTTTTACTTGGTTTGTTTTAGACATCTTTGCCAAAAATTATCTGATATGAAAAAAATATATTTTCTTTCTACTTGTTCAACCTGCAACAGAATCATAAAAGATTTAGGTTTAGATGATTCTTTTGAGTTTCAAGATATCAAAACTAATAAAATAACTACCGAGCAATTAGAGCAAATGGCAAAAATGAGTGGTTCTTCCGAAAGTTTATTTAGCCGAAGAGCTATGAAATATAAAGCTATGGGGCTTGCTGATAAAAATTTATCGGAAGCAGATTATAAAAAATTAATCTTAGAAGAATATACTTTTCTAAAACGACCTGTAATTATTATTGACAATAGCATTTTTGTTGGTAATAGTAAAAAAATAGTTGAAGCCGCTAAAAAAGAACTGTCTGTTTAAGTTTAATATTTCCTAAACAAATAAACGCATCAACGAATAAACTTAATAATGAACTCTAACTTAAAAGCTCACTTAGCACTATTAGGTGCAAATGTAATTTATGGCTTAAATTACTCTATTGCTAAAGATGTAATGCCTGCTCATATCTTACCGTTTGGCTTTATTTTTTGCAGGGTTTTAGGTGCATTAGGCTTGTTCTGGTTAGTTCATTCTTTTAAGTACGAAAAAGTTGCTAAACAAGATTTTTTATTATTAGCCGTATGTGGCTTTTTTGGTGTTGCAGCCAACCAATTAATGTTTTTCTATGGACTAAACATTACCACCCCTATTAACGCAGGAATAATAATGACATCCAATCCTATTTTGGTATTGGTAGCTTCGGCAATTATTCTCAAAAATAAGATTACCAAAACCAAGTTAGCAGGTATATTTTTAGGAATTAGTGGAGCTTTATTGTTGCTACTTTTTAAAACCGACTTTTCTTTTGGTTCTGATACTTTATTAGGCGATTTATTTATTTTTTTAAACGCACTTTCTTATGGGGTGTATTTAGTTATTGCCGTACCTTTAATGCGTAAGTACAATCCTATTACAGTAATAAAATGGGTGTTTACTTTCGGTTTTGTTTTTGTTTTACCTTTTGGATGGAATCAGTTTACAGAAATAGAATGGAACGCATTTAGTTCTGACATTTGGTTAAAATTTACCTTTGTAATAATTGGCACCACCTTTTTAGCTTATTTGTTTAACATTTATGGCTTAAAAAAGCTAAATCCTTCTGTGGTTTCTACCTATATATATTTACAACCTTTATTAGCCACTGTTTTTGCTATATGGGCAGGAAAAGATAGTTTAGATTGGATAAAAATTGTAGCAGCAATATTGATATTTAGCGGAGTTTACTTGGTTAGTAAAACAAAAACCTTGAAAAATCGGTAGGTTTATTAACTTTGCACCTTAATTTAGTTTTTGTATGATAAAATCGATGACAGGGTTTGGAAAAGCCAGCGGACAAATAAACAACAAAAAAATTACTGTTGAAATTAAATCTTTAAACAGTAAGCAAGCTGATATAAATGTAAGAATGCCATCATTTTACAAAGAAAAAGAACTCCCACTAAGATCCTACATTAACCAGCAATTACAACGCGGAAAAATAGAACTTAACCTTTATGTTGAGTTATTAGAAGGACAATCGAACCACCAAATAAACAAAGAGCTTTTTAAAAAATATTATACCGATTTATCTGCTTTAGCTCAGGATTTAAACCAACAAAATAATACCGATTTAATGGCTATTGTAGCTAAAATGCCTGATGTATTAAAGTCGGAACGAGAAGAGTTAGATGAAAATGAATGGACAGCTATTCAACAAATTATTGAAACAGCTATAAACCATCTTAACGATTTTAGAGTTTCTGAAGGCAAATCGCTTGAAGAAGATTTAAAGCTACGCGTAAGTAATATAACTTCGCTTTTAGCAGAAGTAGAAAAGTATGATGCTTCTCGTATTGAAGCAATAAAAGAACGTATTGCCAACAACTTAAATGAAGCTGTTGGAGAAAACAATGTAAATAAAGATAGGTTTGAACAAGAATTAATATATTACATCGAAAAATTTGATGTAACAGAAGAAAAAACTAGGTTAACAACACATCTTAACTACTTTTTAGAAACAGCAAATAGTCCAAATTCAGAAGGGAAGAAATTGGGCTTTATTGGGCAAGAAATGGGTAGAGAAATTAACACACTCGGATCTAAAGCTAATAATGCTGATTTACAAAAAATTGTAGTACAAATGAAAGATGAATTAGAAAAAATTAAGGAACAGGTATTAAACATTTTATAACATAAAACTATGGAAGGGAAGTGTATCATTTTATGTGCACCATCAGGAGCAGGAAAAACATCAATTACTAAATATCTTTTAGAACAAGATTTAGGCTTAGAATTTTCTATTTCGGCTTGCAACAGAGAAAAAAGAGAAAACGAAGTAGATGGTGTTGATTATTACTTTTTAAACACAGCAGATTTTAAAAGACGAATTGAAAATGAAGAATTTGTTGAATGGGAAGAAGTTTACAAAGATAATTTTTACGGCACATTAAAAACAGAAATCAACAGAATTTGGAATAGCGGCAAAAATGTAATTTTTGATGTTGATGTTGAAGGTGGATTAAGCTTAACTAAACACTTTGGCGAAAAAGCATTAGCAATTTTCATTAAACCACCTTCGGTAGAAGCATTAGAAGAACGATTAAGAAGTAGAGGAACCGAAGATGAAGAAAAAATTCAGAAAAGATTAGCCAAAGCAGAAAAAGAATTAGGCTATGCCAAATGGTTTGATACTGTTATTGTAAATGAAAATTTAGAAATTGCACAGCAAGAAGTTTTAACCATTGTTAAATCTTTTTTAAGAAAATAGTTAATAATTAGGCAATGAAAATTGGTCTTTATTTCGGAACGTACAATCCTATACACGTTGGGCATTTAGTTATTGCCAACTATATGGTTGACTATACCGATTTAGACCAAGTTTGGTTAGTAGTTACTCCGCAAAACCCTCATAAAAATAAAGCATCTTTATTGTCAGATTATCATCGGTTGGCTATTGTAAGAATAGCCGTTGAGAACAATCCAAAATTAAAAGCATCAAACATAGAGTTTGATTTGCCTAAACCATCTTATACTATTACAACACTTACCTATATTCAAGAAAAATATCCAGACTATGATTTTTCGTTAATTATGGGGGAAGACAATCTGAGAACACTTCACAAATGGAAAAACCATGAAGAGATAATTAACAATCATCAAATTTTTGTTTACCCAAGAGCACTAACCGAACAAGAACGGGATGAACAAATAAATCTTCAGACAGAAAATAAGTACGAAAATCACCCAAATGTTACCCTTTGCGATGCTCCTGTGATGAAAGTTTCTTCTAGTTTTATACGCAAAGCCATTAAAGAAAAAAAAGATGTTCAATATTTACTTACAGACCCTGTATTTAAATATGTTACAGAAATGCACTTCTACGAAAAGTAACCCAAAACAATTACCCCAATTAGTGCTAAATAAATTACTTCCGCTATCCAACTTTTTTTAATATGTTGAAACAAATTAGCTAAGATTATTGCTACAGGAATTACCATTAGCAGTATAGTGGCTACAAAATCAAACTGACTTAAAAATAACGATAATCCACTAGTTAATAAATACATTAAAACAACTATTAACATCTTTCTAACTTTAGCAACACTCCTACTAGCACTGGCTAAAAATTTAAACACAGATACTATTATTAATAAAGATAAAAAGCCCAACAAGGTTTTTTGCCACATTGATAGGTCGTTTATAACTAACTCATATATCTTAGTGTGCTCTGTTAAAAACACTAATTCTGATAAGTTTTTAAAAACAAAAAAGTAAGCTACATAATAAATCAACGGAAGTATAAAACCTATTAAAGATATTGCAAAATCCCTCCATATTGGTGTAGAAATATAAATTAACACCATCCATATAAAAAGAAAATAAACAATACTTGGAAAATAAATGATAGAAGCCAACCCTACTAATATCCCAGCATTAAACAACACTCCAAACCTATTGGCTACATTATAAAGTTTAAGTAGCTGATAAAAAGCCACTACAATAAGTGTATTTGCTAAAATAACCCTATTAAAACCTATGCTAAAAAAACTTACACAGCTAATAGTAATTAGTAGTAAAGAGGGTAAATGCGTATTTACGCCTAATAATTTATGCTCATTAATAACATAACTCACAAAAAAAACTTGAAATACAATTAAAACTATCCCCGCTAAAACATTAAGCCAATCAATACCTAACGAAAAATCAGGAGCAACATAATCTCCAAAAAACAACACACTAAACCAAACCACTGCAATAATTACTATTGCAATGATATTAATGAGTTGTTGGTTAGATTTAAAAACACCTATTAGCATTATTTAGTTTTGATTTCCTACAAATATACAAGCAATTAAGCCGCTAAAACAACATTAAATACAATCTTACCCAACAATTTTTAAATAAAGTGTTTTGAATATTAAAGATAAGTTATACATTTGCTTATCAAAATTAAAGTTATGAGAGAATTTAGTTACGCATTAGGAGATTTTTTTTACTGGTTATTTGAAAATACTTTAGAGCCTTTAGGGAACTTACCAAATAATGCATTTATTCTATTAGGATTTGTTGGATTATTTATTTGGTTAAAAATGCAAGGAAAATTTAATGCCGAAGCAAAAGCCAACGGTACATTAAAGTAAAAAGATAAAATTTACATATTTGAAAGACTTCGATGAAAATCGAGGTCTTTTTTTATTAAAAACCTACTATTTTCTTAATTACAACAATATATTGTTAATAAATTATTGTTGATTAAAAAAAAAGTTATAAATTCGCAGCCCCAATTTAGGGTACATTGTAATAACAGATTGATAAAAAACAATTAAAGGTGGACACATTAAGTTACAAAACAACATCAGCAAACAGTGCTACAGTTACAAAAAACTGGGTATTAATTGATGCTGAAAACGAAACATTAGGAAGATTATCTTCTAAAGTAGCAAACTTAATTAGAGGTAAGCACAAAACTAACTTTACTCCTCATGTAGATTGCGGAGATAATGTAATAGTAATAAATGCTGATAAAATTAAGTTAACAGGTAATAAATGGGAAGATAAAAAATACATTACTTTCTCTGGTTACCCTGGTGGTCAAAAAACAGCTACTGCTACAGAAGTTATGGCTAAAAAACCAACTTTAATGGTAGAAAAAGCTGTTAAAGGAATGTTACCAAAAAACAAATTAGGTAGAGCAATGTTTAAAAACCTTTACGTTTATGCAGGTTCAGAGCATCAACAAGAAGCTCAAAAACCTAAAACAATCAAATTAAGCGACATTAAATAATACACATGGAAGTAGTTAACGCAACAGGAAGAAGAAAAACAGCAGTAGCTAGAGTTTACTTATCTAAAGGAAAAGGAAACATTACTGTAAATAAAAAAGACTACAAAGAATTTTTCCCAACATCAGTTTTACAAGGAAAAGTACAACAAGCATTTGAAGTTACTGAAACAGCAAAACAGTTTGATGTAAAAGTAAATGTTGATGGTGGAGGAATTACTGGACAAGCAGAAGCTGTTCGTCATGCAATTGCTAGAGCACTAGTTAAAATTGACGAGGAAAACAAACCAGCTTTAAAAGCTCAAGGTTTAATGACAAGAGATCCAAGAATGGTTGAACGTAAAAAACCAGGGCAGCCAAAAGCAAGAAAGAAATTTCAATTTAGTAAACGTTAATATAAATTATTGTTTAGTATCTAAACTGTTAAGACTTAACCATTGGTTAGCTACTTAGTAGTTGAAATATTAAAGAATGTAAACAATTAAAAAATGTCAAAAGTAGATTTTAAAGAATTACTTGATGCGGGTGTACACTTTGGTCACCTAAGAAGAAAATGGAATCCAAAAATGGCTCCTTATATTTTTATGGAGCGTAACGGTATTCACATTATCGATTTACACAAAACAGCAGCAAAATTAGATGAAGCATCAGCTGCATTAGCTCAAATAGCTAAATCTGGTAAAAAAATAATGTTTGTTGCTACCAAAAAACAAGCAAAAAATGTTGTTGCTGAAAAAGCAAAATCAATAAACATGCCTTTCGTTACAGAAAGATGGCCAGGTGGTATGTTAACCAACTTTGTTACTATTAGAAAAGCCGTTAGAAAAATGGCAGCTATCGATAAGATGGGAGAAGATGGTACAATGGCTGTGTTATCAAAAAGAGAAAGATTACAAATATCTCGTCAAAGACAAAAATTAGAAAAAAACTTAGGTTCTATTGCTGACTTAACAAGATTACCAGCAGCTATTTTTGTAGTTGATATTATGAAAGAACACATTGCTATTGCTGAAGCAAAAAAATTAGGAATCCCTACTTTTGCAATTGTTGATACTAATTCAGACCCAACCAAAGTTGACTTTGCAATACCTGCAAATGACGATGCTGAAAAGTCTATCGAAAAGATTATGAGCATTCTTACAGATGCTGTAGCTCAAGGATTAGCTGAAAGAAAAAACAGCAAAGACAAAGCTAAAGCAGAAAAAGAAACTAAGCCAGCAGCAAAAAAAGAAGTTAAAGAGGAAGCTAAAGCAGAATCTAAATAATACAACATTTTTAATACAACAATACAATGTCAAACATTACAGCAGCAGACGTAAACAAGTTACGTAAGCAAACAGGTGCAGGAATGATGGACTGCAAAAAAGCTTTAGTTGAAGCTGAAGGAGATTTCGACAAAGCAATTGATATTTTAAGAAAAAAAGGTCAGAAAATTGCCGCTAAAAGAGGTGATAGAGATGCTAACGAAGGTTTAGTTATTGCAAAAGCAACTGCAGATAATAAAAAAGCAGTGATGGTTGTAGTAAACTGTGAAACAGATTTCGTTGCTAAAAATGACGACTTTGGAAAATTTGCTGACACTATCTTAAACATAGCTATCGAAAAAAACCCTGCTTCATTAGAAGAATTAAAAGGATTAAGTTTTGATGGTAATGGTTTAACTATCGCAGATAAGATTATAGAACAAACTGGTGTAATAGGCGAAAAAATTGATGTTTCTGGATACGAAGTTGTAGAAGCAGAACAAACAATTGCTTATAACCACCCAGGAAATAAATTAGCATCTATTGTTGCTTTAAACAAAGCTGGCGAAGCTATGGCAGAAGCAGGAAAACAAGTAGCTATGCAAATTGCAGCTATGGATCCTGTAGCAATTGATGAAAACAGTGTTCCTAGTGAAATCATTGAAAAAGAAATGGCTTTAGGTAAAGAAAAAGCTTTAGCTGAAGGTAAACCAGAAAATATTGTTGAGAAAATTGCTGAAGGTACAGTTAAAAAGTATTTAAAAGAAAACACTTTATTAAACCAAGCCTCTGTAAGAGACAACAAAAAAACTGTTAGCCAAATGCTTAACGAAGTTGAAAACGGATTAACCGTTACAGACTTTAAACGCATTATGTTAGGCTAAAACATAAATATTAAAAAATCCCGCAAATTGCGGGATTTTTTTTGTCCAAACTTTTTTTAACTTTAACCCAGATAAATAAATATTATGGCTTATAAAAGAATCCTATTAAAACTTAGTGGAGAAGCACTAATGGGAGATAAACAATTTGGAATTGATAACAATAGACTAGCTATTTATGCTAAAGAGATTAAAGAAATTGTAGAACAAGGCGTTCAAGTTGCCATTGTAATTGGAGGAGGAAACATCTTTAGAGGCATTCAAGCCGAAGAAGGCGGAATGGAAAGAACACAAGGTGATTATATGGGTATGTTAGCAACGGTAATTAATAGCATGGCTCTTCAATCTGCACTTGAAGGAATTGGAATATACACCCGCTTACAAACAGCTATAGAAATGAAAGAGGTAGCTGAGCCATTTATCAAAAGAAAAGCTGTTAGGCATTTAGAAAAAGGTAGAGTAGTTATTTTTGGAGCAGGAACAGGGAATCCATACTTTACAACAGATACTGCTGCTAGTTTAAGAGCAATAGAGGTTGAAGCAGATGTTATTTTAAAAGGAACTAGAGTTGATGGTATATATACTGCCGATCCAGAAAAAGATAGCTCAGCAGAAAAATATCAAGAAATTACATTTGAAGAAGTTTACCAAAAAGGTTTAAATGTAATGGATATGACTGCTTTTACCCTATGTAATGAAAACAAGCTGCCAATTATAGTTTTTGATATGAATACCTCAGGAAATCTAAAAAAAGTAGTTAACCAAGAAAGTAATATCGGAACTTTGGTAAACTTTTAGTTTTTCGATACCTTTATTTTTTAATATTTTGAATTATGACTGAAGAAATACAATTTGCGATAGATAGTGCTAAAGAATTAATGGATGGAGCTATTAATCATTTAGACACACAATTACAAAAAATTAGAGCAGGTAAAGCCAACCCTATGATGCTAAGTAGAGTTATGGTAGAAGCTTATGGAACACTTACTCCAATTAATCAAGTTGCCAATGTAACTGCTTTAGATGGTAGAACATTATCTGTTCAGCCATTTGATAAATCGCAAATAGAAGAAATTGAAAAAGGAATTGTTCATGCTAATTTAGGTTTAAATCCTCAAAACAATGGAGAATCTATTTTAATAAACATCCCTACACTTACAGAAGAAAGAAGACGTGATTTAAGTAAGCAAGCTAAAGCAGAAGGAGAGCATGCTAAAGTTGGTATTAGAAATGCACGTAAAGATGCAAACGATGAAGTTAAAAAACTTAAAAATGATGGTTTAAGCGAAGATCAAGCTAAAGATGCAGAAAATCAAGTACAAAAAGTTACCGACAAGTACGTTACTAAAGTTGATGGTATGGTAGATGCTAAAGAAAAAGATATAATGACCGTTTAATTTTTTTAGAAAAAATTTAATCAAACCCACCCTAATAAAATTAAGGTGGTTTTTTTTATTTTTAATTAATAGTAGGAGTACCTTTGTACTTTATTAACCTTATAAATTATACTATATGAAAAAATCTTTATTATCTTTTAATTTATTAATACTAATTGTATTAACTGTAGCTATAAATAACAGTTTTGCTCAAATTAGCAATTATGCTACTATTCCTTATGCTACTGGTTTTGAAAATAGCACCTTAGATAACAATTGGTACACAACCTCTAGTTCTAATGATGGTAGAATTCAAATATGGAACTCTACTAGCTTAATATGGGGAGGTGATACTGCAAAGGCTCATACAGATAGTTTATGGTTAGGTATGGACGTTAACACTGGGGCTAACTTTGTAACCAATGAAGCATGGTTTGGTTTAAATTTAGCTTCACAAACAAATATTAGATTTAGCTTTTGGTGGGCTGAATGGAATGATGAAACTCAAGTTGAAGATGGTATTTATGTTTCTGACAATGGAGGAACAACATTTACTAAAATTATCGATTTAGATGGTGATGCAACAACCGATTTGCAATGGGTTTATTTTGATGTTAATTTAGATAGTGTTAACAGTCATCATGGTTTAAATTTTACTTCTACTTATGTAATTAAACTACAACAGCATGATAATTACTATTTTGCTGGAGGAAATGATGGCTTTATGTTTGATGATATTAACGTATCTAGTACTTTATCTACAAACATTAATAACTACAATAATCTTATTATTAAATCTTTCCCTAACCCAACTTCAAACAACATTAATATAAGTTTAAAAGGGTTTAATAACAATCCTACTTATACTCTTACTTCTGTAGATGGCAAAATTATAGCGTCTGGTAATTTTAACACAAATTATCACACCTTAGATTTAACCAACTATAATAATGGATTATACTTTTTAAATGTAAAAGACAACTCTAATTCTAAAACAATTAGAGTAATTAAAAAATAGGTTAACCAACCTAAAAAGCCACCTTAATAAAATTAAGGTGGCTTTTTATTTATTAAAAGTCTATATCCCGACAGTATTTAACCATTATCATTCGTTACTTTGTTATAAGCAAATTAAAACGCTATGGCAACCGAAACTAAACTTTGGCACTTAGAAAATTTTAATCTTTTCAAAACGCTTTCTGCGTTAGAAAAAATAACTATGTCAACTAAAGTAAAACATGATTATTTAAAAAAGAACGAATACATTTACTTTCCAGAAGATCCTTCATCATCGATTTATTTTTTAAAGGGCGGACGCGTTAAAATTGGAACTTATTCTGATTCAGGCAAAGAAATTATTAAAGCCATTTTAACTCCTGGTGAAGTGTTTGGAGAACTAAGTTTGGCTGGCGAAGAAAAACGTAACGATTTTGCCATAGCACTAGATAATAAAATAACTGTATGCTCTCTAAGTTTGGAAGAAATGGAGGCTATGATTGCTAAAAACCCATTAATTGGGTTAAAAATTACAAAACTTATTGGATTTAGATTACAAAAAATTGAACGTAGGTTAGAGTCTTTAGTTTTTAAAGATGCTCGTAGTAGAATTATTGATTTTATTATTGATTTAGGAAACGAAAAAGGTAAACCAATTGGTAAAGAAACCTTGGTTAAGCATAACTTAACCCATGCTGATATGGCAAATTTAACAGCAACATCTAGGCAAACCGTTACCACTGTTTTAAACGAGTTAAAAGAACAAAATCAAATTCATTTAGAACGAAATCAGTTTTTGATTAGAGATATTAATAACCTAAAGTAATGAGTTTAATAGAAGGTTATCAACTATATATTAGCAGTAACTGCCATAGCTGTAAAAAAGTTTTGTATCAGCTTAAAGAAAACGAAATAAAAATTTCTGTTGTAAATATTGACACGGATAATTATCAATTACCATTTAAAATAATGGTTATTCCTGCATTAGTTAAAGAAAAAAGACTAATTGGTTACGGATATAAAGACATCTTGCAAAAGTTAGAAACTACTTAGTTATATGCTGGACATTCAAAAGATTTCCCACCAGCACCATCACCTATACCATCTCCTTTACAAGCATTAAAGCTAATCATTATTTCGTGCGTATAATTTCCGTGTAATTTATTTAACGGATAATCAAATCCGTATCCAATAGATATTTTACCAAACTTAATTTTTACCTGAGCCATTGCAGCTTCTCCAACTCTATAACCAATCCCGAAGGTTAACGCTTGATAGTAAACAAATGCCATATTCAAATCTATAGCAGGAGGACCCATTATATTTTGTTTTAACAAGAATGATTTAAACACCGACCAATGTCCTAATACTGATTGATGACCTGCACCAAAATAATATTGATTAACCTGTTTTTGTTCTTGACCTAAATTAATGCTCTTAAAGTACAACTGATTAATCGAAAAACTCCAATACATTTTTCTACTATACAATAAAATACCTGGCATAATATCAGGATATCTTAAAACAGAACCTGCTGCACTTGATAATACAGGGTCTGGGTTTGCCTCTCCTCCAAAAACATCATCAGTAGAATATTGTTGTAACCCAGCAAAAATTCCAAGGTTCATTTTGTATTTAGATGATAACTTTGTGTGGTAAGCATAACCTATTTTAAAAGCTGTTCGTGTAGTTAAATGCACATCATCCTGCTCAATATATCCTCCTATTCCGTGTGTTCCTCTGCCATTATATGTCTTTCTTCCTAGCTTTGCATGTCCACTAACAAAAGTAGAACGTGGAGCACCTTCAAATCCAACCCATTGAAGTCTTGTTCCTATTCTAAAATCTAAACATTTAGCCGTACCAGCAAATGCAGGATTGTAACCAAAATTATTAAACGAATACTGAGAATAATGTGCTGATTGCTGGCTGTAACTATAAGTACAAATTGATAAAAATAATATGACTACAATATTTCTCATCTAAAAACTGAAATTGGTCCATTATATACTTTTTCATCTTGCTTCTCGTACTTTATTTTTAACACGTAATAGTAGGTGGAAACAGGCATATCTTTCCCAACATATTTAGCTTCCCAACCTTCTGTATTAGTATATCCTTTTTTATGATAAACTCTTTGTCCCCACCTATCATAAATGTAAACTTCATTATTAGGGTAAAATCTTATATTTCTAATTTTCCATTTGTCATTATACCCATCCCCATTAGGTGTAATTACCTGTGTAGGTTCTGGTGGAGGACAATAAATCACTTCCATATTTATCCATGAAGTATCAATGCATCCATTTGCATCGGTAACAACTAATGGATATGAAGACACAGGAACATCAGTATATATATCTTGCCCTCCTAAGTCTCCTTCTCCTGTATATAAACTGTAGGTATATGGCTCTTGCCCTCCCGAAACATTTAATATTTCAATATCTGCAACTGGTTGATTACACTCTTCTACAATTACATTATAATCTGACGTAATCTCTACGTTAATAATATTGGCATCAGCATACATGGTATCTAAATTACATGTGTCTGATACTGCATAAATCTCAACATGAGCAAAATTTGTGCTTGTAGTAAAACTAGATGAATTTGCTACTGTATCGCCATTAACTACCCAAATATATGTGCTTATCCCACCGGCACTTGAAGTTACCGTAAAAGTTACAGCAGTGTTTTTACAAACAGGATTTTCAGGAGATCGATTAATCTGTATAGTTGCTGGACATTGTGCCAACATTAAGTTAACCGCTCCAACAATTAAAAATATCAATACAGTATATTTTTTCATTAAGCGAAGTTACTATTAATTTTTAGGATTAATCTATCATTTTGTAAACGGTAAAAGAACTTTAAGAATCCAATATATTTTATGATTTAATTAACCTTTAAAATATATAATATTAATTCGGTTCTGTATATCTTTGTTTAATGTCGAAATTTGTTTTAGATGTAGTTGAAGAATATGATTTTACATTAATCGGTATTAGTTGTCATAGTAAAGATTATCGATTGTGCTGGGAAATAAATAAGGCATTAAATATTGAATTAGAAAGAACCGAAGATTATCAACTAGAGAAATCAACTTTTTCGTTCTACGAATACCTTGACGAAGATAATTTTTTAGAGCACTACTTTATAACCAATAGGGGTAATAGTGGTTTTTTAATTCCTGAACAAAAATCAGTTGATTTTTTATTAATCACAAAAGGAAATACCAGTGATGGTTTAACCGATGAGTTTATTTGTAAAATCAATGCGATATCAGTAGTTTTAACATCGTTTAAAATTGATCCTAATCAACTTAAATCCAAACAAAACTTATTGTTTTAAATGAATTATAGAAAAACCAAAATAGTAGCAACAATTGGTCCTGCAACAGCTTCAAAAGAAATGCTAAAAAGTATTATCAATAAAGGAGTTAATGTTTGTCGTATTAATTTTTCTCATGGAAGCCATGAAGATCATAAAAAAGTAATTGATAGCATAAGAGAAATTAATGCTGAAACAGGAAAATTTACTGCAATATTAGCCGATTTACAAGGCCCTAAAATACGAGTAGGCAAGATTGAAAATAATGAGTTAGAGTTAAACTATGGTGATGAAATTACTTTTACCAATACCGAATGTATTGGAACTAAAGAAAAAGTATATATAAGCTACGAAAGCTTTGCAACCGATGTTTCTCCTGGAGAGAATATTTTGTTAGATGATGGTAAATTATTGTTAGAAATAAAAAGTACTAACAATAAAGATAAAGTTATTGCCAAAGTTAAACATGGCGGTATTTTATCCTCTAACAAGGGAGTTAATTTACCTAATACTAAAATTTCTTTACCCTGCCTAACCGAAAAAGATTTAACCGATTTACAATTTGCTTTATCTATGGATATTGCATGGATAGGGTTATCTTTTGTTAGAAACCCTAACGACATTATTGAGCTAAAAGAACACATTGCTAAAGCAAATAGCACAGCAAAAGTTATTGCAAAAATTGAAAAACCTGAAGCATTAAATAATATTGATGAAATAATTGAAGCGACAGATGCTATAATGGTTGCTAGGGGAGATTTAGGTGTTGAAATTCCTTTTCATGAAGTGCCATTAACCCAAAAATCTATTGTTAAAAAAAGCATGAAAGCTGCTAAACCAGTAATAATTGCTACACAAATGATGGAAAGCATGATAAGCAACATTACTCCTACTAGAGCAGAAGTAAATGATGTTGCTAATGCTGTTTTAGATGGAGCTGATGCCGTTATGTTAAGTGGAGAAACTTCGGTAGGAGAATTTCCAGAAAAAGTAGTTGAAGCAATGGCGAGTATTATTAATGATGTAGAAAAAGATGATTCGTTATATCACTACGAATATCCTCCTGATGAAGAAAATATTGAACGATTTATTACCGATAGTATTTGCTATAATTCTTGTAGGCTAGCCCAAAGGGTTGATGCTAAAGGAATTGTTACCATGACTTTTTCTGGTTATACTGGCTTTAAAATAGCTAGCTTTAGACCTGAGGCCGGAATTTTTATTTTTACAGGTAACAAAGCCATTTTAAATATGCTAAGTTTGGTTTGGGGAGTAAAAGTATTTTATTACGATAAGTTTGTTAGTACTGATGATACCATTGCTGATATAAAATACACACTTAAAAAAGATGGCTTTTTAAAAACAAAAGATTTAATTATAAATATAGCAAGTATGCCTATTGCAGAAAAAGGGCAATCAAACATGATGAAATTAAGCTATATTGAATAAAAAATCCCCTCCTTGGAGGGGTAGGGGTGGGTTTTATACTCCTGTATGAATTTTAATACTCAAAAAGTAACGATAAAACTAAAAATATATAACAATGCCTATTAATGTAGATTTATTAAGAGAGATTGCCGAAGTTGCTGGAGCACCAGGGCACGAACAACGTATTAGAGAAGTTGTATTAAGAGAAGTAAAACCTTTGGTTGACGACATTACCATTGATAACATGGGAAATGTTTATGCCATTAAAAAAGGAAAAAGTGATAAAAGAGTAATGGTAGGAGCTCACATGGATGAGATTGGCTTTATTGTTACACATATTGATGATAATGGTTTTGTAAGATTTCATACCCTAGGTGGTTTTGACCCTAAAACCTTAACTGCACAACGTGTAATTATACACGGAACAGAAGATGTAATTGGTGTAATGGGTTCTAAACCCATACATGTAATGACTCCCGAAGAAAGAGGTAAAGCGTTAAAAACTACCGACTTTTTTATTGACCTTGGAATGAAAAAAGAAGAGGTTGAAAAAATAGTAAGCATAGGTAATCCGATTACTCGTGAAAGAGGTTTAATTGAAATGGGAACTTGTGTAAACTGCAAATCGTTAGATAACAGATTGGCTGTTTTTATTTTAATTGAAAGTTTACGTGCTTTAAAAGATAAAGAAGTACCTTACGATATTTACGGTGTATTTACAGTACAAGAAGAGGTTGGTATTAGAGGAGCAAATGTTGCTGCTTTAGAAATTAAACCAGATTATGGTTTTGGTTTAGATACTACCATTGCTTTTGATGTGCCAGGAGCTAAACCAGAAGAAATGATTACTAAATTGGGGGAAGGAACTGCCATTAAAGTAATGGATAGCTCTACTATATGTGATTACCGTATGGTAAAATATATGGAGGAAGTTGCTGACAGAAATGGTATTAAAACTCAAAAAGAAATATTAACAGCAGGCGGAACTGATACTGCTGGAATACAAAGGATGAATCCAGGAGGTGCAATTGCTGGAGCAATATCTATCCCAACTAGGCATATACATCAATCTATAGAAATGGCTGACAAAGATGATATTAGAGGAAGTATAGATTTACTTACTGCTTGTTTAGCTGAGCTAGATAAAGGTAATTGGGAGTTTTAACTTGAAATTATGAAAGCTTTTCTTTTTACAACACTATTAACAGCTATAGCTTTTTGCTCCTGTAATGATTCTACTTCACATGTTTGCTTGTGTGAGTATATCAATCTACAGGATAATATAATATCAAAAAATGAATACACTATAACTGGGTTGAACAAAGAAGATGCAAGCGTTGAATGTTCGAATTATGAAACAAGTGACAATCCACAAGAAAAAATTACTTGTATACTAAAATAACTTTTAATCATAGGTCTTCAACCTATCCTTAATTTCTTGTACTCGTTCCATTTTATTAGCTTGACGCAACCTAATGGCAGTTTTGGTAAAATAAGTATGGGCTTCTAAAAACTTAATTTGTAATTCATCCCACTGCTTATCAGTTTGTACTATATCGCGTTCCATCAATTCTCGTTTTAGCTTATCTGCAATAAAATGAAATTCATCCCCTCCTAAATAGTCTAAATCGGCATCGCAAATAATTTGCTCTAAATGATTGTTTGGTTTTTGGGGTACTTTAGTTGCTTGTATTAATTTACAAATGGTATCAATTTGGTCTTCGGTATATCCAAAACGTGGCAATACTTCTCTTGCTAAAGCAGCTCCTATATCCTCGTTATTGGCATATTGGTGTACAAATCCTGCATCGTGATACAATGCTGCTGTTTTTAATAAGAATATATCATCCCCTTCTATTCCTTCCATTAATGCCAATCGCTCAACAGCAGCACATACATCAGTAGTGTGTCTTAAATCATGGTAATGTAAATTATCTGGCAACTCTTTCTTTAATCGTTTAACGATATATTTTTCAGCTTTACGGTAATTAATACCACTATAAATATGTAAATCAACATACTTTTGAAACAACTCATTTGGCTCTATACCATTGCCATCAATAGATAATTCGGGTTTAATTCCATGTACAAAGTACATATCGATATTACCTTTATTTTTTGCCTTTATTTTCCCTCTATATTCACAAGTAAAAAACTCTTTAATTAATTCGTAAGTTGCTCCCGAAATATTAACCTTATCAATATTACTTGCAGCTTCTATCCTACTTGCAATATTTACGCTATCCCCCCAAATATCATAAGCAAAACGCTTTATACCAACCACACCTGCTACCACATTCCCAGTATGAATTCCTATACGTAAACCCCATTTTTTCTTTCCATTTTTAACCCTTAGCTTGTTATAGTTTTCTACAAATCTTTGTATTTCTAATCCAGCCAATACCGTATCAATAGGGTTACTTTTATTTCTTATCGGAATACCTCCTGCACACATATAGGCATCTCCAATAGTTTTAATTTTTTCTACATCGTATTTTTCTATAATCTCATCAAAGTTTACAAAAAACCCATCTAACTCAGCAACCAGCTCTTGTGGTTTAATATCTTCTGCAATTTGTGTAAAGCTTTTAAAATCGGTAAACATTATAGAAGTCATTCTATAATTACGTGCCGTTGCTTTCCCTTTAGCTTTAAGCTCTTCGGCTGTTTCGGCTGGTAAAACATTTAATAATAGCTTTTCTGTCTTGTCTTTTTCCTTTTCTAATAATTCTTTTTGCCTAGTTACTTCTTGTGTTCGCTCTTTTACTTGAAGCTCTAACAACATTTTTTGTCGTTTTACTTGATTAATTCTGTAACGAACAAAAACATAAACTAGCATTAATGGAAATAGAATGTAAACTATTAATACAAACCACCAAGTTCTCCAAAAAGGAGGCTCAACTATTACTTTTATTTGAGCAACCTCATCACTCCATATTCCATCACTATTTGCAACCTTAACCTTAAACACATACTCCCCTGGATCTAAATTAGTGTAATTAGCTCTTCTGCTATTCCCAATTTCCACCCATTCTTCATTAAAGTTTTCTAACTTATACTTATGTAAATTTTTTAAGGGATAAGAATAATGTAAGGATGCAAACTCAAAAGAAATAACATTTTGACGATGTTTTAAAACTATCTCATCTAATTCTGAAATGTGCTTTTTTAATATCTCTTTTTCTCCAACTTTAACGGGTTTATTAAATAAGTAAAAATTGGTAATGATTGGTTTGGGCTTAGATTTATTAATATGAATATCCTCAGGATAAAAAGCATTAAATCCATTTATTCCGCCAAAAAATAATTTCCCTGTTTCACTTTTAAAATGAGCTCCTGTATTAAATTCATTACTCTGTAATCCATCACTTTCCTCAAAAATTCTAAACTTTTTACGCTTTATAAAAAACTGCGAAATTCCTTTATTGGTACTCATCCATAAGTTCCCGTTTTTATCTTCAGCAATACCATAAATTACATTGTTAGATAAACCATCTTTTTCTGTAAAGGCATAAAATTTTTCTGTTTTAGGGTTAAAAACATTTAATCCCCCCCCAAATGTTCCTATCCATAGTTTACCATATTTATCTTCATGAATGGTTAAAACTGTATTATTTGTTAAAGATTCAGGGTTGTCAGAATCCCGCTTATAGCTTTTAAATTTAAAATCTCCATTAGCTTGCTCGGTTACTTTGCATAAGCCTCCACCATCTGTTCCAACCCATACTTGACCCTTTTTAGTTTGATAAATTACTCTAACCACATCGCTAGATAAGGCCTCTACAGAATCACTACTAGTTATATGTTTAAATTCTTGTCTGTTTTTACTTACAATAACTAACCCTTCTTTGGTTCCTAACCATAAGCGTTGTTGATTATCTTCAACAATAGTATATGTTCTATATGTATTTATTTTATTAGCTCTTCCTCCAACAGACACTAGTTTATTGTTGTTAACTTCAAATGCTCCACCATCAGTTCCCACAATTATTTTTCCTGAATAATCTTTACAAAATGAATAAACGCCCTTATTTTTTGAATCGTTACTATTAAATTGAGGTATAATATGATTGACTTCTCCTGTTTTGCGATTAAAGACATTGATACCTTTATCGGTACCTACCCATAATGATGGAAAATCTTCGTTATCTTGAAAAATTGACCAAACCATATTGCTATTTATGGTGTTTGTTTTATTAGGCCAATACTGATAATGTTTAAAAAACTGTTTTTGTTTATCAAATTTATCTACCCCCGATTGAGTCCCAACCCATATTATTCCAGAATTATCTTCATAAATGGTATTTACTTTATTACTACTTAAGCTTGTAGAAACATTAGCATTATATACATAGTGGTTAATATCATTATTAGAAGTGTATTTATATAATCCATTTGTTTCTGTTCCCAACCATAAAATGCCTGACTTATCCTCATAAATACATTTAACTATCTTAGTTCCTATTGTTCTGTCTAATTTAGATTCCGTTTTTAATCGTTTGGTTTTTATGTTATAAAAATTAATCCCCAAATTGGTAGCTATCCATACTTTCGATTCGCTATCAACTAACACATCCCACACTACATCACTTTTTAATAAGCTATTATCTTGATAAAATTGCTTGGTTTCATTTAAATCAATATTATACTTTAATAAGCCGTTACCTTCTGTTGCAATAAATATATCTCGTGATTCTTTTAAATATGTAATTTTTCTAACCTTTAATTTTTGAGAAAGGGTACTAAGATTTAAGTTAAGTTTAGAATATTTAAGTGTGGTTTTATTTACTTTTATTAAAGCTGTTTCGGTTCCTACCCATATATATTCTTCAGACTCGGCTAATGCCCATGAATTTTGTTTTGTTTTGGGGTTAAATACTGTTTTAAATGAGTAAGTATTCCTATCAAAAATATTTAACCCACTTTCTGTAGCTACCCATATTAAGCCATTTTTATCTTGTAAAACAGCTCTAATAAAGTTGTTAGATATTGAATTTGTATCGGATAAATCGTGCGAAAAAACATTGAAGTTAAAGCCATTATAAACATTAAGCCCATCTTGAGTTCCAAACCACATTAACCCTTTTTGGTCTTGTAGTATAGAACTAACATCGCTTTGCGAAAGACCATCTTTAATGGTTAAGTGCCTAAATTTTATATTGCTCTGTTGAGCAAACGAAATTATTGAGCTTATTACTAATAACCCTACAAGAAATTTCTTCTTCACACTATTACTTTATCTTAATTACTTTAAACTCTGTTCTTCTATTTTTTGCTCTACCTTCAGGATTATCTTTCCCATTAGGTAATTCATTAGGTGCAACAGGTTGAGTTTCTCCATATCCTTTACCTGTTACTCTTCGTGCTTCTATTCCTTTAGATTTCATATACTCGGCAGCATTATTTGCTCTTTTTTGTGATAGCTCTAAATTATAAGAATCGGTTCCTTTAGAATCGGTATGAGAACTTAACTCAACACCTACACCTTTATTTTTCTTTAAAATTAACACCAATTTATCTAATTCTTTAGCTGCTGTTTCACTAATTTCTGCCGAACGGTATTCATATAAAATTTTAGAGATTACAAAATTTTCATTTTCGGCAATTTTAATTACTTCATCAACTTCGTTAATTAATGTTAATACGTTTTTATCAGAGTTTAATCGTTTATACCTGTATTTTGCATCCATTAATCGTTTGGTTGACTCTATTACATTGCCATTTTCATCTACAATAATAATATTTAGTTTTTCATCATCTTCCGAAAGCATAAACAAGTATTCTTCATCTGGCGATAATTTGTCAAACATAAATTTACCATCCTTATCAGCTTTAGCTTTCCCAATAATATTCCCTTCATCATCTATTACCCATACTTCCATCCCCCCAGAATAATCTCCTGGCAGCTTTTCATAAACTTGTCCAAAGATGTTTATTGTAAATAAACTTTCATCCTCTTCTACTAATAATTCTAACTCATCATAATAAGCATAAGGTAATGCTTGAAATTTAAATTTTCCTTTTGCTATTCTGTTTGCCAATAAAACTTTTTGCCCCTTAGAGTTAGTCAAGTATAGTTTAGCGTTTTCTAGCATGCTATCATCGTCAGCATCTATAGCCAATAAATAATTCTCGTCTAAATCTAATTTATCAAACTTAAACTTCCCATACTCATCGGTGGTTACGGTTTTTATTAAATTATCTTCTTCATCTAATAAGTTTATATTGGCTCCTGCAACACCTAATTTTTCGTATTCTAATAATCCTGTAACTTGCGATTGTGGAGTTAAACTATGCCATTTAAAACTATAAATATCATCGCTACCTACTCCTCCTTCTCTATCTGAAGAAAAATATCCATTTTCATCGTCTTTATAAAAAATGCCAAAATCGTCTTTTGATGAGTTAAGTGGCGATTTTAAATTTGTTACTTCTTGCCAATTATTTTCCTCGTTAGTAGAAAACACATCTAACCCTCCATAACCTGAATGCCCATCAGATGAAAAATATAAATCTCCTTTTCTGTAATATGGGAACACTTCATTTTCTTCTGTATTTACTTTGTTGCCTAAGTTTTGTGGTTTACCCCAAGTTTCTCCATTTTTATGACAAACATAAATATCCATTCCACCTTGACCACCAGGCATATCAGATGCAAAAAACAATTTAGTTCCATCTTCAGAAATCCATGGATGTGCAACAGAATAATTTTTGTCGTTATATTCAAAAGGAACAATATTTTTCCATTTTTTTCCATCCAATTTTGCAGAATAAATTTTAAGCCTATTCACAAAATTTTTTCCTTGTTCTTTTTTACTAACTCTTGTAAAATAAATGGTTGATTTATCTCCAGAAATAGAAACTGGACCATCATGATAAATAGTATTTAACTGATTTGAAAATCTTTTTGCTTTTTCGTACTGTTTACTTTCTTCTGCATAAAAAATTGACAAATACGGTTTATTAGAAAACGAATTATTGTTTTCATTAACTAAATCTAACCCTCGCTCAGAAACAAAAATTAAGCCTCCATTATATACTAGTGGACAAAAATCTGAGTTTTTAGAGTTTATATTTTCAACTATCTCTACCTCATAAGCCTTTTCTTCAGATTCCCACTCAACAATATCTCCACATGATTGAACCATCAGTTTTCCAATAAAACTTTTTGGATTTTTAGCTACAAATTTTTCAAATTGAGTTTTCGCTTCTTTTATTTTATTGTTGTTTTTTAAGGTTTGCCCATAGTATAAAAAGTTTGAACTTTCGTTTGGGTTTAGTTCAATAGCTTTAGCATAATAAGTTTCAGCATTACCGTAATCTTTTAATTTACGATAAGCATAAGCAATGTTTTGATTGGCTACTTTATCATTGCTGTTTTTCTTTAAAACCTTTTGATAATAAGCAATTGCATCGCTATAATTTTCTTGTTCAAAATATTTGTTTGCTTTACTAAGCTGAGCTACAGAAACTCCAGAAAATAAAGCGACCATTATAACTAAACATCCTATCTTCACTATTGTATTCTTTACCATTTCTTATTAAAAATATCTTGGAGACACCATTTTAGATTTAAAAATTCCTATATCATATCCTAAAAAGATCTCAAACGATCCAGATGTTGATTTTGCAACATCACTCATATCTATATCGTAACCTGCTCCTAATCGTAAATTTTTAGTCAAATTAATTTCTGTCATTACTACAATTGCTTTACTACTCCTAGCTGTTACTCCAAATAATATTTTATTTTTAATTAAAACACTAGCATTTACATCAAAATTACCTGAAGCGTTTGACGCTCTTAGCAAGGCGGATGTTTTTAAAACAAAATTATCATTTAAGATAAAGGCTTTTCCAACTGTTGCTGTAAATACAGAATGTTTTTTTGCTTCGGAAGTTAGAGAGTCACTACTCGATAAATTAAACTTTGCTTGATTTAAGTGATCTACTGCTGCTCCTAAATAAAATGTTTTTGTATTGTAATACATTCCAAAATCGAACGTAGGAAGCATTGCATTTTCTGAGCCTGTTGTTGGTATTTGGTCTTCCGCATCTTTATATTCGATTTTATCCCAATCGTAATTATAATTTAACATTCCAGCTCTTAAACCAAATGCTAACTTTCCTCCTCCTAACTTTAACCTATAGGCATAAGATAAAGATAACTGTTGGTTGTTTCTAGGCCCTATTTTATCATTAACGATTTGTAAGCCTAACCCCATTTTTTTATTTTTTAATGGTGTATTTAATGATAATACTTGAGTCTCTGGAGCTCCATCTAAGCCTACCCATTGAGAACGGTGTATTAAAACTCCACTTAAAACCTCTCTACTTCCTGCATAACCTGGATTAACTCCTAAAGGGTTAAACATATACAAACTATACTGGGGATCTTGCTGCCCAAATACAGCTTGTGAGGCAATGAGTATTAGTGATATTATTATTAATTTTTTCATGCTAAATTTTATCTCGTTAATTCAACCCAACCCTTATAAACTTGTCCTCCAACATCAGCTACATAAAAATAAGTAGCACTTCCCATTTCTTCTCCAGATTCTGCAATTCCCTCCCATACCACTGTTGAGTTATTATAGCCTTCTGCTCCCCAAACTTCATCTCCCCATCTATTAAATATTTTAACTGTATTAACAGGAAATTGTTCTATATTCTCTATTATCCAAACATCATTTTTACCATCTCCATTTGGTGTTATTCCTGTGTAAAACTTCAATGTACAATCTTCATCACTATCTAATCCAACATATATTTGAGTATTATAAGAGCAGTTTGTTCCTCCTACAATGGTAACATTATAATTACCTGTTGACAAGGTATCTTGAGCTAATACTGTTGTAGAATCATCTACAGAAAATATTGATACGGTATATGGTCCTGGGCAACCTAAAACATCACTGATATAAATAGATCCATTTTTTGCTCCTGGACACGATTCATTTATTACTTCGTAAGTTACTATTGAATCATTTCCTCCTTCTGGTTGTTGAAATCCTTGTGTTAATATTCTATTTACTGAAAATAAACTTTGTACAGCAACTTCGCCTACTGTAGAGGATAATGTTATTGTTGTACCAACATGATATGCTCCTGTACTACCAATTACCTGACGTGATATAGTAGTTTGAGCAACAACCAAATTACAAGTAATTAGCAATATTATAAAGGATATTAGGTGTGTGTGTTTCATCATTCTAGTTTTTTACTCCTACAACAGAATATTTTTTTAACTCTTCGATTTCTACTTTTATTCCTTCAAAATTATTTTTTAATTTTTCGATTTCTTTCTCTAGATCATTTGCTTTATGATTTATAACAAAACTTTCAAAAAACACAGTAATTTTCTTATGTTTTTTACCGTCAATTGTTTCCGTAACTTCAGACCAATTAATTGGCTCTGAAACTCTAGCAATAATATATGAAACATCATAATCTCCTTTATCCAACATTGCATGGCCTTTTGTATTAGAAGAAATCAAGTAGTCTCCTGGTTTGATATCTTTACCATTATCTACTACCCACATAGCTCCATTTCCTACTGCCATTATTTGATGCGGATTATCTAAAGACTGTTCTGTTCCTTTATCAATAATTGCTAAATATGTTCCCATAATTTTAGGGTCATTTGCTTGTGTAGATTCTGTTACTCCATATAAAATTTCAGAATTAGGATTTCCGTGATAATTTTCATTTTTACCTGTTAGAGTAACTAACTTTCCTGTTTCAATAGCAACATCTGTTAATCCATAATGAACTCCTGTAAAAGCTCCATAAACAACAGTGTTCCCAGTTACATATATCTGCCCTTCAACCGTACCTGCTGAAATAAAATCAACTAAAGCTCCATCTGCCCCTCTACTTACACCTAAAGGAGATGTGTTAGATATTGGGTTTGAATGAGCAAATACACCATAATTAGTACTACCAGCATCATACGCCATTGCTCCAAAAAAACCAGAGTTATTTGTAGTAGAACTCGACCCATAAATAGCAGCATCATAAGTCCCTGTTGGAGCATGTACGACATGTAATTTCTTATTAGGAGAATTTGTCCCTATTCCCACCTCTGCTCCTGTTGCAGAAGAAGCCATTGCTATATCTCCTCCCCAATAATTTAGGTATAAAGTATTTGTTCCCGTTGCAGACCTAGCTTGTAATTCATTATTATCCATTGTTAAGTGATTACCAGAGTTAGAGCCAACATTAAAATAACCATCTGTAGTTACATTTATAGAAGAAGATGCAACCACTTCAAGAGCTGTTCCAGGAGTAGTTGTTCCTATGCCTAAATCATTTTGAATATAAACATTTCCTGATGCAAAATAACCCGCCCAATTTACAGTTGCTCCAGATGCAGCACCATAAACACCAGTGTTATTTGCACTACCAGAACCTCTTGCATTACCAAAAATAGCATATGATGACCCTGTTGTTGCAAAAGCTAAATCTGCATGTACTCCATAATTTAGTGAAGCCCCACTCGCCTTAGCATCAACACCTATAGATTGATTTACCCCATTAGATCCATAAGCATATATCCCAGTAGCAAAATTACCCCCTGTTCCTAATCCCCAAATACCAGTGTTTGCATTAGTTGCATTACTAGATTCAGCTCTCAATCCATGATTCTCAGTAATTGGTGCAGTATTGGTTATTCTAGCAGCCTCATAAGTTGTTCCCGCAGCAACAACATTTAAAGGGAAACTAGGTGTTATTGTACCTATACCGACATTCCCTGCCCCAGTAATTCTCATCCTTTCTGTTCCGCTGGTTTCGAAACTAATTTTATGATTCCCTGATGCCTCCATATTAATACCTCCTTGGTCATCTGCTCTTATTTCATAACCTTCAGTGGTACTCTTGTAAGTAAAGTGAAGCCCCCCCCCTGTTAATCCACTCCCCTCTAATTCTAACAATTCTATATTTGGATTTGCCACAACATTTAACTTTGAAGATGGTGTACTTGTTCCTATCCCAATATTCCCACTTCTACTAACCAAAGATTCAACTCCATCATTTAAGAATAAATGACTATTGGCTAAATCATAGCCTATTGAACCCATAAGAAGACCACTTCTTTTAAAAAGAATATCTGCTCTGTTTACAGCTGCATCTAATACTAAATCTATTATTCCTGTAGTTGATTCAAGCAACACATCTAAATTTGTTGTTTCAAAAACATGAAGACGTTCAAGCGGAGCGTTAGTACCAATACCAACCCTATCAGATAAAGTAGTAGGATGAATTGTTCCTGTGTTTGTTGATGCCCAAAAACTTGCTGTGCTTATTGTTGATGGATCTGTCCAAGTCATAACACCTAAAGGGTTTGATACTGGAATATATCCATTTACTGCTCCCCCTCTCATTCTTATCTGACCATCAACATCTAATTTGTTTGACGGCAAGTTATTACCAATACTAACATCTCCTGTTGGACTCACTAGAATTCTCGTTTGATTGTTAGTCATTATTCTAGTTTCCGTAGATTCTCTATTAGCAAATAAAGAATTACCTAAATTATCTATTCCAATAGCTAATCCATCAGATATATTTGAACCTGTTGTAGAATTAGTAGTAGTTATAAGTGTAGCATTTCCCGTAGAATCATGCACATGAAATTGATAAGAAGGATTGTTAATTCCAACAGCCACATCATTTAAAGAATAAGTATTAATTCCTTGAACTATCCAATCAGTATCTCCACTTATTGCATTAGAAACCCATGAAGAACCATTCCACATCAAATAATCTCCTGTTGTAGCGGTTGCAGGAAGTTCAATTTCATTATTTGGGTCATTATCTAAATCATTCACAGAATCACTAGCATTTACCCAAGCTGTTCCATTCCATTTAATAACATCTCCAACAGTATTTCCAGTTAGTGGTAACTCTATCTCATTATTCGGATCATTATCTGCGTCATTAACGTCTAATGTAACATTATTACCATTTGTTATCCCTAAACTTTGAGTTGCCTGATTATATGTTAAAGTTTGTAATTCGTTGGTAGAATCTAAGTCTCCAGTATTATTTATTGTAGAACCTACTATAGTAATTCCTGAACCTCCTGTTAAACTACCTACAGTACCATCTTGAGCAATTATTTGCCATGCACTACCATCCCAAATAAATGATTGACCTAATGTTTGATTATAATAAGCATCGTTTAAACTTGGTGTAGCTGGTGCTGTAGAAAAAGTACCCAACCAATTTATTCCTATACCCGGAGGACCTTGAGCTCCAGTTGGTCCATTAGCAGATTCTTTTGCATACAATGCATAGGGAACTGATAATAGTTGCGTTGCTGTCATAACATTACCATCAATTGTAACTTCTAAATAATAAGGTGCAGCACCCCAAGCTATGGTAGAAAAGTTGTTGGATGTATTACCATTACCTATTACAGCAGTAAATAATCCAAACTGATTAGTGGTTAAACTATGTGTTTCGGAATAAACTATTGTGCCTGTTGGTGTGTTTTGCCTAATATCAAATTGAATATTTACAGGTGTGCTTGCTAAGGGGTTCCCCGAATTATCGCGTGCTATTGCTTGGTAATTTATACCTTCTGGTGCTTGCGCATACACTCCTATACAAAGAAGTAATGCAATTGTAATAAATGTAAATTTGGTTTTCATAATTATTATTTTAATTCTCATATACTAAATGTCCACTAAACCAATTTGTCTCTGCTGGACGAATATTAATAACTCCTGTATTATTAATTATAGAAGCAACATTAATTGTATGCCCTGCCCCTAATTTAACTGTAGAAGTAATTGTTACAGTTCGTTCCTGCCCAATAGAACTCAAAGTTGTTGAGCTAACTTTAATTGGTGTAGCAAGATTTCCATTCTTAATAAATCCTATTGAAGATACTATTTCTCCTCCCCCTTGATGCACAAACGTTACACTAACCTCAAGCATATATACTCCATCAACTTTTGCTGTAAATTGAGCAGTGGTTGGGTTATAAACTCCTCCATCATCAAACACTTCATTTGAAAAAGTAACTGGTGTCGCACCTAAAAAAGTACTTGGTGTATTAAGAGTTATTGTATTTGGCATAAATGCTTCAAATGCAATTTTATTTTCCTTCCATACAGTTTTTCCCGTTGCATCTGATGTTAAAATCTTTCCCTCACCTTCAGAACCATCAATTAATTGAAGTGCATGATGACTAGCCCCACCAGAAACATTAAACACCCCTCCAATATTAGTTGCACTAACATTAGTTCCAGAAACCCTAGTATCTATACCTATATTAAGAATTGATGTTGCAATATTTGAAGCAAATACCGCAACAGATTTAGTTGAATTTCCAGATGCACTAACTAAGAACTCTCCTGCCGCAATTTCTCCTGTACCATTTGTATTTACTGTAGAATAAAACCCCGTACCATTTGCAGTTGCAGAAGTCTGAGTATAATTTAACACGCTTGCTTCCGTATCACTCCCTGTATACCTAACATCAAAAGTACTTCCAGGATTATTCGTTCCGATACCTACTTTATCTGATAAAGTTGCAGGATGTATAGACCCAGTATTAGTTGATGCCCAAAACGAAGTATTAGATGGAGATTGCCATGTAACATTCCCCAAAGCATCAGTGGTTAGCACATCCCCTGCTACAGTACCATCAGAAGTTGGTAGTGTATAGGCAGAATTAATATTAAAGTTCCCATTAACCTTTAAAGTGTCATTCGCAAAATCCCCCCAAATTAATGGAGAACTTGTATTATTATTATCAATGTATAAATAATTACTTCCTAATTCATTTCTTCCTGCTTGATGACCTATAAAAATATTGTTTGAACCTGATACATTTAAAAGACCCGCTTCACGGCCTATAGCCACATTATTATCTCCTGTATTATCTCTCAACACATTAAATCCAATACCTGTATTATGACTACCAGAAACATTAGAGTTTAGTGCCTGTCCACCTAAAGCTGTGTTTTGTGCTCCTGAATTATTTAATTGTAGTGATTGATAACCCACACCTACATTATTATCTCCATTAACTGTATTATTTCCAGCTTGTAATCCAATAAAAACATTATTATTAAAACTCAAATTATCTGAAGCACCTGCTCCTTCACCAATAAAAATACTATTCCCGGAATTTATAACTTCTAACCTTGGACCTATCATCGTAAAATATTCAGCAGCAGTATAACCTGTACTATTTCCTAAATTAAAATGGATAACATCTTGGTCTGGAGCGGCCTCTACTTGAATATGAGTATCTCCATCAGCATCAATTAATGAAGTATCGTTACCTCCTGTTGAAGCCAATGTTTGCCAACTTGCATTACCAAAAGCATCAGAGGTTAAAACTTTATTTAATCCAGCATTAGTTGGAATTAATAAATTGATTGGGATTTCAACTCGCCCATCGTTTAATAAAACAAGGGCGTCTTGTGCTGAAATAGTTCCATTTTGTATTGTTCTAAACACTAACTCACTTCCATTTGCTGTACTGGTAAAGTTTTCTGTAGCATTTGCAATTATTTGAGGACCATCTACAAAACTTGAAACTGCATAACCAGGAAAAACAATCTTTCCTATTTGATCTCCTAGATTAACAGCTCCTCTATTTGGACTCGCAAAATTGTTTCTCCCAACAGCTAAAAGCCCTGGTTGATTAAATCCCTCTGATACAATTCCGTTTCCAGATGTATTAATATCCATAACATGTAAAGAAGCTAATGGTGCTGCCAAGTTATTAATCCCTACTTTTTCATCTCCATAAACAATAAAAGGAATTGAAGAGTTTACACCATCATTATATGAAATACTATAACCAGAGTTTGCATTATTAGTATTTAAACCTGCCTCAATTATCCAGTGTTTATTTGTTGCACTATTAGTATGTTTTATACTTGAAAAACCAGTAGTTGATTGATGTAAAAGTATTGTAGGGTTAGCAACAGTAGCCCCACCTGAAACATGCAATAATGCAGTTGGATTTGCAACACCAATACCGATACTATCCGTACTGTTATATACATCCCCTGTTCCTTGAGTCCACAAACCACCTCCTAAACCTAATGAATTAGGATCTGTCCATACTGCTTTTCCGCCACCAGAATTAGCTAAAATCCAATTTGTTTGAATTGCATTTGCCCCTACCACATATAAGGAATCTGTTATAAAACTTCCTGAATTTAAATACCAAACTCCGTTAGGATTGTTTGAAATATTAAAAATAGTGTCAAATTCATTTAGCATTTTTTCTCCAGAGTGTGCAATAAATTTTGCAAACGACCCTACAGAACTATCTGCTACCAATCCTAAATGACCATTAAAAGTAGTATTAGAAACATACATAGAATTTTGGGACGGCTCTATCGCAACAAAACCAGAATCAAGTCCTGATATAAATGAGACTCCTGTTGGAACATTAGAATTAGTACCCGCAACATTTATAAGAGCCCCATTAGGGTTTGAACTAACAAAATTAGCTATAACGGTATCCGGTGATAAGACTGTTAATTTATGGTTAGGAGAATTAACTCCTATACCTACATTTCCTGCCGTATAATCTATACCATTCACATTCGTATTCCACACGCCTGACCCCGAACTAGGCAATAAAACATAATTTCCATCTGAAATAAAAAGAGTATCCCCATTTATGGAAAGTGTCTGTAATTCATTTGTAGCTGATGTGTCATTATTATTTGCTGAACCATCTAATCCATTACAAATATAATAGCTTATATCTCTTTCTAATGGTTGTAAAGTTCCATCATCATTATCATCTGCCCCCATATATATTAAATACCCTCCATTAGCACAATTTGATCCAGCTGGTTCAGCTACCGAATCAGCTAAATTAGCATGACCATTTGCTCCTGGTGTTCCACTTGTAGCTGTTCCTGCATGTAATGCATAAGGAACTGAAAGTAATTGGGTGGCTGGCATTACATCTCCATTTATGGTAACTTGTAAATAATGAATATTTAACCCCCAATTTATTGCAGAAAATGTACCTAAAAGAGGTGTTCCTCCTCCAATTTGAGCTGTAAACAAACCAAATTGATTAGTATTTAAAGCATGTGTTTCACTATAAACTATAGTTCCTGAAGATGTAGTTTCACGAATATCAAACTGAATATTTACAGCATTATTTATTAATGGATTTCCCGACACATCACGAGCTATTGCTTGGTAATTAACCAAATTAGGAGCTTGGGAAAAAGCATTTCCAAAAATAAATAAGAATGAAATTGTTAAAAATAAAAGTGATTTGAAATTCATTTGTCGTTAAATTACATCAATTAAGCGACAAATCTAACCATTTTATAAATGGAAGTCAAGTTTATTATAGAGCACATTTTAGGGTTTAAAGTTATTACGTAACATGCATACCTATTACCAAAATATCGTCTATTTGCTCTAATGGACCTTTCCAATCCTCAATAGTGTCATTCAAAAACTCTTTTTGAGCATTCATACTTTTGCCATTAAGTGTTAATAGATAATCTCTGAATCGTTTATACATAAACTTTTTCCCTTTAGGTCCACCAAACTGGTCAGCATACCCATCTGAAAAAACATATATATAATCTTTTGATTGAAGTTGGATAATATGGTTGGTATATTTTTTTGCCGAATCTTCATAATAGCTTCCAATAGCAAATTTATCTGCTTTAACCTGATTAACTTCTCCATCTCTAACTAAATACAAAGGATTAAACGCTCCTGCATATTGCAATTCTTTAGTGTTTTTATCATAACAACATAATGCCAAATCCATTCCATCTTTAGTTGTAGAACCACCCATTGCATTATTATGCAAAGTTTTTCCAACACCTTTATTTAAAGCGTTCAGAATACTTGCAGGATCATCATTAGTTCTTAACGCTTCATTTAATGCATTGTATCCAACAATACTCATAAACGCCCCCGGAACACCGTGCCCTGTACAATCAACTGCTGCAAAGTAAATTTTATCTTTTTTCTTTTCTACCCAGTAAAAATCTCCACTTACAATATCTTTAGGCTTATATAAAATAAAGGATTCTGGCATTTCTGCTTTTACAAAATCATCTGGCGGTAATATCGCTTCTTGGATACCTTTAGCGTATTTAATACTATCTGTTACTTCTTCGTACAGTTCACTTATTTTTTCATTTTGTTGTTCAATTTCTTCTTTTTTCTGAACAACCTCCGCAGTCCTTTCTTGCACCTTCTGCTCCAACATCCTTTCGTTTTCAGCTAAATCATCACGCATTTTTACAAGTGTTTTTCCTAAAGCATCATCTGAACTAAGAGGCTCATAATGTGCATTAAACTTTCCTGAACCCACCGAAATAGCAAAATCTTTAGTACTTTTTAATCCAGAGATTACCCGATTTAAAGCATTGGTCATTTCGCCAATTTCATCTTTTTTAGCTTTTATTGAATGATTAGGAATAATCCCTTTACTTAAAGTTAGCAGAACAACTTTTAATTTTTGAACTGGCCCAACAATAGATCTTGTAGTATAAATTGCTACTAACACTCCAAAAATAACTAATGCTATTCCCAACCATTTCGATAGCCATTTTAAATCGTTAAATGAACCCTGCATATCTTCAGTAACTTCTCCTGTATGAAACTTCTGATTACCTATTAAATCATCCAACTGAAATAAAATTTCTGACGTTTTTATCGATATATCACCATCTTCTCCTATTAAAAAATTAGCTAAAAACTTATTTTGAGAATCTTCATAGCTAGCCCAATCTGGCAATAATAATTTTACCTCAGCGTGCAAATCAAACAACTCATTTAAATTTTTAAATACTTGAGTTATTTTCTCTTGATCTTTTTTCTCCCAATTTACAGCTAACTTTTTTATGCTCTTTTCTAGGTGGGGATAATCTCTTTCTATTAAACGATTTAACTTTTCTTTATCAGGATGGTCCGCATGAGATTGAAAATAAATCCAATTAAAAATAAGCATTTTAGACCTTACAGTAAGTAATTTCAACTCTTCCAACGATGCAACGGAAGGGTTATTTACATTGGTAATCTCATCATTTTTTTGAATACTATCATTAAGTGTTTGATAGGTAGTATAAAACACTATAATGATAAAGAACAGTAATACTCCAAACCCTGTTCCTATTTTTTTTCCTATGGTAAGTCTAAAAGCCATTTTAAACTCACTAAAGTACTATTCTTTTTCTAATTCTTCTAACTCTTTTTTATACTGGTCGGATTTTTCTATGTCATTAAGCCCGTAATAGATATTAGAAAGTCCTAACAATGTTTCTTTACGCTTATAATTCAAATCATACGACTTTTTCATATAAGGAAGCCCTTTTAAAAATATTTCAATACAATAGTCTTGAATTTTATTCAATTCTAATATATCCATATCATAATCCATATTGTTAATTTTTTCTACAGCCTCATTATAATACATAGTTGCTAGATTATAATTTGCTCCAGGATTATTTTCATCAATACTTAACACTTCTACATATAATTGTTTAACATAAATAATTTCTGCTGAATCATTATTAGATGAGTTTTCTAATGGTTTATTCAACATTGAAGCTAATGCCATTTTAAACTTAACATCATCTTTTGAAAAGTCATACTCTGGATTAGACAGCCTCATAGTCTCTCTATAAGCATCAAATGTTGATATTGCTAACTTATAATTTTCTGGGGTTAGCGACCTTACCGCATCATTATAAAGTGTCTGTGCTAAATATTTTAAGGCCTTAGATGCCTTAATTTTTAAGTCTTCATCATACCCTATTACCCCTCCTTTTTCATACGCTTCAATTGATGATAATCGTAGGGGAGATTTTTTATTGGTTTTTTCTTTTACTTTATAAAGTTCTTTATATAAATACCCTTTATAGTGCCATGTTTTAGATTGGGTTTTTAATGTCTCATCTATTGATGCTAAATCAATATATTTTTTAGCACTATCTAGCTCATTTTTTTGCATATAATATAACGCAACAGACAAATGATCTCTGCCAACAAACTGAGAAAATACGGTTTGACTAAAAACCAATACTATCAATAATATGTTTATTTTCCTTGTCATTTTATTTAACTGTAAATGCTAATGATTCAAGACTAGAACTTACTTTGAGCTTATATTTTTCAACATTTTTCTTATTTAATTCAAATTTTTGCCTGTTGTTTTTTACAATAAAGTTTATTCCTGCACCTTTATCTACCAACCCTTGTTTTTCAGATATAATTAAAGTGCTATTTGCTTTTACCTTTTTTAAAATAGTAGATATAGACTCGCTTTTGGCTCTACTAACATATACAATATGACATTTACCTATTTCGCTAGCATTTGTGTATTTTTTCACCTCTAAAGATTGATTGGCTACTTTTTTAGTTTTTGACATTTTTACTAACTCCGTATATAAAGGAGATTCACCAACAACTCCTACAACAAAATTTCCTTGTCTGTAGCTTTGTGGCCATTCAACCAACTTAGTGAAATTCATAATAAATATAGCTTTCATCTTAGAGTTAGTATCAACCACTAAGTTAAATCCTGATGAAAGGATAAATACAGAAATTAATATGATAGCTATTTTTTTCACTTAAATTAGTCGGACAATAATCAACTATTGAGCCAAAATTTTAGATGCAATTTACAAAAAAAATTGATTACGTAAAATAAGATATATTTAAAGGTTATTGTTTCTTTCTTCCTTTTCCAGATTTTCTTCCTCCAGAAGAACCACTAGGAGCAGAAGACCCCTTCCCTTTAGGTTTTGCATTAACCATTTTATATCTCCTCTTTTTAGAAGAAAATGAAGAACCTGAACGTCCTTTTATTTTTTTACGAGAAACAGAGTGTGCATATAATTTACTTCTTGACTTTGTTCTAGGTGGTTTTGAAGACTTAATATTCGGACCTTTTTTAGATTTTCCAGCAAAAGCATCTCTTCTACCTCCTCCACTAGATCCAGATTTTTTAGTAGCTGAAGCTGTTCCGCTTTTCTTCTTCCAAAACTGAGCATTTGCATCGCTTGCACTAAAGCAAGTAACAAAAACTACAACAACTATATAAATTAAATATCTCATATAAAAAAAGCCTCCTTGTAAGAACCTTAAATATTTCTACTAGAAGACAAGTATGCCTACCTTTTTCTTTAAACAAAGCAGTAAATATAATAAGATAGGAAAGTAAACCCTAAAATTAAGAGTCAAATAGTTATTAACATCTGTTAATAACCTTTATTGGCTATTAGGGTCTGTAATTACCGATATTCCTTCTATATCTCTATCAAATAAGTAAAGTCCGCCTTTATCTGAACCAATCATATTTAGCTTATCCATAATTGTTCTTGCCAACGCTTCTTCTTCAATTTGTTCCGCTACATACCACTGCATAAAGTTATGAGTAGTATAATCTTTTTCTTTCAAACAAATGTCAACTAAGTTATTAATCTCTCCCGAAACCATTATTTCATGGTTTAATAATGTTTGAAACAAATTTGATAGTGATTTATAGTTTTTTTCTGGTTGTGAGAGCTGTGGTATTATAGCCTTACCACCTCTTTCATTAACATACTGAACCAATTTAAGCATGTGCATACGCTCTTCATCAGAGTGTTTATACAAAAACTGAGAAGTTCCTCCCAACCCTTCAGTTTCTGCCCAAGATGCCATTGCTAAATATATTTGAGACGATTCTGCCTCAATTTTAATTTGATTGTTTAATGCTGCTTCTATCTTCTCTTTTAACATAACTTAAATTGTTTTTTCAAAAATACGCAGCTTAAATGAATTAGAAAAATTTATACTTAATTATGAATTACAAACCTAAAACCTCTTCCATGCACATTCATTATTTCAATGCTTTCATCTTGTTTTAAGTGTTTTCGAAGTTTTGCTATGTAAACATCCATACTTCTGGCATTAAAATAATTATCATCTTCCCATATTGCTTTTAACGCGTAAGTACGTTCCAAAACTTTACCTTGATTTAAACACAACAACCTCAACAAATCGTTTTCTTTTGATGTTAATTTTTGACTATCGTTAGCAACACTCAATGTTCTTTTCTTATAATCGAACTGATATTTCCCTATTTCAAAAACATCTTGCTCTTGTTCTTTGGTATCCCCAACCGTTCGTCTAATAACAGCGTTTATTCTTGCCAACAACTCTTCCATACTAAACGGTTTAGTAATATAATCATCAGCACCAACCTGAAACCCTTGCAAGGTATCTTCTTTCATTGATTTTGCTGTTAAAAATATAATAGGGATTTTATCGTTTATTTTTCTAATTTCTTTAGCTACTGTAAAACCATCTTTTATTGGCATCATTACATCTAACAAACATAAATTGTAAGTACCTTTTGCAAACAAATTAAACGCTTCTTCACCGTTTGCTGCAAGCACTGTATGAAAGCCCTTAGCTTTTAAATAATCACACAAAAGTGTACCCAAATTGGTATCATCTTCTGCTAATAATATTTTAATGTTTTTTTGCATAGCTATGTATTTTCGTTATGATAAAATGGTATGTATATTTTAAATGTTGTTCCTTTTCCAAAATCACTTTCTACTGTAATTTCTCCCCCATGTTTTTCTGTAATTGCCTTTACGTAGTTTAACCCTAAACCAAAACCTTTAACATTATGCACATTTCCTGTTGGAACCCTATAAAATTTATCAAAAATTTTATTCGTGTTCTCTCTCTTAATCCCCATTCCTTTATCAGAAATTTTAAGCAGTAAGCCATCTTTATAATTTTGGGTAGCTATTGTTATTTCAGGATTAGTTGGAGAATATTTATTCGCATTATCTAACAAGTTATAAATCAAGTTTGTTAAATGTATTTTATCTGCATTAACTACAAACTTGGTTGCATTTAATGCTTGAAAAATTACTCCTGATTTATTTTGAACCTGAATAGAAATGTTTTCAACTGCTCTTTTTATTACTTCGTGTAAATCAACATCTTCTTTTTTTAGTTTTAAATCTCCTTTATCCCAAGTTGCACTTTTTAAAACGCGCTCTACCAATAAACCTAAGCGTTTATTTTCTTGATTAATCATTCCCACATAATTATCTCTAGTACTGTTATTAGCTAACATATCCTTATCCGTTAAAGCCTCACATGCTAATGATATGGTAGCTATTGGTGTTTTTAATTCGTGTGTCATATTACTGATAAAATCATTCTTTACCTCTGATAGTTTTTTTTGTTTGAAAATTGTTTTAATGGTATAAGTAAAAGTTCCAATAATGGTTAAAAGCAACAAAACAGATGTTAGCAACATCATCCACATTGTTTTTAATAAATAACCTTTTTGGTGAGGAAAAAAAATACTTAAAAAATAAGGCGGATTTATCATATCATTAGGAAACAGTTGTGCATAAAATCCTGATTGTCTTACTTTATTTATATTATCAACCGTATCAATTATTATTTCATTTCCATTATAATCAAAAACTCCTCGTTGAAATGTTGCTTTAATACCACGGCTTTTTAATTCTAATTCTATCAATGAATCTAACACCGTTATACTAACTCGCTCTTTAAAGTTTCTAAACCGATTACTGTTAAACATTCCGTTTAAGATGTTAGATTGCCCTCCTTGAATACTTAACTCAAATCCTACCTGTCCATTATTTGAAACTGATTGTATAGACTTTTGATACACCCTGCCATCTTGAGAAGTTTTTTCACTTACCTTATAAGTTATTCCATCTTTTTTTACAACAGCAGTGCTATCAAAGCTATTTATATTAGAGTTTATTTGCTGATTGAACAATTGTTGTTGTCGTTTTTGAGCTTTCATTCTTTCTATTGCCTCTATCTTTTCAAGCTTTCCAGCAACAGAAAACAATGCCCCTCTAACATTTCTTTTAAAATCTTCTTCTTTTAAGGTAACCGCATTATCAATCCAAATTAATTGAATAGCCACCAAACCAACTAGAGCAGCAGACATTATACCTATTAATATGTAGATGTATTTCTTTTTCATCCAAAACAAAAATACGTTTAAAGCTAAGGTGTATTGAGTACTTAACACTTTTTAACATTTGTTAACGCTGTTTTAACATCTTAGCACAATAAACCTAACTACTTTTACATTGTAAAGAAAAACATACCGCCTTAATATACCTTCCTGTTTAGTTAGTGCAAAAAAGACCTCGTTTCAGAGGTCTTTTATTTTATGCACACGCAATAGTTGCAATTAGAACTTTACAATTTTGTTGCTTTAACACTTGTGCCGAAGCTTCAATTGTTGCTCCAGTAGTTACCACATCATCTACTAACAAAACTGTTTTATTTGATAGCTGATGATTATCTATTACTCCAAAAATTTCTCCTACATTTTCCCAACGCTTATACCGCGTTTTCTTTGTTTGTGTTTTAGAATCTACCTTACGATATAAATCGGTTATATTTACTGGTATATTCATCGATTTTGATAAGCCATTTGCAAAACTTTCACTTTGATTATATCCTCGCTTCTCTAATTTATTTTTATGTAATGGTATAGGAATAATATAATCTATGTTTTGATAATATTCTGATTCTTTTAATTCATAACCATAATGCTGTCCAATTATTTCCCCAACTTGTTCTCCGCCTTTATATTTTAATTGATGTAATAATTTTTGAACCCTACTCCCTTTACTAAAATGATAGTATGAAGCTGCCATATCAATATCTACTCTCCCCCAAAAAGTAGTATTAACAGGGTTGTCTTTATCTAAATGATAGTTTGTTTTTGGAAGCGTTAACAAACACTTCGTACAAATAATTTTTTCGTTTTTAAGCAAGGTTTCTTCGCAAGCCGAACACAGTTTTGGAAATATTAAATTAAAAAAATCGTTAATCACTTTTAGTATGCTTTATACACAAATTTATCTGCATAACTTTACTATTAAATAAATAGCTTGCAGATTATTTAAATTAATTTTGAATTACTAAAAGTAAGTTTTATAATGGAAAATCAAACAGAAAATACTCCATCAACAAATAACAAAGGGAATAAAACCAATAAATTTTTGGTTGTAGTAACTATATTACTATTAGGATTTTGTGGTTATTTAATTTGGCAAAACTTAGAATTACAAAAACAAATAGAAACTGGAGAGATTGCTTTTACAGAAGTTAGTACTGATAGAGATCAAGTAAAATCTGAGTTAGAAGACATGTTGCTTCAATATGAGGATATGAAAACCAATAATGAAGAGTTAAACTCTGAATTAGAAGCTCAAAAAGCTCAAATAGAAAAATTACTAAAAGAAGCCAAAGGTAAAAACTGGAGCATTTATAAATTACGAAAAGAGACCGAAACTTTACGTACTATAATGAAAGGTTATGTTGTACAAATAGATTCTTTAAACCAAGCTAATGGAATTTTAAAAGAAGAAAATACCGCTGTAAAATCAGAGCTAAGTAATGAAAAAACAAAAACTCAAAATCTTACAGAAGAAAATGAAGATTTAACAGATTTAGTTACCGTAGCCTCTCAACTTAAAACAACCGGATTAAAATCTTATGGAGTTAGAGTAAAAAGTAATAATACTGGTAAAGAAACCGACAGAGCTAAAAAGACAGATAAAATCAGAACTAGCTTTACTATTTTAAAAAACAAAATTACTGTTCCAGGTAAAAAATGGATTTATGTAAGGATACTAACTCCTGACGGAAAAGTACTTTCGCAAAAAACAGACGATAGTAACAAGTTCGATTTTAATGGTGTTAGAGGTTTATACTCTTCAAAAAAACAAATAAATTACCAAAACCAACAAACTACACTTACCATTGATTGGAAAAAATCTGCTGATTTCCCTGTTGGGGAATACAATGTAGAAGTTTATGCTGATGGTGTTGATATAGGTAAAACCAAATTTATTTTGAAGTAAATTTTTAGCTCTCCTATTCTTTTCTAAATATTTTTATTTTTTTTTCAACTCGTTTTGAATCAAAGTCTTATTCTTGCAAAAATTTTAAATTACTAACATTATGAATTGGGAAAAATATTACGACAAAGGTGTTGACCTAATACTTACTTATGGTCCAAAATTAGTTGGTGCTATATTAGTATGGATTATAGGCGGCATTATTATTAAAACACTTGTAAAATCATTTGAGAAAATTTTAAACAAAAGAGAGATCGATCCATCTCTTAAACCATTTTTAAAAGGTATGGTTGCTGCCTTATTAAAAGTTATGCTTGTTATTAGTGTACTTGGCATGCTAGGTATAGAAATGACTTCATTTGTAGCCATTTTAGGTGCGGCTGGTTTAGCGGTTGGTATGGCACTATCAGGAACACTTCAAAATTTTGCAGGTGGGGTAATGATTTTAATTTTTAAACCATTTAAAAACGGAGATTTAGTTGAAGCCCAAGGACACACTGGAATTGTTTCGGAAATTCAAATCTTTAACACGATATTAAAAACCTTAGACAATAAAACCATTATTATTCCTAACGGAGGACTTTCAACATCATCTATGGTAAATTACTCTACCGAAGATACTAGAAGAGTAGATTGGACTTTTGGAATTGGATATGGAGATAAAACAGGCAATGCCAAAGAAGTTTTAACTCGATTAATGGCTGAAGACAATAGAATTTTAAATGCTCCTGAAGAACCTTTTGTGGCAGTATCTGAACTTGGTGATAGTTCTGTAAATTTTGCAGTACGTGCATGGGTTAAAGCAGAAGATTATTGGGGTGTATATTTTGATATGAATGAAAAAGTATATAACACATTTGATGAGAAAGGATTAAATATTCCTTACCCACAAATGGATGTTCATGTACATAAAAATTAAACTATTAAGATGAAAAAGGTATTATTAAGCTTTATTGCTATAGGAATAGCTTCATTAACTTTTGCACAAACAACCGAAGCTGAAGAAGATTTAAAAAAACAAAACGCAGATACGTTAGACGGATGGAAAACAGGCGGAGTATTTTCTGTTAACCTAACCCAAACAAGTTTAACCAACTGGAGTGCTGGTGGACAAAACTCTGTTTCAGTAAATGGATTGCTAAGTTTGTTTGCCAACCTAAAAAGGGGCAACTCAACTTGGGATAACTCTTTAGATTTAGGATACGGGGTGTTACAACAAGACGGTATAGGAGTTAGAAAAACTGACGACAAAATAGATTTTACATCTAAATACGGTCAGAAAGCATTTAAAAACTGGTATTATGCTGGATTGGTAAATTTTAAATCACAAATGACTGCAGGATATAATTATCCAGATGACTCTACAGAAATATCCAATTTTATGGCTCCAGGTTATGTATTGGTAGCTCTTGGTATGGATTATAAACCAAGCGATGTGTTTACTTTGTTTATTTCTCCTTTAACAATGAAAACAACCATTGTTAACGATCAAACATTAGCAAATGCTGGTGCTTTTGGAGTTGATCCTGCAGAATATGACACATTGGGAGTATTAATTACCAAAGGAAAATCTATTCGATCAGAATATGGAGGTTATTTAAGAGCTCAATTTAAAAAAGACATCATGAAAAATGTTAACCTTCAGTCTAAATTAGAGCTCTTTTCTAACTATGCCGAAGAACCTATGCATATTGATGTAAATTGGGAAGTTTTAATTGCTATGAAAGTAAACAAATACATTTCAGCAACTATTTCTACACAATTAATTTATGACCACGATATTGACATAGGAGAAGATACTAATGGTGATGACATAATTGATAAAGTTGGTCCAAGAACTCAATTTAAAGAAGTGCTAGGAGTTGGTTTAACCTATAAGTTTTAACAACTAAACATACAAGATTAAAAACCTCAAAGAAAACTCTTTGGGGTTTTTCTTTTAATAAAAGTTTGATTACTTTTCGCTAACTATTTTTAATAGTAAGGCAACTAAAATTTTAAACCCACGTCTTTTATCGTAAATAATGGATCCTAAAGATCAGCATAAACTAGATGACATTGTAAAAAAATGTGTGAAAGGTGATCGAAAGGCCCAACACGAACTGTATAAAATATTTTACAGTAAAATGATGGGAGTATGTTATAGATACACTAACAATGCTGAGGATGCAAGAGATATTTTGCAAGATGGATTTGTGAAAGTTTATATTAACTTAAAGAAATATAACTTTAAAGGTTCTTTAGAAGGTTGGATTAGAAGAATTATGGTTAATACTGCAATTGACCACTTTAGAAAAACAAAAAATGTTTTTATGGTGGATGATGAAGATGACTATATTTTAGAAAACAGTAAGGTTGAAAGTGCTGACTCTATTTATAGTCAGTTTGGCGAAAAAGTTATTATGGAAGCCATTCAATCATTAAGCCCTGCTTATCAAACTGTTTTTAACCTTAATGTTATTGAAGGTTTTCAGCACAAAGAGATAGCCGAAAAACTTAACATTAGTGAAGGAACTTCTAAATCAAACTTAGCAAAAGCTAAAAGAAACCTACAAAAAATACTATTAGAAAAAGAAGCAAGATTGAAAGATGAGTGATTTTAATAAAATAATTAAAGAAAAAGTAGAACAATTTGAAGTTCCTTACAATGATGCTCATTGGGCTGAAATGGAAGGCAAACTTAATAAAATACGTTCTGCAAAAATTAAAAAGAATATATTTAGTGCTGCAGCTGTTATAACAATAATAAGTGCTGTAGCTTACTTTATTATCCCTAACAACTCGGTTATTGATGAAAAAGACGCATTAGTAGAGAATACTAAAACTGAAAATATAACAAATCAGACCCCAACTACTAATGAATTAGTTCAACCATCTAAAAATATAACTAATAATAAAACTCACGAAGAAAATAATACTTCAGAAAACACTACTGAAATAGAAAACTCTTCTAATGAAACAGAAACAATAAATAATGTAACTCCTTCAGAAAATACAAATGATGTTTCTCCTGTAAAAGAATCAAATAACTTAACCCAACAAGAAGAAAAACTAACCCTTAATAGCGATTTTATTGTTTATAATAACAAAGTATGTTTAGGTGAGACTGTTAGCTTTGAAGCAATGGAAAACGACAGGCCTGTTTCTTATTTATGGAATTTTGGAGATGGAACCACTTCTCACAAAACAAACCCAAACCACACCTATAAAAACGATGGAACTTATAATGTTACATTAACATTAATTGATAGACAAACTGGAACTGAGCACACCTCAATTCAAGAAAATGTAGTAACAATTTTAGCTAAACCATCAGTAGATTTTACCTACAGTGAAGAATCTAAAAAACATAATGACAACAGCTTAAAATATCCTTACACTAATTTTAAAATTAAAAATGCTAATAAGGATAATAGCTATACTTGGGATTTAGGAAGTGGAAACACTATAAAATCTACAACAGCTAAAACTATATTTAAAAAAGTTGGTAAACAAGCTATCACAATAACTGCAGAGAATAAGAATGGTTGTACTGCAACAGTTACAAAAAACATAACCATTAAAAATAATGCAACCCTATATGTTCAAAATACATTTACACCTAACCAAGATGGTGAAAATGATGACTTTATGCCAAAAGCATTAGTTTTAAATGATGTACAGTTTGAATTAAGTATTATCAACAAAACAGGTAAAACCATATACAAAACAAATAATAAATATGAACCTTGGAATGGTAAAGAAAATAACTCTGGTCAGCTACTAGAAAACGGAACTTACTTTTGGCAAATTGTTATTTACGATTCAGAAGGAACAAGCCATAATCATCAAGGAAAAATATATTTGAAAAGATAATGTTTCAATCATAAAGATAAAAAAAGAGTTAATCAGATTAACTCTTTTTTTATGCGATAGAAATCCAAAACCTACTAGAAATCAAACCCTTGCAAAGACTGTTTTGTTTATATAATTCTTTCTATTTAAAGGCATATAACCACAAAAAAGAACTTTTATAGTAGTTATTCTAATGAAACATAATATTTAGAAATCCCATTTTAAATAATTAACGAAAGGTTAATTTTTTGTTAATTATCACATTTTGATTACTTTGTGAAAAATTTGAATTCACAACCACAAAAGAATTTAAATCTGACAAAATGGTTGTGGAACAAAAAATAATGCTTACAAAATGAATTTATCCAAATTTTTATTCTCCTTGTTTGTATTAATAATAACAGCACAAGGCTATTCACAAGGAACAAACTGTGCAAACTCAGATCCTTTCTGTACAGGAACAGTAACTCAATTTTCTGCAGGAGTAAATGTAACCGCAGCATCAATAGCTGAACCAGGAAATAATTATGGTTGTTTAACTACCTCTCCTAACCCTGCTTGGTATTATTTAGAAATAGATCAACCTGGAAACTTAGATATTGACATAACTAATTCTGGGAATGTTGATATTGATTTTGCTCTTTGGGGACCCTTTCCTAATCTTTCTGCTGCAATGAATAACTGTGGGTCATTAGGCTCTCCTATTGATTGTAGCTACTCTGCAACAACTTATCCTGAACAAGCAAATATTGTTGGAGCAAATACAGGTGATGTTTATATTCTTTTAATTACCAATTTCTCTAATTCAGCTGTTGATATTTCGTTTACAAATGTTGGAGGTAACGCAACAACCGACTGTTCGATATTGGCACCGTGTTCGATAACCAGCTTAACAGCCAACACAAGCCCGTGTAATCCTGCTAACAATACATACGCCCTTAGTGGTTCAATAACATTTATAGATCCACCAACTACTGATAGTTTAATAGTAACCGATTGTAATGGAAACAGCCAAATTTTTACAGCTCCTTTTGTAAGCCCTTTAAACTATAACATAAACGGCTTAAACTCTGATGGTTTACCCTGCAGTGTTAGTGCAGTTTTTACTGCTGATACCAGCTGTAATTTTACAACTAATTTTAACGCTCCAGCTCCTTGTGGACCTCCATGTAACTTTGATAGTTTAAATGTTCAAATTGGCCCTTGTAATTCTAACAATAGTTATGACTTAAATGGAACTGTTTATTTTAACAACCCTCCTACAACAGGCACATTAACTATAACCGATAACTGTAGTGGGTTAGACACAGTAATATTTGCTCCTTTTTCTTCTCCAATGAATTGGGGAATTTACAATTTACCTACAGGAAATGGAAACTGTGATATAACTGCTGTATTTTCTGCTGACCCTAACTGCACAATAACCCTTTCCAATTACCCTCAAACAGCTCCATGTCCGTGTAATGCAGATGTTGGAACTTTTACGCCTACAACAACAGGTAATACATTATACCCAAACAGATTATGTTTTGGTGATCAGTTTACTTTAACTAGTAATGGTAATAATGTTCATCCTAACCAAGCAAATAATCCTCCTCCTGGGCCACCAAATGGGTATAATCCAGGTATTGGGTATTTAATTTATTCTTGTCCACCAACAATATTTCCTCAGCAAGATTTTACAACAGACCCATGCTTTGTAGGTGTAGTAGGTTTTGGAAACAATTTTAATGACTTAAATTTTTTAGGTGCTCCTAGTTATGCTGGTCCATGGAATAATAATACCGTGTATTATGTGCCAATAACATTTTACGATACCTTAAATACACCATACTTGTATAGTTACACTAACACTTCTACCAATTGTTATGATATGGGAACACCCTTTGCTGTTCAATATTTAACAGAAATCACCTCTGTTATTGTCCCTGATTGCCAGGATAGCTCAGTAACGGTTACATTAACTGGAGGTTTACCAGAATTTGATGGCTCACTATATACAGCTTCAAACTTGCTCCCTGCAACTGCTAATTTTGTCAACACAACAACCAATCATGGAGGGACAATAGTTATTAATGGACTTCAAGATGGAGATATGTATTCTTTTGATGTGGTAGATACTAATGGATGTCCAATAACTATAACTGGTGGTCCATTTGTTGGCTTACCAGATGCCAATGCTAATGTTGATGATACTTCGTGTACCCTCACTTACAATCTAAACGCTATTGCTAGCGTAGGCAATGGAACTTGGTCAACCTTAAGTCCAGGTGTTACTTTCACTCCTAATAACACACCAAATTCAACAGTAACTGTAAACACACCAGGAACATATACTTTTACTTGGACAGAAGATAATGGAAATGGATGTATTTCTACTGATGATGTAGTAATAACCTTTAATATTTTAAGTATCCCTAACACCCCAACAAACCCTTTATGCAATGGCGGAAATGATGGCCAAATTATTTTAGCTCCTCAAGGTGGTTCTGCTCCATACTCTTATCAATGGGATGCTAACGCTAATAATCAAACAACTAATCCTGCAATAAATTTAGGTGCAGGTAGCTACAACGTAACCGTTACAGATGCTTTTGGTTGTTTTGTTGATTCTTTATTTACTTTAACAGAGCCTGCTCCTTTTACTTTTACAACTGATTCTACCAACTCTAATTGCGGACTACCTGATGGAACTGCATCTGTATTAAATTTTGCTGGTGGAACCCCAGGATACACCTATGATTGGGGTTCAGGCCCAACTCCTAACAATGTATTGTCAAATTTAACTCCTGGGGTATATACTGTAACTGTTGAAGATGCAAATGGTTGTGATACAACAATCAGCATTACCGTAGGTAATAATTTAGCATTTACAGCAAGTATTATAAATTTCAATGATGCCTTATGTTTTGGTGATAATTCTGGAAGTGCTACTGCAAATGGTTCTGACCCTATGGCTACCTACAATTTTTCATGGAACACCACACCAGTGCAAAACACTCAAACAGTTACAGGGTTAACAGCTGGAACCTATATCTGTACTGTTGTTGATGCCAGTACTGGTTGCATTGATACCGTTTCTATAACAATTAATGAACCTCCTCTATTAACAGTTAATGCTGGTGCAGATATTAATATTTGCTTAGGAGGGAATACTAATATATCTGCAATTGGTGCAGGTGGAACACCTCCTTACAACTACTCATGGGATAATGGATTGGGTGCAGGACAAAATCATAATGTATCTCCTATTGTTACAACATCTTATATTGTTACCATTACGGATGATAATGGATGTCAAAATAATGATACTATTATTGTAAATGTTCATCCTCCTCTTACTGTAATTGCTAGCAATGATGTTAGTATTTGTCCTGGTGATGTAACCAATATTTCTGCAATAGCTGCTGGAGGAAATGGTGGCCCTTATAATTATACTTGGGATAATGCTTTAGGTGCAGGACAAAGCCACAATGTATCTCCTACAGCAACAACAACATATATTGTAACTGCAAATGACGGATGTTCTCAGCCTGCAACAGACACTGTAATAGTAACCGTTAACCCTGTTCCTAATGTGGACTTTATTGCTGATACGTTTGGCTTGTGTGAATTCCCTCAACTCCCATTTGAATTCTATAATACTACCGATACAACTGGAGGAATGGTTAGTAGTGCTTTATGGAATTTCGGTGATGGAGGTACTGCTTCTGGCGATACAGTATCACACACTTATTCTTCTCCTGGGACCTATGATATTACGCTTACAATTACATCAACTCCTAATGCAGGTGGATGCTCTGCTACATTAACCAAACCGGCTTATGTAACAGTATTTCCTAATCCTGTTGCCGATTTTAGTATGAACCCTAATCCAGCATCAATGTTTGATCCAACAATCTTTTTTAATGATTTATCTTACCATAACATTGTAAATTGGTACTGGGATATTGGTGGATTAGATACTAGCTCTTTACAAAACCCTACATACACATTCCCTGAAGATACTGGCCATTACAATGTTACACTAACCGTTACTGATATTAACGGATGTGTAAGTACAATAAGTAATACTGCGATTGTAAAAGGAGAGTTTGGTATTTACATCCCTAACGCATTCACTCCTGATTTCGATGGATTAAATGAAGGTTTTTTTCCTAAAGGTTTTGGTATTGCTAACGACAATTACAATTTTTACATTTTTAACCGATGGGGAGAATTAATTTTTGAATCTCACTCTAAATTCGAACCTTGGAATGGAACTTATAAAGGAAATTTAGTTCAAAATGGCGTTTATGTCTGGAGGTTAGAATTTAAAGACATTAATGGAGAAAATCACACCAAAATTGGACATGTCAATGTCATAAAATAACTTTTATTATCCTTAATATCATAATATAAGCAATTATAAAATTTTATAATTGCTTATATTTTTATGCAATAGCAACTATTTTGTTAAATCCTCGTCTTTATGCTAAAAGAAAGAGAATTTTATATAGATTTACCCTATTAATTTTATTTTTATGAAAAAAGGACTTACACTCTTATTGCTATTTATCAGTTTAACAGTAATAAGTATTGCTCAAACAGATGTTCTAGTTATTGATTATAATAACGGCTTCTCTAGTGATCAATCAAACAACAATAGTAATATATATAACAGACTATTAGCTACACAAAACAGTGTAACTAGAGTTAACGCCATACCTGGCACTATCAGCCAAGCACAATACCAACAAGTATGGGTTTTCGGAAACCCTGGAACCCCTGGTCCTGCAACACTAAACCCTTTGGTAAATTATATGAATAATGGCGGTGCTGTTTATATCCAATCTGAAGTTAGTTGTTGTACTAATGCAGCTATGCTTGCAGATCAACTAATAGATGCGACTGTTATTGTTGGAGGTTCTATAACCCATAACACCATGAAAACTGGTAACTATGAGTATGAATTGTACTCTCCTTTAAAATGTACTCCTTTTTTTAGTCATGGTGCTGCTGTTCGTCCATTTGTAGGAGCAACTATACAGCATACTCTTTACGAAGCAACTCCTACTTGTGGTAGTGCTATTACTACTGGAGATGTAGTAGGTGTAAAATTTGCTGCATGCGATATGATTACTGGAGAGGGGGCTTTAGTTGTTAATGGTGATTTTAATATTTTTCCTCTTAGTGGGACATGTGGAAGCGTTGGAATTTTAGGGACCCCTAACAATAATGATGTAATTGACTTGATTGCAGATATGTTACCTGCTTTAGCTTGTAGTCCTTTAACAAACCCTGGCGGAACCTTAACTTGTACTGCAAACCCTGTAAACTTTTGTGGTTCAACTCAATTGGGCTGGACATATACTGGTTCACCAGGTTGTCCGATTGTGGGGTGTAATCAAGACACCACTTTTAAATGGTCTGTTGTAACTGGGGAGCCTATTAATGTACCTGTTAATTTTAGCTGTGATACATGCCCATATCCAACTGCTTCTCCAAGTATTCAAACTACTTACACACTATCAATTATAATTGGAGATACTAACCTTAATTGTAGTTATTCTGCAACGGTTATTCCTATTACAGTATTTCCTAACTCACAACAAACTAATGCAGGATTAGATACCACAATATGCTTAGGTGATTCTGTAGCTATAGGAGGTAATCCAACTGCTTCAGGATCTGGTCCATTCACATACAGTTGGACACCTACCACAGGACTAAATAATAGTACGCTTGCTAACCCTATGTGTACTCCTTCATCTCTTGGTTCTACTACATATATCGTACAAGCAACGAGTGCAGCATGTACAGGGTATGATACAATTGTAGTTACAGCAATTAGTTGCTGCGTTGTAGATATTGTTGATACTGTGATAGCAGACGTTAGTTGTAATGGTTTATGTGATGGATCTGTACAAATTACTGCTAATGGAGGTGCTAATCAATATAGTATGGATGGTATTAACTGGCAGCCTAGTAATACTTTTAATAATCTTTGTCCAGGGCAACATACTGTTTATGCTTCGGATGGAAACTGTTATGATTCAATTATCATTACAATTACAGAGCCTACTCCTATATCAATAACAGCAGTAGTTACTGATGCTAGTTGTGCTGGTGCATCGGATGGACAAATCTCTGTTTCTCCTCAAGGAGGAACTCCAAACTATACTTATACATGGACTGCTAGTGGCGTAGGAAATGATAGTCTAGCTACTAATTTATTAGCTGGTCAATATACTGTTACAGTTACTGACGCTAATGGATGTACTTTTGATTCAACTTTCACTGTTGGTCAGCCTGCTCCACTTAATTTTGGAGCTTTTAATGGCGATACAATTGCTGGTTGTTCGCCTTTAGAAGTTGAGTTTACTAACACTACCAACCCAGCATCTTTTGTTAGTATGTTTTGGGAATTAGGTAATGGAGATACCTCTTCTGTTAGCCCTGTTTCTACTACTTATACAACCCCAGGATCTTATGATGTTAAACTAACTCTTACTGACGCTGCTGGTTGCCAAGGAGTTGTTGAAAAACTAGCATATATAACAGTATATGAGGACCCTATTGCACATTTTACAGCTAATCCAGGTCAGGTTACAGTTTTCGATCCAACATATCAATTTTTAGATTTATCTCAATATAACATCGTTTCTTGGGATTGGAATTTTAACAATCTTGGAACTAGTAATGAGCAAAACCCAATCTTTACATTCCCTGATGATACTGGTTCTCACAACATCACTTTAATTGTTGTTGACAATCATGGGTGTATTGATACCGTTTCTCATACCGTTTTTGTAAAAGGCGAATATGGAATTTTTGTCCCTAATGCTTTTACTCCCGATTTTGATGATAAAAATGATGGATTTTCTCCTAAAGGATTTGGTATCTCTGAATTTGGTTATTTATTCTCAATATTTAACCGTTGGGGTGAAAAAGTTTTTGAAACTAATGACATCAATACCTTATGGTATGGTGATTATAAAAACAAAATTGTACCTAATGGCGTTTATGTTTGGCGACTTAAATTTAAAGACCTAAATGGCCACGGACATTCGCAAACAGGTAAAGTTAGTGTAATCAAATAAACATTTAATTGTTGATACATTTTTAACTATAACGATACCACATTACCTAGGTATACTAACTTTGGATAACCTTATGAAGCACCAAAGTTCTAATACGAATAAAACTAAAAGTTTATTGAAACAAAAGTCTTTAAAGACTTTTGTTTCAATAAACGATTTAAGGGATAAAGAATATAATAACATTTCTCTCTCTCATGAGGAGCGTAATGCTCTTAAAAACTTTGATAGATATAGAGTAAAGTGTTTATCTCAGAAAAAAACAGAAAAAGAATTCCATAATAGCTATCATCAACTACAAGTTATGGCTAATTTGAGTCCCTTCCAAGAATTCTTAAAAGAGGAATATTACAGCTAATCCAACTGTTTTTGTATATTTACAGCCTAAACCAAACAAAATAGATATGAAAAAAATTTATTCATTTTTTGCGTTAGCAATCGGATTAACATCTGTAGCTATTGCTCAGCCTACTCTTACGGCAACTAATTTCGTTCCTGCCATCAATGATAATCAGCTTTATTATGTTGCAGATACTAATTCTACTATTAATCCTACAACAGGAGCAAATGTAATATTTAACTATAATAGTTTAAGAGGGTATGGAATGAATCAAAATCAATATATTATTAACCCTGCATCTACAACATATAGTGGAGATTTTCCTAGTGCTACTTATGCTGATACAAGTAATGCCTTAGCTTCAAATACTAGATACTCTCAGGTTATGGGAACAGACAGTGTTATCAATATAGGTTTTGTAGCTAATGTACAAGGTTATGGAGATGTTGTTGCAAAGTTTGATCAAAATCCAGAAATATCAATGAAATTTCCATTTAATTATGGAAATAGTTATAATGATGTTTACGCTGGAAGCTTCACTATGATGATGCAGACAACAAATGGCAATGGTAACGCAACCGTAAGTGCTGATGCTTGGGGACAATTACAACTTCCTTTCGGTGTAGTTATTGACTCTGTTTTAAGAGTTAGAACTGTTGAAAATGTAGTTACAGATAGTATTGTAATTCCTTTTCCTCCTATCACAATTCCTCCTGTTACAATTAGCGGAGAATACATTAACTATTATAAACCTAGTATAAGTAAATTTCCATTGTTATCATATATAGGAGGTTCAATTTCTCAAGGAACTACTATTGTTGATTCCAATAGAACTTTCATCTCACAATATGCTTTACCAGGTGTAGGTATGGAAGAGTTAGAAAACAACTTTGTAGATATGAATATCTACCCTAATCCTTCAAACAAAGGTAATGTTACCTTAAAGATAGAACTAGAGAATACTTCTAATGTATCTGTTGTTTTAATGAATAAATTAGGACAAAATGTTAAAACAGTATTTAATGGAACTGCAAATAGCGGTATAAATAATATAGAATTTAATACTACTAATTTGCCTGCTGGAATTTACTTTGTAACTTCTTATATTAATGGAAGTGGTGTTGCTAAAAAATTGGTAGTGCAGTAAATAAGCAGTAAATAATAAGATTTAACACTTTTTAATAATTATAAAAAAGCCGAAGAGAATATTCTCTTCGGCTTTTTCGTTTGTACTATTATGAGTGATATAATAAATAAACTACAACAATTTGAAAATTGGTTTAATCTCCATTTTGGATGGTTTTTTATAAATGGCAGGAAACAAAACGAAAAAGTAAATCATTAATTTACAAAGTAGTTTGGCGAACTGCTTCATACAAAACCACCGCTGCAGATTGTACAACATTCATAGAATAAGAATTTCCAACCATTGGGATATGAATGGATGCATTGCAGTGATTAATTACTTCATTATCCAAACCAACCCTTTCGTTACCAAAAAATAGACAGTAAGGATGAGATATGTTTTTAAAATCGAAGGCTGTAAGTGCTACCGATTTAGATGTTGTATCTACAGCAATTTTAAAGCAAGATTCTGGTAAGTTTTTCCACAAATCTTCAGGCGTTACAAACTGCCAATTTATTTTATTGTAAGCAGTAATTGCTGTTCTTTTAATTTTTGATAATCTAAAACTTTGTTCTTTATTAACAAAAAAAGCTTGTTGCACTCCAAAGTTATCGCACACTCGCAGTAAAGCCCCTAAGTTTTCGGCAGACAAAAAATTCCAAGCTACTACAATAGGTGGATTATCTATACTAGGTCCACTGTTTTGATTAAAATAAGTTTGGTTATCTATTTTTTGAGGCATTTATTGTTTTGTAACATTTCGGCTAAAATGTCGCAAACGGTAAGGTAGGTTTGGTGTGCATTTTAGCCATTGTTATGTGCTTTTATTTTTTGGTCATTAATTCTATTAAGTTTCCATCTATGTCCTTCAACAAAATGTGCTGATGATTTTTAGAATACCAAAGATTCTTAATTATCTGGATATTTAGTTTTTTAAAGTCTTCCATATATCCTTCAATTTCATCAATCAGAAATCTTAATTCAAGATTTTTAGAGGTATCAGATTCAAGTTTCACTTCATGAATTTCAAAGTAAAAGTCATCATAGATGTAAGTAAATGCTTTTAATCCGTTTTCAAGAATCGATTCATTAAATAACATTCCTAATTCACTGTAGAATTCAACCAATGTCATACAGTTCGTTGAACTTATTTTTATTCTAGTCGATTTTGGTGGTGGAGCAAACATTTATAATTTAATTTTATTGCACATAACAATTGGATATGTTGCACTAGTGCAACATATCCAACCTATGGTTTTAATCCAAATTTAGCAATTCAAAAAATAAGTTTTGCTTAAAATGATAATTATTAGTTGGTGTAGTCATAGTTGAATGATCAGTATTGGTGCTAACTCTAGTGATTAGAGTGTATTAATCCACTACTTAAAGGTAAACAATAGAAAAATGATAACCGCACATTTATACATATAATTTAATTCTACCGATAAAACAAAAGGGAAGTATTGCTTCCCTTTTGTTTAAGTGTTTATCTGATAATTAAAGTTTAACACAAACATTTTTAGGTTCAGTAAAAAAATCTAAGGCTTCAAAGCCACCTTCACGACCAACACCAGAAGCTTTAACCCCACCAAATGGAGTTCTTAAATCTCTTAGTAGCCAACAGTTAATCCAAACAATACCTGCATGTATTTTAGCTGCCATTCGATGAGCCTTGGTAATATCTTGAGTCCAAACGGTAGATGCTAAACCATAAACCGTTGAATTTGCCATCATTAATACTTCTTCTTCGGTATCAAAAGGCATGATGGTTACTACTGGTCCAAAAATTTCTTCTTGGTTGGTTCTGCAATCATAGCTTAATCCTTCAATTATAGTTGGAGCAATGTAATAACCGTTTGCAAATTCGCCTTCTAATTTTACTTGATGTCCTCCAGCCAAAATAGTCCCGCCTTCTTCTTTTGCCAAATCAACATAACTTAATACTTTTTCCATGTGAGGCTTAGAAACCACCGCTCCTAATCTCGACTCTTCATCTAATGGGTTTCCTACTTTAAGTTGCTTAGTTTTTTCTACAAAAGCCGTTTTGAACTTTTCATAAATACCTCTTTGCACAAATATTCTTGAACCACACAAACAAATTTGTCCTTGGTTGGCAAACGAAGAGAGCATTGTTGTTTTTAATGCTTTATCAAAATCGCAATCGTCAAAAATAATATTGGGGTTTTTACCCCCTAATTCTAGCGAAAGCTTTTTAAACATTGGCCCAGCAGTGCCAATAATTTGTTTTCCTGTAACTGTTCCTCCAGTAAAAGAAATAACAGGAATATCAGTATGTTCGGTAATGGCAGCACCAACTTTATGCCCTAAACCATGCACTATGTTTAACACTCCTTTAGGCAAACCTGCTTCAATACATAACTCGGATAACAAATAAGCAGTAAATGGAGTAACTTCTGATGGTTTGGCAACAACAGTATTTCCTGCGGCTAAAGCCGGAGCAATTTTCCAACTAAATAAATATAAAGGCAAATTCCAAGGAGAAATACAACCACAAACACCAATAGGTTCACGCAAGGTATAATTAATGGCAGTACCTTCCATAGCATGCGATTGAGAAGCATAGTGTAAAATACCCGTTGCATAAAAATTAAAGTTGGCAGCAGCTCTAGGAATATCTACACTTTTAGCCAATTTTAAAGGTTTACCATTGTCTTTAGATTCTGCCAAAGCCAAGCTATCTAAATTCTTTTCGATTAAGCTGGCTAGCTTTTGCAATATTCTAGAGCGTTTTTCTTTTGGGGTTTTACTCCATTCTGGAAAAGCAGCTTTAGCAGCTTTAGTCGCTGCCTCAACATCTGCGGCATCCGAATCGGGAATTAAAGAATATACCGTACCAGTTGATGGGTTGTAATTGTTTATATAATTTTTAGCAATTGGTTCAACCAATTCGCCATTTATGTAATTTTTAATTTTTTCCATAGGTGTAAAAGTATGATTTTGAAAATAATTTTAATGGAAAAATAAAACATATATAGATTTTTATATATATTTGCATCTAAATATATAGATATTTATATATGAATACAGAAAAACTAGAATCTGCTGCCGAAATACTTAAAGCAATTGCTCACCCTATTAGAATATCAATAGTTGAATTGCTAGATAACAACAACGAATTGAGTGTTACTGAAATTCACGAAAGTCTAAAAATAGAACAAGCTGTAGCTTCGCACCATTTAAGTATATTAAAAAATAAAGATGTTTTAATCGCTAATAGAGTTGGTAAAAATTGCTTTTACAAATTAAAACACCCACAGCTATCCCAAATAATTACCTGTATAGAAAACTGTCATAAATAAATGGAAATAATAGGATACATCTTTGCAATTATTGTTGGGTTAACTTTAGGGTTAACTGGAGGTGGAGGTTCCATATTAACGGTTCCTGTTTTGGTTTATTTAATTGGTGTTTCGCCTGTTTTGGCTACCGCCTATTCTTTATTTATTGTAGGTGCATCTTCTTTAGTTGGAGCAATTAGTTTTATGCAACAAAAATTGGTTCATTACAAAACTGCTTTAATATTTGGGTTGCCAAGTTTAATAGCTGTTTATGTAACCCGAAAGTTTATAATGCCTATTGTACCTGAAAACATTATTGAAACAAGCAGCTTTATTTTAACTAAAGATGTTTTTATTATGATTTTTTTCTCTATCATAATGATTGTTGCAGCCGTATCTATGATTAAGAAAAAGAAAAATTTAGAACACACTACACAAGAAATAACATACAATTATCCTATGATTTTAATAGAAGGGCTTATTGTTGGTGCAGTTACGGGGTTTATTGGTGCTGGTGGAGGGTTTTTAATTATACCTGCGCTAGTAGTGTTTGCTAAAATGCCTATGAAATTAGCAGTAGGAACTTCGCTTTTAATAATCGCAATTAAATCTTTAATTGGCTTTTTGGGTGATGTTGGTGAGCAGCAAATAGACTGGATATTTTTACTGATTTTTAGTGCTATAACTATAGCAGGTATATTTATAGGTTTACAACTAAATAAAAAAATATCTGCTCAAAATTTAAAAAAAGGATTTGGATGGTTAGTGCTTTTTATGGGAGCATTTATCATTCTTAAAGAAATAATAACAACTTAAAAATAAAATTATGTACGTAAAACAATTGTACACAGGATGTTTAGCAGAAGCTGCATATTACATTGAGTCTAATGGTGAAGCTGCTATAATTGATCCTATGAGAGAAACCGAACCTTACACAACATTAGCTGAGGATAGAGGAGCAAAAATCAAATACATTTTTGAAACACATTTTCATGCAGATTTTGTTTCTGGTCATATTGATTTGGCAAAAAAATCTGGAGCAACCATTGTTTATGGTCCAACAGCAAACCCAAGCTATGATGTTCATGTAGGAACGGATAATGAGGAATTTAAAATAGGAAATGCTACTATAAGGTTATTACACACGCCAGGGCATACACCAGAATCTTCTACTTATTTATTGATAGATGAAAATGGAAAAAACGAAGCCATTTTTACTGGCGACACTTTGTTTTTAGGCGATGTTGGACGACCAGATTTAGCTATAAAATCAGATGTTACCGAAAAAGATTTAGCAGGAATGTTATACGATTCATTACGCAATAAAATTATGCCTTTAGAAGATAATTTAACTGTTTACCCTGGGCACGGAGCTGGTTCGGCTTGTGGCAAAAATATGAGTAAAGAAACCATAGGAAATTTAGGCGACCAAAAGCAAAACAATTACGCTTTACGAGCAGATATGACCAAAGAAGAGTTTGTTGCTGAGGTGCTAGACGGAATTGCACCACCGCCACAATATTTCCCTAAAAATGCAATGTTAAACAAAACAGGCTACACCAGTATTGATGATATAATGACAAAAGGAAACGTAGCTTTAAGTATTGAAGATTTAGAAAATGAAAAAGATGCTTTAATCTTAGATACCAGAACCCAAAAAGATTTTATTCAAGGCTTTATTCCTAACTCCATTTTTATTGGTTTAAATGGGCAGTTTGCAGTTTGGGTAGGAAACTTAATTGAAAACCTTAACCAAAAAATTATAATTATTGCCGATGAAGGAAAAGAACAAGAAGCGTGTTTAAGACTTGCAAGAGTTGGTTATGATAACTGCATTGGTTATTTAAAAGGTGGTTTTGCTACTTGGGAAAACACCAGCAAACCTATCGAAACAATAAAATCTATTTCTGCCGAAGAGCTTGAACAATTAAACAACGATAGTAAAATTACAATAGTGGATGCTAGAAAAACCAACGAGTATAATGCACAGCATATTGATGGAGCTATTTCTTATCCTTTAGATTATATTAATTCACATTTAAATGAATTAGACAAAGAAGAAACACAATATTTACATTGTGCTGGAGGTTACCGTTCGGTAATTGCTATTTCTATTTTAAGAAAAGAAGGTTACAATAATATTATAGATGTTGCAGGTGGCTCAAGTGCTATTTTTAAAAACACACAACTACCAATAACCGAATTTGTTTGTCCTTCAACATTATAAAAATGATAGAACAAATTATACATAAACCATGGCCTTGGTATATTTCAGGACCATTAATAGGTCTTTTTGTGCCTTTACTTTTAATAATTGGCAATCGAACTTTAGGCATTTCATCGAGTTTTAAGCACATTTGTGCCGCTGCTTTACCAGTAAAAAAAATTCCTTTTTTTCAGTACAACTGGAAAGAACAAAATTGGAACTTATTTTATGTTGCTGGAATACTTTTGGGCGGATTTATAGTAAGTCAGCTAACCAGTTTAAATTATGAAGTAGCCATAAACCCAGTAACCAAAGAAACATTAAAAACCTTTGGTATTACCAATTTTACTGGTTTAGTTCCTGTAGAATGGTTCAGATCATTTAACCTAAACAGTTTTATTTTATTAGCTTCAGGTGGTTTTTTAGTTGGTTTTGGAACTCGTTATGCTAATGGCTGCACTTCTGGTCACGCAATTATGGGATTATCTTTATTAAATTTTGGTTCTTTAGTAGCTGTTGTTGCCTTTTTTATTGGCGGACTAATTATGACTCACACTTTATATCCTCTATTCTTTTAGCTATGAAAAACATAAAATTTTTAATCTTAGGAACTTTATTTGGAATAGTTCTAGTAAAAGCTGAAGTCATCTCTTGGTTTAGAATTCAAGAAATGTTTCGTTTCGAATCGTTTCACATGTACGGAATAATAGGCTCAGCTATTTTGGTCGGAATTATTAGTATCCAACTAATTAAATACTTTAAAATAAAAAGTATTAAAGGCGAAGAGTTAAATCCACAGCCTAAAAAATTTACTAAAAACAATTTTTATGGCGGATTGTTTTTTGGCTTAGGATGGTCATTAATTGGAGCTTGTCCTGGTCCGTTATATGCACTTTTAGGAGCAGGAAATTACACCATAATTGTAGCGTTATTGTTCGCTATTTTAGGTGTTTGGTTTTATGGTTCCATAAAAAATAAACTCCCACATTAAAATTATATTTATGAGTTTTCTTAAAAATTTATTTGGAGAAAAAGTTAACTGCGTTGAATTGGTTCAAAATGGAGCAACATTAATTGATGTTAGAACTCATCAAGAATTTAAAGCAGAAAATGTAAAAGGTTCTAAAAATATTCCTTTAGATATTATTAGCGATAAAGCGAATGAAATAGCGGACTTAAAAAAGCCTATTGTTTTATGCTGTAAATCTGGAATGAGAAGTGGCAGAGCAACAGCTTTACTAAAACGAAAAGGGTTAACAGAGGTCTATAATGGAGGAGCTTATACCAACTTTTTATGATTCATTGGATTAATCATAATAAAATAAGCATATTTGCTGCCTTTGTTGGAGCTTTTATAGGTTTTGCTTATTGGCATTTTATTGGATGTGAAAATGGGTGTACTATAAAATCCGTTTGGTGGAAAATGGTTGGTATAGGTGGCCTTTTTGGCTGGGTAATAGGTTCTTGGATTAAAAAGATATAAAGAAAATAAAAATGAAAAAAATAGTTTTAACACTTAGTATTATTGGTACAGTAACCTTTTGTTCTTGTACAGGTAATGCCGATGCAAATGCTACTACGTATGATGTAATTCAACAAGAAGAAATAGTTGTTGATGTAACAGTAGAACAATTTAAAAACTTGTTGATAGAACAAGGAGGAACAATTTTAGATGTTCGTACACCTGAAGAATGGGCTGAAGGAATTATTGCAAAAGCAGAAAAAATAGATTATTATAGTGATGATTTTTCTGCCGAAGTAGAAAAATTAGACAAAAAACAACCCATTTTTGTATATTGTAAAAAAGGTGGTAGAAGTTCAAGTGCTGCCGATATTTTAAAAGAAAAAGGTTTTGTGAAAATTTACAACTTAGATGGTGGAATTACTGCTTGGATTGATTCTGGGAATGAAATTGTAAAATAAACCATCCTTAAATATTAAATTAAAACTCATTTTAGGAAACTAATAATTTTTAAAATAAAAATTATAGATTAGCCAACTATTTACCATAATTCCCGACTGTACAGAGGATTATATAATATTTATTATATATTTGTTTTAACTTATATTTAGGGACGTATGAATCAATCACTTAACTTAATCTTAAAAAGATTATTAGTTGTAATAGTATTTACTTTTATTTACAATAATTCTTACGCAAGTCACTCTCAAGGTGGAGAAATAACCATGAGATGCCTTGGAGGTAATCAGTACGAATTAAGGCTAGCTCTTTATAGAGATTGTTCAGGAATTAATGCTCCGAATTCAGTTACTGTTAATTACAGATCTGTCTCATGTAATATTAACCTAAACGCTACTCTTAATCGAATCCCAAATACTGGAATTGAAGTATCTCCAATTTGTCCTTCTGCAACTAGCGTATGTAATGGAGGTTCTCTACCTGGAGTTGAAGAGTATATTTATACTGCAATTGTAACACTACCTCCATGTAACGATTGGGTAATGAGTTATTCCTTATGCTGTAGAAACAATGCCATCACAACCCTAAACACATCTGGTTCAATGTATATTGAATCTCAATTAGATAATTTAAATTACCCATGTAATAATTCTCCTACCTTTACTAATAAACCTGTCCCTTTTATATGTGTAGGTCAACAATATTGCTTTAATAATGGTGCAAATGATATTGATGGAGATTCTTTATCATATCAAATGGTTATCCCTGCAACTAGTGCTACAAATACTGTTACTTACACCCCTCCCTACTCTGCGACACAACCATTAGCTTCAAACCCAGCAGTAACATTAAACCCATTAACTGGGGATATTTGTATGACGCCTACTCAATTACAAGTTACTGTATTTGCAGTATTGGTAACTGAGTGGAGAAATGGTGTCCCAATAGGTCAAATCAGAAGAGATATTCAAATTAGAACAATTACATGTAACAATAACAACCCATATTTAAATGGAATAAACAATACTGGAAATTATAGCATAAATCATTGTATAGGAAGTCCTTTAACTTTTAGCATTCCATCTTTTGATAATGATCCTGGAGACAATGTTACTTTAACATGGAATAATGGTATTCCTGGAGGAACTTTTAACCCAGGGACTGGTTCAAACCCAACAGCAACATTTACATGGAATCCAACAATAAATGATGTTAGTACTACACCGTATTGTTTTACCGTTACTGCTGCTGATGATAATTGCCCAATTATAGGTACACAATCATACTCATTCTGTATAACTGTTGGTGGTTTTACAACATCTACAACATCTACTGATGTAATTTGTACAAATACAAACGGTACTGCAAGTGTAACCCCAGCAAACTCCCCCGGTCCGTTTACTTACTTATGGAGTCCAGGTGGGCAAACCACACCTTCGGTAACAGGATTAGCTGCAGGAACATATACTGTAACAACTTCTGATGCTTTAGGTTGTTCCGTAATAGATACAATTGTTATTAATTCTATTGGAAATGCTACAGCTTCTATAACTTCCTATACTGATGCATTATGTAATGGAGATAATAATGGTAGCATTACAGCTGCATTAACAGGTCCTAACTTAGTTCCTCCTCTTACTTATGCTTGGAATCCAGCTGTAGCTGGAAATGTGCCAACAGCAAACAATCTTGGAACAGGAACTTACACTGTTATTATAACTGACAGCCAAGGTTGTACAGATACTATTTCTCAAGTAATATCAGAGCCTGCACCACTAAATATTAATACCAATTTTGTAAATGTTGGATGTTTCGGAGCTTCAACAGGTTCTGCAAGTGCTAATGCATCAGGTGGTACTCCTGGATATTCTTATTTATGGATGCCTGGAGCCTATAACACTCCAAACATTTCTTCTTTACCAACAGGAACATATACAGTAACTGTAACAGATACAAATGGTTGTACCAATAATAGTTCAGTAACAATTGTAGAACCTGCTCCACTTTCTATTTCGAGTAGTGTGATTGACGCTAACTGTGGCTTGTCTGATGGTAGTGCTACAGTTGTTGGTTCTGGAGGGTTTCCTCCATATACATGGACTTGGTCTAACTCTCAAACAGGACCAAATGCTACTAATTTAGCTGCAGGAACATATACTGTTACTTTAACTGATGCTAATTTTTGTACAAAAACTATTTCTGTTAGTGTTGGCAATAATGCAGGTCCAACAGTTCAGGTTTCAGCTATAAACAATGTAACTTGTAATGGCGATGATGATGGAAATATAACCGTTGTCATTACTGGAGGAACATCACCATACACCTATTTATGGAATAATGGTCAAATTACCCCTACCGCTTCAAACTTAGCTCCAGGGTTATATAATGTAATCATAACAGATGCTAATGGTTGTTCAGCAACAATTGATACTATAATTACAGAACCTACACCTTTAACAAATAATTTTATTAGTGTTGACCCACTTTGCTTTGGAGGAAATACTGGTTCAGCTTCAGCCAACCCTTTAGGAGGAACTCCTCCTTACTCATACTTATGGAGTATGCCAGGAAATCCAACCACACAAACCGTAAATAATCTTGCAGCAGGAACATATTCTGTAACCATAACAGATGCAAATGGTTGTAACATTACTCAAACCGTTACCATAACAAACCCTCCTACTGTTAATACCGTAATTACACCTTTTGATGTAAGTTGTTTTTCTGCTTGCGATGGAATGGCAGCAACAACAATTACAAACGGAGTTCCGCCTTATACTTATGCATGGAACGATCCTTTAAATCAAACTACTGATACCGCTAAATTTTTATGTGCTGGTAATTACCAAGTAAATATAATTGATGGAAATGGCTGTACATCTCAAGCTACTGTTACAATAAACGAACCTACTCAGTTAACAGCCAGCGTTACTTCAAAAGGAGATTTACAGTGTTATCAAGACTGTATTGGTTTTGCTCAAGTAACCGCTACAGGAGGAACTGCTCCTTATACTTATAACTGGAGTAATAGTGCTACAAGCTCTACAGCAACAAATCTATGTGCAGGAAGTTATTCTTGTACCGTAACAGATGCTAATGGCTGTACATCAATAGCAACAGTAATAATAACTGAACCTGCTCAATTGGTTGCTACAGTAACAGGTACAGACATTAAATGCTTTAACTCTTGTGATGGGACTGGAAATATAAGTTTTAGTGGTGGAACAGCTCCTTACTCTTTCTTATGGACTCCAGGATTACAAACAATAAACAACCCGAACGATTTATGTCCTGGACAAAACATTGCTGAAATTACTGATGCCAATGGCTGTAAAGTTACTGACACCATAAATTTAATCCAATCTACGCCTATATTGGTAAATGCTGTTGTAACCAATGTATCAAACTGTGGACAACCAAATGGTAGTGCTTGTGTTACTCCTTCTGGTGGACAACCCCCATACGCTTATGTATGGAACACCAACCCAACAACAACTACCACATCATGTATCAATAATATGGTTGCAGGAACATATTCTGTAGATGTTATAGATGCAAACGGATGTTTAAAAACAGAAACTGTAAACATTAACGATATTCAAGCTCCTACCGTTACAGTTGTTAGCCATACAGATTTATTATGTTTTGGTGACACTAATGGTTCTGCAATAACTAACATTGTGGGTGGAGCTCCTCCATATACAATTTTGTGGACTGCAGGTAATCAAACTGTTCAAAATCCTACTAATCTAAATGGAGGAACTCACACCATAACTGTAACCGATACTGCAAATTGTGTTTCCTCAGCTTCTGTTACTATTCTTGAACCTGCTGATATTAATTCTGCTATCCTGTCTAGCTCTGATGTTACATGTTTTGGGCTATGTGATGGAAATGCTGTTGCATCTGCCGTTGGAGGAACAGGAACATTAAATTATTTATGGAATGACCCTGGAACCCAAGCTACAGCAGCAGCAAACAACTTATGTGCTGGTAATTATACTGTTACTATAACTGACGACAACAATTGTACAAAAACTAATTCTGTAACAATTACGGAACCAGCTGAGTTAAAAATTGATAGTAATAGTTTTGAGAACCTACTATGTTTTCAAGATAATACAGGTAGTATTTATACTTCTGTTACTGGTGGAACTCCTTTTTACACTTATAACTGGACTCCAAACATCAGTACATCTCCTGTAGCTAATGCCTTGCCTGCCGGAAACTATACCTTACAAGTTGTAGATCAAAATGGATGTACAGTTGATGAAAATTGGACAATTACTGAACCAGCCTTACTTACTGGTTTGCCATCTCAATTAGATGCGACCTGTAGTTTTAGTAATGGAAGTGCAACAATTGCAATGAGTGGTGGAACAACCCCATATTCATACAGTTGGAATGATCCGAACTTACAAACCACACCAACAGCATCTAATTTATTTGCAGGAACTTATACAGTTGTTGTTACCGATACTAATAATTGTTCATTTACTCAAAGCTACACTATTATTGATGAAGCTGGACCAGTTATTGATACTATCACAACAACTCCTGTTAGTTGTTTTGGAGGTAATAATGGTACAGCATCAGTTGATTTACAACCAAATACAGGAACAGCTCCATTTACTTATGTTTGGAATCCTAGCCCTCAAACACTACCTAATATTAGCGGCTTATCCGCAGGAACATATAATGTAATCGTAACCGATAGTAATGGATGTGTTGCTTCAGGAAATATTACTGTAACCGAACCACCTTTATTACAATTATTTTCTAGTATAGATGATACTATATGTTTTGGAGATACCATTATGATATATGGACAAGCTTCAGGAGGAACAACTCCGTATAGTTACACATGGACTGGTGCCCCTGGATTAAATCAAGTAGGAACCAATGATGTTTTCCCTGTTGGTACAACTACATATACCGTTAGTGTTACAGACAGTAATGGATGTAATGCTGGACCAAACAATGTTACTATAAATGTTTTACCTGCTTTAAATGTTATTGCAACGGATACATTTATGTGTGAAGGAGACTCTGTTCTAATAAGTGCTTTAGCTTCTGGAGGAAATGGTAATCCTTATATCTATAGTTGGGATAATGGAGATACTACCCAAAGTCAGTATGTAAACCCAGCCCTAGTTAACTCTCCAATGGATTACATTATTACCTTAGATGATGGTTGCTCTACTCCTGCTTATGATACCGCAACAGTAATAGTTAATCCTACACCTATTGTAGATAGTATCGTTACTACAGATGTTCTTTGCCATGGTGGTTCTACAGGAACAGCTAATGTTTTTGTAAATGCTGCCTCTCCTACTCCTATAACTTATGATTGGGGATTCATTTCTCAATTAAACCCTTTATTAACTGGATTAAGTGTAGGGCAATATTATGTAACTATAACTGATAATAATGGATGTAGTGTTGATGATAGCGTTACTATTAACCAACCCGACTCATTAGTATTAACTGTAATTGGAGATTCTATTTGTTTTGGAGCTACTGGACAGATATCAGCTTCAACAGTAGGTGGTATAGCTCCATATACATATACTTGGACTGGATTACCTAGCAATCCAACAACAGGTGGTCCTCACAGTGTTTCACCCGCAACATCAACAGTATATACTGTTAGTGTTACTGATAGTAATAACTGTGTAGTCCCTCCAATTAATGTAGATGTAAAAGTTGGACCTCCTTTATCAGTAGTAGCTACCGATGATGAAGTTTGTGAAGGAAAAACAGCAAATATTTCTGCAACACCTTCTGGTGGAGGAACCCCTTATTCTTACTCTTGGAGTAATGGAGGTAATACTCAAAATCAATCTGTAATGATAAACCAAACTGATACTTTCTTTATTGTAACGCTTACGGATGGATGTTCAACACCTGCTACAGATACTTCTTTTGTAACTGTTAACTTAAACCCTACAGGATCTCTTGCAGCATACCCTAAAGAAGGGTGTATTCCTTTAGAGGTTAATTTTGTAGCGAATAGTAATGACGGAATACAATATTATTGGAATTATGGGGATAATAATACCTCATCAACTACTCTTGATACAACTACATACACTTATATTAATAGTGGTAATTATGATATTCGTTTAACTATCGTTAATTTAAAAGGTTGTTCAACTGTAGTGGATAGTATAAACTATATTCATGCTTACCCTAACCCTGTTGCCGATTTTATAATGGATCCTAACCCTGTATCAATATTTGATCCTCAAGTTCAGTTTACAGATTTATCTTATACAAACATCACTTCATGGGTATGGGATTTTGCAGGATACGGAACTAGCAACATACAGCACCCTAGTTTCCTTTTTCCTGATATTCCACAAGATTATCCTATTAGCTTAAAAGTGATAGATAATAATGGGTGTACGGACAGTATTACAAAAACATTAAAAATTAAACCTGAATGGGCTTTTTATGTGCCAAATTCATTTACTCCTGATATGGATAATTTAAATGACGGTTTTTCTCCTAATGGCTTTGGAATAGCTGAAAGAGATTATTCATTTTATATTTATAACCGTTGGGGACAATTAATTTTTGAAACTCATAATTTATTTGACCCATGGAATGGCTCTTATAAAAACAAACTGGTACAACAAGATGTTTATGTATGGAAAGCTAAGTTTAGAGCAATAGATGGTACACAACATGAAAGGATGGGGCGTGTAACTATATTAAAATAATTAACTTTATTTTTACACCTATGAAAAACTATTTAAAATATTTTTTCTTGGTGCTAACATTAGTGTTGGTTACTACTAACTTTTATGCCCAAACTATCCCTGGAACAACAAGTGGTACAGCTACATATTGTAGTACTACTAACTCTGGTTTCGTTTCTCTATCTGGTCATAATGGCAACATTTTATTTTGGCAATTATCAACTGATGGAGGGGCAACATGGATAAATATTGGAAACACCAACCCTAACCAAACCTATTTTAACTTAAACCAAACAACTTGCTATAGAGCTGTTGTGCAAAATGGAACATTTCCTGTAGATACTTCTACTTTTGTTTGTATCAACATTTTTCCTCCAACCATTGCTGGAACACTAAGCGGTGGAGGTGTTTTTTGCGGAACAAATGCTTCGGGAGTTTTAACTTTAACGGGTACTGTTGGTAATATTTTAAATTGGGAATATTCCATTAATAACGGAGTTACATGGTTTCCAATAGCCAATACTACAAACACTGAAAATATCAATAGCGTAACCCAAACAACTTTGTTTAGGGTTATTGTTCAAAGTGGTGGCTGTCCTAATGATACCAGTAATATTGATACAGTTGTTGTAACTCCCCAAACAGTTGCAGGAACAGTGAGTGGTCCTAATACCGTTTGTTCGGGTAATAATTCAGGAACTTTAACACTGGCTGGTCATACAGGTACAATTATAGATTGGATTTTTTCTATTAATAGCGGTGCTACATGGAACTCTTTAAGCAATACCACTACAAGTTATTCTTTTAATAATATTGCACAAACAACTTGGTACAAAGCAATTATACAAAGCGGAACTTGTAATTTAGATAGTACTGCTACAAAAATTATTACCGTTGACCCTCCTAGTGTAGCAGGAACCTTAACTGGTGGAGGAACATTTTGTGGTTCAAATGCTTCAGGAACACTAACATTAACAGGTAATACTGGCAATATAGTTAACTGGGAGTATTCCATTAACAACGGTGTAACTTGGTTGCCAATAACCAACACTACCAACACAGAAACTTATACAAGTTTAACACAAACTACGCTTTATCGTGTTAATGTTCAAAGCGGAGCTTGTCCTATTGTTACATCAAATATAGACACTGTTACTGTTGTTCCTGAAACTGTTCCAGGAACAGTTTCTAGTGATACTGCTGTTTGCTATGGAAATAATCAATTTAATTTAATCCTAAATGGTAATGTTGGTAATGTTTTATTTTGGCAAATATCTACAGATAATGGAGTAACATGGTCTAATATCTCCAACACAACCAACACCCTTCCTTTAAGCGGATTAACACAAGGAGCCATGTATAGGGTGATGGTTCAAAATGGTAATTGTAGTATTGATTCTAGTAATAATGTAACCATAACTGTTTTACCATTACCAACCGTATTTGCAGGAAATGATACGTTAATTTATTTAGGCGAATCTGTTACTTTAAATGGAGCAGGCACAGGAACACCCTCATGGACTCCACCTACAACATTAAATAACCCGTCTATCTTTAATCCTATCGCTACACCAACAAACACAACAAATTATTTTTTAACCGTTACCGATGGTAATGGGTGTACTAATTCTGACACAGTAATTGTTACTGTAGAAGATACTAGCACTATAAATACAAGTGTGATTATTACTAATTTATTTACCCCTAATGGAGACGGTATTAACGATTTTTGGCATATAAAAAACATTGAAAACAATCCAAATAACGAAGTTGTTGTCTATAATAATTACGGGCAAGTTGTTTTCTCTAAGAAAAACTACACCAACGATTGGGGTGGAACATCTAATGGTAGTTCATTACCCGATGGCACATATTACTACATCGTAAAAATAGATGACACTACAGAACCACAAAAAGGGATGCTAGATATTTTAAGATGAAAAAGGTAAGTTTAAAACGAACACATCTTCTCTATATATACCTATCACTTTTATTTGTTTCAAGTGTTAAAGGACAACAAGTTAGTTTATTTAACCACTATTTTTACAATCCTACTTTTTACAACCCTGCATTTACTGGAGATAAAGGCACAACTAATGTCATGCTAATTAGCAGAAACCAATGGTCTGGTTTTAAAGGCTCTCCTAAATTAAATTTTCTTACAGTTGATGGTAGCATTTTAAATAATAAAATGGGAATTGGACTTTCTCTTTTTAGCGATACAAAAGGAATCAACAACACTTTTGGAGGAAACCTTTTATATTCTTATCGTATTAAACTAAATGAGATTAGCAAATTACGATTTGGTATTTCTGTCCGATTTTTATCACATAGTATTAATTTTAATGACGCTATTGTAGAAAACAATTCAGACCCTACTTTTTATTCATCCAAACAAAATACAACAAGCTTTGACGGAAATATTGGCTTAGCCTATTTTTTTAAAGATTTAGAAGTAGGTTTTTCTTTAAATCAAATTGTAAAAGGTAAATCTGTTTTTTCTAATAATATCGAAAATGACATTACATACACTCCAGCTCATCACTATATTGGTTCCGCAAAATATATGTTTACCCTTAACAGAGAAAAACAAATAAAACTTGCCCCTCAGGCAATGGTTAGGTTTGTTCCTAAAGCTCCATTGCAATACGAACTAAACACCAATCTATATTTGCTAAATAAATTTTGGGTTGGAGCTTCCTACAAAAGCGATTATGCTATTGGAGTCAATGCCGGTATTACCCTAATGAAAAAATTAGATGTTGGTTATTCTTATGATATTATTACAAGTAGCATTGGTCAATATGCTGGAATTAGTCATGAATTAATGGTAAACTTTAAGTTTGGAAAAAGAAAACCAAAAGAAAAAATTGAAGAGCCAGTTGTTGAAGAGATTCCGTCTGTTGTAGAAGACACTATTAAAGAAGAACCTAAAGAAGATGATTTAGGAATAAGAATAATTACAGCTTCGGCAGATGATTATGAAAACAGTAAATTACATGATGCGAAAAAAGGTGTGTATGTCATTATCGGAACATTCTCTTACCGAGAACTTGCCGAAAAATTTGCAAAAAAAACAAAAGCTAGTGGATATCGTGAAGCAGATTTTGTTTATTCTTTAGCTGACAACTACAACTATGTTTACATGTTTAAAGCTAGTAGCAAAAAAGATGCTATTAATAAAATTGAGGAAGCTCGAGAAAAAGGCTCTCCAGATGCTTGGATTCTTATTTTAACTGACTAAGATACTTTATCCATTTTTGAATTTATTTCGACTTTATTTTTTTGCTCAGCTCTCTAAAAATATGAGTAATTTTGTAAGATTATTGAGATTTGTTTTTAAAAAAACAAATCTCAATAATCTTCATTTCACGGCTAAATAAAATATGAGTGACGCTATAAAACACGAGTGCGGAATAGCAATGGTAAGGCTATTAAAACCGCTTCAATATTACATTGATAAATACGGTACAGCAACCTATGGGTTAGATAAAATGTACCTTTTAATGGAAAAGCAGCACAACCGTGGACAAGATGGAGCAGGAATAGCTAACATTAAATTTGATGTAGCTCCAGGAGAAAGATACATTAGCCGTTATCGTTCAAATGATTCTCAGCCCATTAAGGATATTTTTGGAAAAATAAACAACAAATTTCAACAAGTTTACGATTACAAACCAGCCCTTTTAAAAGATGCCGATTGGCTAAAAAGTAATGTTGCCTTTACAGGAGAATTGTCTTTAGGGCATTTGCGTTACGGTACTTTTGGTGGAAATAGTATAGAACATTGCCATCCTTTTTTACGTCAAAACAATTGGATGACTAAAAACTTGGTAGTTGCAGGTAATTTTAACCTTACCAATGTTGATGAGCTTTTTAAAATTTTAGTAGAAATTGGTCAGCACCCCAAACAAAAATCCGATACCGTTACGGTAATGGAAAAAATTGGACATTATTTAGATGAAGGAAACCAAGCCTTATACGATAAATTTAAAGCAGACGGTCATTCTCGTCAAGAAATATCAAAATTAATAGCTGAAAATTTAGACTTACAAAAAATACTACAAAACTCTGCTGTTGACTGGGATGGTGGTTATGCTATGGCAGGATTGTTAGGTCACGGAGATGCATTTGTATTAAGAGACCCATCTGGGATTAGACCTGCATTTTATTACCAAGATGATGAAGTTGTGGTGGTAACTTCGGAGCGACCAGTTATCCAAACAGCATTTAATGTGCCTATCGATACCATTAAAGAAATTACGCCAGGGCACGCTTTAATTATTCGTAAAAATGGCGAAGTAGCAGAAAAAATGGTTCGAGAACCGTTACCAAAAACGGCTTGTTCTTTCGAGCGAATTTATTTTTCTAGAGGAAGCGATAAAGACATTTATACTGAGCGTAAACAATTAGGAAGAAATGTTGTTCCGCAAGTATTAAAAGCAATTGATAACGATTTAAAAAACTCGGTTTTCTCTTTTATTCCAAACACTGCCGAAATTTCATTTTATGGTTTAATGAAAGGAATGCAAGAAAAACTAAATGAAATTAAGCTCAATAAAATAAAAGCTTTAGGCGAAAACCCTTCTGATGAACAATTACAAGAAGTTTTAGCATTAAGAAATCGTATAGAAAAAATTGCCATTAAAGATGCCAAACTAAGAACCTTTATTACCCAAGATAATAGCCGAGATGATTTAGTAACCCACGTTTACGACATCACTTACGGAAGTGTTTACCCTACCGATAACTTAGTAATTATTGATGATTCGATAGTTAGAGGAACTACTTTAAAACAAAGTATTTTAAGAATTTTAGACAGGCTTAATCCTAAAAAAATTGTAGTAGTATCTTCTGCTCCACAAATACGTTATTTAGATTGTTACGGTATTGATATGGCTAAAATGGGCGATTTTATTGCTTTCCAAGCAGCCATAGCTTTATTAAAAGAACAAGGCAAGCAAAATGTAATTGAAGAGGTTTACCAAAAATGTAAAGCTCAAGAAAACTTGCCTAAAGAAGAAATTCAAAACCACGTAAAAGAAATTTATGCTCCTTTTACTGCCGAAGAAGTTTCTAAAAAAATATCGCAACTATTAACTCCCGAGAACATAAATGCCGAAGTAGAAATTGTGTACCAAAGCATTGAAGGTTTACATAGTGCTTGTCCTAACCACACTGGCGATTGGTATTTTACAGGAAACTTCCCAACCCCAGGAGGTAACAAAGTAATAAACAGAGCATTTATCTATTACTACGAAGGGATTAATAAGAGGGCTTACTAACCAATGAATTTACCTCAATTACCAACTGATAATTTATACAAATTTATTGCTCTATCAGGGCTGTTGATTTCTGGTTTTGTTTATTTCTATAAAGAATATGTTCTTGATGAAATTAAGACTGACTTATTCCTTATTGAGACTCAAGTTGGTCAACTTGAAATTGAAAATTCTTATCTAGAATTAGAACTTAAGGACTCAAAAAAATCAGAATTATTATTAAAAAAAATCGCCATTAAAAAATTTCGTATAACTCAACTTCTAAAGGAGGTTGAATATAAAAACAATAAAGCGTCAAATAACTTGTGGATATGGACAATCTTACTTGGCTTAGGAGGTTTAATGACTATCATTGGTTTTAGATTATGGTATGTTAGAGTTCAAAAACCATTAGATCAAAAATTACAAAAAGAACTCTCCAATCTTTCAAAGTAAAGATTGTAATTTTAAAACAACTGCATCACCTTGATACCAAAAAGCTGGTCTAATTCCAACCAAAGGTAGAATCTAGCTTTTTTCTGATTTTCGCGAATACTCAATAAAACTAAAATTTATCTCATTTATTAAAACCCTCTTTTAACTAGGCACATTCCTTGCTATCTTTACCCTATGAAAAAGACAACATTACTTTTTACTTTAATCTTTCAACTTTTAACTGTAAACTATGCTTTAGCACAAAAGTTTACTCACCAAGACACCCTTAGAGGAACTGTTACTCCAGAGCGTAGTTGGTGGGATTTAACTTACTATCATTTAAGTGTAGCTGTTGATATTGGCAACAAAAGTATTTCGGGTAGTAACGTAATTCAATACAAAGTTTTAAAGCCGCATAACATTTTACAAATAGAATTACAAGAGCCCCTTAAAATCACAAAAATTACTCAAAACAATAGTGAGTTATCTCATAAAAAAGACGGCTATACTTATTTTATTACCCTGCAAGAAAAACAAGAAATAGGAAGCATAAATAAACTAACCGTTTTTTACGAAGGCACACCACAAGAAAGTAAAAACCCACCTTGGAGCGGTGGCTTAACTTGGAAAAAAGACAACAACGGTAACGATTGGATAGTAACCACCTGCCAAGGAGATGGAGCAAGCCTTTGGTGGCCCAATAAAGACCACGCTTATGATGAGCCAGATAGTATGCTCATTAGCATTACTGTTCCTAAACATTTAATGGATCTAAGCAACGGACGTTTAAGAAGTGTAGTTGAAAATGGTAAAACCAAAACATTTAATTGGTTTGTAGCTAATCCCATAAATAACTATGGCGTAAATATGAACATTGGAGATTATGTACATTTTAATGAAGTTTACAAGGGCTTAAAAGGCAATTTAGATTGCGATTATTATGTGCTAAGAAACAACCTTGAAAAAGCCAAAAAGCAATTTAAAGAAGTGCCTAGAATGTTAGCAGCTTTTGAGCATTGGTTTGGACCTTATCCGTTTTATGAAGATGGATACAAACTGGTAGAAGTGCCTTATGCTGGGATGGAACACCAAAGCTCAGTTACTTATGGTAATGGTTTTAAAAATGGGTATAGCGGGAATGATGTAAGCGGTTCTGGTTGGGGAATGAAATTCGATTTTATTATTGTTCACGAATCGGGTCATGAGTGGTTTGCCAATAACATTACCCATAAAGATGTTGCCGATATGTGGATACACGAAAGCTTTACTTCTTATTCCGAAAACTTATTTTTAGATTACCATTTTGGCACCCAAGCAGCCAATGAATATGTACAAGGAATTAGAAAAAACATTGTAAACGATAAACCCATTATTGGAACTTACAATGTACATCAAGAAGGTTCTGCAGATATGTATTACAAAGGAGCAAATATCTTACACACATTAAGACAATTAATTGAAGATGATAGTTTGTGGCGTGAAATTTTAACAGGCTTAAACCAAGAGTTTTATCACCAAACTGTTGATAGCAAGCAAATTGAAGATTACCTAAGTAAAAAAACAGGAAAAGATTTATCAGCTTTTTTTAATCAGTATTTACGCACCAATAAAATTCCAAACTTAGAGTATATTTTAACAAAAAACAGTATTAAGTATAGATATACAAAAATCGTTGAAGATTTTGATATGCCTATTAGAGTGTTTATTAATGATAATGAAGAATGGTTGTTCCCAAATAAAGTTTGGAAGACCTATCAGAGCAAAGAAAAAATTACATCTTTTAAATTCGATACCAACTTTTATATCACTCATTTAATCGATAAAGGTTATTAATTTTTATATATTTGGTTAGTGAGAATTTTAACCAACATAGCTTCTTTTTTTATTTTTATAATTATTACCGTTCAATTTTCTGTGGCTCAGAATTTTGCCGATGTTGATTATTATCTTATAGATAAATTAGAAATAGATAAAGTATCTAAAACAGACAAGCTATTAATGGATAGTTGCTTACAAATTTTCCATAAAACTAATGATGACACAGTAAAAGCAGCAGCAATAAAAACCATTGTTGAAGAAAGTTGGGACGATAATGTTTGGCCAAAATATAATGACTGGCTTTACACTTATACCCAAACAATACTAAAAGGAAAATTATCTGCTAAAATTAAAAGAAACTTAATGTTTGTTTTAGGTTCAACCATAAACAACAAAGGCTATTTTTTTAGCACACAAGGTAATCGAACAGAAGCACTAAAATATTATAAACAAAGTTTAAACATTCAACTTAAACTAAACGATAAAGAAGGTGCTGCTACTTCTTATAATAACATTGGGGCAATTTATAATAGACAAGGCAATATTCCTAAAGCCTTAGAAAATTATCATAAAAGTATTGATGTTTACAAAAGCATTGATAATAAAAGTGGTACGGCTCAAACATTAAATAATATAGGGCATATTTACCAAGGACAAGAAGAATACGATTCTGCACTAGAATACTTTCATAGAAGTTTAAAAATTTTTAAAGAAGTTAAAAACGATAGAGGTATTTCAACTTTATATAACAGTATTGGCTTTATTTATTCGAAAAAAAAGAACTACAACAAAGCTCTCGATTATTATTTACAAGCACTAAAAATTAGAGAAGAGTCTAATGATCAAAAAGGAGTTGCATCTACATTTAATAATATAGGTGTGGCTTATGAAAACAAAAAAGAATATGATAATGCAAAAAAACATTATAACAAAAGTTTAAAAATATATCACAACATAAAAAACAAACAAGGTTTAGCTATTGTATATAGTAATCTTGGTAGAATTTTTATGCTAGAAGGTAACTTAAAAAAAGCTGAAAATTATTCTCTAAAAAGTTTAAAAATTTCTGAAGATTTAGGCTCACCTAGCAACATTAAATCTACATCAAAAATATTAAGCGAAATATATCATCAACAAGGAAATGGGCTTAAAGCTCTTGAAATGTACCAATTATATATTTCTATGCGAGACAGTATTATAAATGAAGAGACAAAAATTACTGCTGCAAAAGAACAAGCACGTTATGAATATGAAAAATTAAAAGCGATAGATGATGCTGAATACGATAAAATAATAGCTTTAAAAAATAAAGAAAAAGAAAAACAAACTATTATTTCAATAGCTACTGCTTTTGGACTTATACTAGTTATTGTATTTCTTATTTTCGTTTTCAGTAGATTAAAAATTACCCGAAAGCAAAAACAAGTAATCGAACATCAAAATAACGAAATTGTGGATTCAATTACTTATGCTAAACGAATACAAGAAGCAATTTTACCAACTAATGACTACATCCAAAAACACTTACCCAATAGCTTTTTTCTATACAAACCAAAAGATATTGTTGCAGGAGATTTTTATTGGGTAACTAAAATTGATAACCATGTGTTTTTTGCTGCTGCCGATTGTACAGGGCATGGAGTACCAGGAGCAATGGTTAGTGTTGTTTGTCATAATGCTTTAGATAGAGTTTTAAGAGAATTTAAACTAACCAACCCAGCTGATATTTTAGATAAAACCCGAGAGCTTGTTTCTGCTCAATTAAATAAATCGAACAAACATACCGCTAACATAAAAAATATTAGAGATGGGATGGACATTGCCTTATGTAGTTTAAATAAAACTACTAACGAACTAGAATATGCTGGAGCTTACAATCCCCTGTGGGTTTTAAGAAAAGGCACAACTGAAATAGAAGAAATTAAAGCAACTCGACAACCTATAGGCAGAGTTGAAACTCCTAAACCTTTTAAATCGCATACTGTACAATTACATGAAGGAGATACTATTTATATTTTTTCTGATGGTTATGCCGATCAATTTGGTGGCGAAAAAGGAAAGAAAATGATGTATCGAAAATTTAAAACCTTACTATTAGATGTAGTAAATAAAGATATTAAAACACAAAAAGAGCTTATTAACTCTTATTTTGAACAATGGAAAGGTAATATGGAACAGATTGATGATGTTTGCATCATAGGCGTAAGAGTATGATGCAAAGTTTACCCTGAGCTTAGTCCAAGGGTATTATAGGGGTACAAGTTTAAGAAACATTAGTATATTTGACTGTGTTTAAGAATATTACTATCACATTATTACTTTTACTAACCTCTTTACAGGTTCTATCACAAGAAAATTTTTCATTTTCTACATTAAGTATTTCTGAAGGCTTATCTAACGCCTTGGTTAATGATATAAAAGAAGATAAAAATGGATTTATATGGATAGCAACAGCTAATGGCTTAAACCGATATGATGGTTACGGCATTAAAACTTTTCAAAATAACCCTTTAGATAGTAACTCTTTAAGTTTTAATCATATTACCTCAATTGCTGTTTCAGAAAATGGAGATTTATGGTTAGGTTCTTTAGGTGGTGGACTTATTCATTACAATTATAAAAAAAATATTTTTAAACCCATTATCCCTCAAGATACTAATATTGCTAAAAGTCTAAGCAACATAATTAACCTTAAAATAGAAAGCCAGAACCTTTGGATTGCTAGTGGAAAAGGTATTTTTAAACACGACATTAAAATCAATACGTTTAATTCTTTTAAATTTTTTAATGAGCAACCGCATAATGTTCAAGAAATAATTATTTCAAAAAATGGCGATGTATATGCTGCATCTAATGGGGGAGGTTTATTTGAATTAGAAAAAGATAAATTTGTTCAATATAAAGATCTTAACCCAAAACCAACTCGTAATTATAGTCAACTATTCTCTGTATATGAAGATAAATCTGAAGAAATATGGTTTGGCTCTTTTTTAGGTGGGTTACACTATTTCAACAAAAAAACAAAGGAAATTATATACTATCCCAATCCATTTTTTGAAGAAGGAAGTTATAAAAAAGGAGTTATTGATATAAAAGAACTAAATAGTTCAACATTAATTCTTGGTTTAAATGGTGGAGGAATTGTCCTTTTTGATAAAGAAAGTAAACAATTTAAAAATTTACAAGCTCATAATGAGTTTGATAAACTATCCATCGCAGATAATTATGTTCCTTGTATTTATAGAGACTCTAGAGGAATATTATGGTTTGGAACAGAAACAGGTGGTTGCTCTATCTATAATCCAAATGAAAAAAAATTCAAAACAATTCTACCAACTACCCAAAATGGATTGTCGGATAAAACAATAAATGCTTTTTGCCAAACCGATTCCATAATTTGGATTGGAACTGAAGGTGGTTATATCAATGCCTTTAATCCGAAAACATTAAAATCTAGGTCCTTTAAAGTTCCTAATTTCAGAAATCCAAACCAAGGTCTTTGGGTTAGAGCAATTAAAAGATTAAATGAAACCGAATTATTAATTGCAACACAAATGGGAGGGTTTTGCAAATTTAATATCCACGAAGAAAAGTTTTATCCTTACCCCCTATTAAGCAACGATTGTCTTACTATGGTTAAAGACAACAATAACAAGATATGGGCAGGAACATTTCGTGGTGTTTATGCATTAAAAAATAATCAGATAAAACCTTTTTTTCATTCTGGATATACTAATTTGATTAGTCAACCAGCAAACACAATCGAATTTATTGAAAATGAAATATGGGTCGGTTATATCGGACAAGGCATCCATATAATCGATCAAAAACAAAATAAGTTTTTCAAAAATTATTTAAACGATAACAATAACCCTGGTTCTCTTAGTAGCAATATTGTTAATTGTATTTTTAAAGATAAAAATGGTGTTTTATGGATTGGAACCCAAAACGGACTAAATCGTTTTAATAAAAAAGAAAATTCTTTCACTAAATTTTTCACCACAGATGGTCTTTCAAGTAATGAAATATATGGAATATTAGAGGATGACAATGGAAACCTATGGATAAGCACTTCTTTTGGTTTAAATAAATATAATCCACAAACTAACCATTTTAAACCCTATTATGAACCTGATGGTTTACAAAGCAACCAATTTCGACAAAACTCTTATTATAAAGATAATAATGGCTTTATGTATTTTGGAGGAATTAATGGGTTTAATTACTTCCATCCTGATAGTATTAGCACAAAAAATGAAAAAAGTTTTTTAGCCTTTACAGATTTTCAAGTTTTTAATAAATCTGTTTCAATAGGCTCTAATAGCCTATTAAACAAAACTATAGAATACACCGATGAGATAACTCTAAGCCATAAAGATTATATTTTTTCTTTTAAATTTGCTTTACTAAACTATTCATTAGTTGATAAAAATAAATACAGATATAAATTAGATGGTTTTACAAATGAATGGAATGAAATAGGAAACAGAAGGTTTATTTCTTTCACAAGTTTACCCGATGGAGAATATTTACTTCATATCCAAGGAGCAAATAGTGATGGAATATGGTCCCCAAATGAGCTTAAACTTAAAATAATCATAACCCCACCTTTCTATCGTACATGGCTATTTTATATACTTTGTGTGATAATAGGGTTATTTATTACTTATCTCGTTTTTAGATATCGCCTTAAGGCAATACAAATGCAAAAAAATAAATTAGAAAAATTAGTAGATACAAGAACAATTGAGCTTAAAACACAAAAAGAAATAGTAGAGCATAAAAACAATGAAATATTATCTAGTTTAAACTATGCTAAACGAATTCAAAAAGCAATATTACCACCTGATAAATTAATTATTGAACATCTTCCAGAGTCTTTTGTATTATATAAACCTAAAGACATTGTTGCTGGTGATTTTTACTGGTTGGAATCGGTTTCTTCTTTGCGTCATGCTGAACTTGATTCAGCATCTAAAGAAGTACATATTCCGAAACAAGTTCGGAATGACGATTTAATATTATTCGCAGCAGCCGACTGTACAGGACATGGAGTTCCTGGTGCTATGGTTTCAGTAATTTGTAATAATGGGTTAAACCGTAGTGTTCGCGAATATGGCTTAACCGATCCTGGTGAAATTTTAAACAAAACAAGGGCTTTAGTAATTGCAGAATTCGAAAAAAGTGAAGATGAAGTAAAAGATGGAATGGACATCGCTTTATGTTCACTACAATTAAATTCCCCCTTTGAAGGGGGAGAAAGGGGGATGACCTTAAAATACGCTGGAGCTCATAATCCATTATGGATAATCCGAAATGGAAGTAATTCTATAGAAGAAATAAAGGCCAATAAACAACCTATAGGGAAATTTGATAATCCTCAACCGTACACTACACATACCATAGAATTACAAAAAGGTGATACTATTTATATTTTTAGTGATGGATTTATCGACCAATTTGGCGGAAAAAAGAATAAAAAATACAAGAGTGTGAACTTTAAAAAGTTCTTGTTATCCATTGACAAAAATAATATGGACACTCAACACAAATTAATAGAGAGTGAGTTTAACAACTGGAAAGGCAATATGGAACAAATTGATGATGTTTGCATCATAGGCGTAAGAGTATGATGCAAAATTTACCCTGAGCAGCTTGTGTGCTGAGCGTAGCCGAAGTAAAGGGTGTTATAGGGGTTAGAATCTAATCAATCTCCCAAGTAACACCGCTATTCATTAATTCATCAACAGAATTAAACTTAGCGTTTGTTTTCTCTTCTTCAATTTGTTTCCAAACATTATCATTAAAAGAACTTGCTTCAACTTGCCTGATAACTCCAAAAGCAACAGGAAAATCTGGTGCTGACATATTAATTAGCATATTGTGTAATGTACTATCTTCTTCATGTGCATCGTGCACCAAAATATCAGCTTCAGTTATACCATTTTCGCCAATGGTAACTACTTCTAACTTTAAACCATTTAAAATTAATCCTTTGTTGTTTTCAGCTCCAAACATCATTGGTTTGCCGTGTTCTAACCAAAGTTGTCGATCTAGTTTTACATCTTTTGCTGTTACATCTGCAAATACTTTATCATTAAAAATAATACAGTTTTGTAGTATTTCTATTAGCGATGTTCCTTTGTGCTGTTCTGCCTGAATAAAAACATCTATCATTTTTTTAGGTTCAATGTCTATTACTCTTGCAAAAAAGTTAGACTCTGCTCCAACAGCTAATTTACCAGGATTAAAAGCTCTATCAACTGTACCTTGTGGTGATGATTTTGTTTTAATTCCTGTAGCAGATGTTGGTGAAAATTGTCCTTTAGTTAAACCATAAATTTCATTGTTAAACAACAAGATATTAATATCGATATTTCTTCTTAAAGCATGAATGTAATGATTTCCTCCAATTGCCAAAGCGTCTCCATCACCAGTAACTTGCCAAACACTTAGCTTTGGGTTAGCTAATTTAACACCTGTTGCAACTGCCGGAGCTCTACCATGTATGGTATGAAAGCCATAAGTTTCTACATAATATGGAAAACGAGAAGAACACCCTATTCCTGATATAAAAACAATATCTTCTTTGGCTTTACCTATTTCTGGTAAAGTTTTTTGTACCGCTTTTAATATAGCATAATCTCCACACCCTGGACACCAACGCACATCTTGGTCGGTTTCAAAATCTTTAAAAGTTAATTTATCTTCTACTAAGTGTTCCATCTTTTTTCTTTTTTACACACCCCTAACCCCTCTTTTTAGAGGGGAACTTCCCTCCTAAAAAGGAGGGTAAGGGAGGTGTTTCCCTTATACTTCTACTAACCTCCTAAATTCCGTAATCAGTTCTCCTTTACTAAAAGGCAAACCTTGTATTTTATTGTATTGCAAATAATCAAATTGAGGCAATTCGCTTCGTAATAGCTTAACAAATTGTCCGTTGTTTAATTCGCAAACCACTATTTTTTTATACTGAGAAAATATAGCTGCTGTATTTTTTGGCAAAGGATTTATAAAATTAAAGTGTGCATGTGCAACAGCATCGCCATTTAACTGCATAGCTTCAACAGCTGTATGCAAACCTCCATAAGTTCCTCCCCAACCAACAACAAGTAATTCAGCATCATCACTTCCATTAATCTCAACATCAGGAATATAGTTAGCAACTCGAGCCACTTTTTGGGCTCTTAGTTTTACCATAGTTTCATGGTTAGATGGCTCGTAAGATACATTTCCTGTTACTTCTTGTTTTTCTAATCCTCCTATTCTATGTTCAAACCCTTTCATACCAGGCACAGCCCATTTTCTGTTAAGTTTATCCTCATCTCTGTCATAAGCCTTCCAATCTTCTTCTCTATCAGAAACAAAAGCAGGAGTAATTGAAGGCATTTCGCCAACACTTTTTATTTTCCATGGTTCAGCACCATTAGCAATAAACCCATCCGTTAATAATATCACTGGAGTCATGTGTTCAACGGCTAATTTTGCAGCCGTATAAGCGTAATCAAAGCAATTACTTGGAGTACTTGCTGCAATAACAATTACTGGGCTTTCGCCATTTCTACCATAAACAGCTTGCAATAAATCCGATTGCTCAGTTTTAGTTGGCAATCCTGTTGAAGGACCACCCCGTTGCACATCAATTACCACTATTGGCAATTCTGTCATCATAGCTAAACCAATAGCTTCTCCTTTTAAAGCTAAACCAGGACCAGAAGTTGAGGTTATTGCTAAACTACCAGCAAAACTAGCTCCTATTGCCGAACAAATTCCTGCTATTTCATCTTCTGCTTGAAGCGAAACAACATTAAAATTTTTATGTTTGGATAATTCATGTAAGATATCCGAAGCAGGTGTAATAGGATAAGTTCCTAAAAACAAATCTAAATTAGCTTGCTCTCCAGCAGCTAAAATCCCCCATGCAGTAGCTGTATTACCTGTTATACTTCTGTATTTTCCTTTTGGTAATGTTGCTGCTTTTACAGTATATGCAGAAGGCAACAACTCAACAGTTAAGGCATAATTATACCCAGCTTTTAATGCTTGTTTATTTGCTTTGGCTATTTCTGGTTTGCTTTTAAATTTTGCATCTAAAAAGTTTTCGGTAATGGATAATGGTCGGCTAAACAACCAATAAACAATACCTAAAGCAAACATATTTTTACTTCGTGTTCTAAACTTATTTTCAATATCACAATCGGCAACACTATCCTTCGTTAATTTGGTAATAGGTGCTTCAATTAAATTGTACCCTTCTAAACTTCCATCTTCTAAAGGATTGCTTTCAAACTGTGCCTTTTCAAAATCTTTTGCTCTAAAGCTATCGCTATCAATAATAATAGTACCTCTTTCTTTAATCCAATCTAGGTTGGCTTTTAAAGCAGCAGGGTTCATGGCAATTAAAACATCTGCTTCATCTCCAGGAGAAAATATTTGTTGATTTCCAAATTGAATTTTAAACCCACTTACACCTGCAACAGTTCCTTGTGGGGCTCTAATTTCTGCCGGAAAATCAGGAAAAGTAGCTAAGTCGTTTCCAATAAATGCTGTTGTATTACTAAATTGTGAGCCAGTTAATTGCATACCATCTCCAGAATCTCCCGCAAACTTAATTACTACCTCATCTAACTCTACCGTTTTATCGCTCATTTATCTCAATTTGAAAGCAAAAATACTATAACGAAAGTTAGGAATGCTTTTATCACACTGAAAAAAATGAACTAATATTTCTTAATAAACTGTTAAATTTTATTGTTGGGTTTTGTTTTTATCTACATTTGCTAGGTTAAAATTTTTGATTATTAAAAAATAAATGACAAAACAATCTAATATAGTTAAAAAAATAGTTCCAACTTTTATAAGCTTGAGCTTAGCTATATGTTTGATTTTTTCTTCTCTTTCAGCATATTCTACTGAGCTATTTTTTAATGACACTACAAATCAAACTTCTTTTTCTCAAACCCAATTAGAACAGGAATGTATTTATTATACCCCTATTCCTAAACATGAATTTATAGCTGAAATTATTGATGCCGAAGAAGAGGAAGAAGATGTATATCCTAAAAAAAACATTGTTCTTGCAGGTCTTGTTTTAAGAACGCTATGGTCGTATTCTTATGCTGAAACAGAAAATGATTCCAAAATTAAATGCACTGAACATCCTATTCTCCTAATCCGTGAACCCCACTACATAGAGTACTGCTCTTTAAAAATTCCTTCATAACATTTTTCAATACTTACAATAAAGTAAGATTGAGTATAATTTAACAGCCTTAACTCTAAGGCTAAAACTACTGTATTCCAGTTTTTTAATTTAAAATTTTGTTATGAAAAAAATATTTATGCTGTTAAGCATAGCAACAATAATATTATCAAGTTGCCAAACTAACCACAAAGATAAAAAGCACGAAGAATCCAAATTTGTGGTTACTAGTCCTTTAAAAAAAGATACCACTATAACTAAAGATTATGTGTGTCAAATAAAAGCAATACAACATATTGAGTTAAGAGCTCTTGAAAAAGGTTACTTACAAAACATATATGTTGATGAAGGACAATTTGTAAAAAAAGGACAATCAATGTTTCAAATTATGCCTAAGCTTTATGAGGCAGAATTACAAAAAGCTCAAGCAGAAGCCAATTTTGCTAAAATAGAATATGAAAACACTAAAACTCTTGCTGATAGCAACATTGTGTCTAAAAATGAATTGGCATTAGCTAAAGCTAAGTATGACAAAGCTTTGGCTGAAGTTTCGTTAGCAAAAGTTCATCTTGGATTTACAGAAATTAAAGCTCCATTTGATGGGATTATGGATCGTTTTCATGTTAGACTAGGAAGCCTGTTAGATGAAGGAGAACTCTTAACAGAGGTGTCTGACAATAGTAAAATGTGGGTTTATTTTAATGTTCCTGAAGCAGATTATTTAAACTATAAAACACAAATTAAAAAAGATAGTTTACAACAAGTTCAGTTATTAATGGCAAACAATAAAATGTTTGAATTTTCTGGGGAAATCGAAACAATTGAAGCCGATTTTAATAATGAAACAGGCAACATTGCTTTTAGAGCTACATTTCCTAATCCAAAAAAACTTTTACGACACGGAGAAACAGGCAATATTCTAATACCTGAAAAACACCAACAAGCATTAATTATTCCACAAAAAGCCACTTTCGAAATTTTAAATCATAAGTATGTTTTTGTTGTTGATAAAGATAATGTGGTTAAATCTCGAAAAGTAACAATTAAAGAAGAACTACCACACCTCTATCTCATAGCAGATGGTTTGGCAGAAACGGATAAAATTATAATTGAAGGATTACGAAAAGTAAACGAAAACGAAAAAATAACTTACGATTATGTAAAACCTAAATTGATATTGTCGCAATTAGACTTATATGCAGAATAATATAAATCACTAAAACTAAAAATTATGTTTAGTAAAATTATACAACGTCCTGTGCTTGCGATAGTAATATCAATTGTTATCGTTTTAACAGGTACGTTAGCCATCAATAAATTACCTATTTCTCAATTTCCTGAAATAGCACCAACTACCGTAAATATTTTTATTGCTTATCCTGGAGCTAGTGCAGATGTATTGGTAAAATCTACCCTAACCACCTTAGAAAATTCTATAAATGGAGTACAGGATATGCGATATATGACTACTGATGCTACCAGTGCTGGAGAAGCTACATTAAGCATCATATTTGAACCCGGAACAGATCCTAATCAAGCAGTAATAAGGGTTAAAACTAGGGTTGATAGAGTAATGCCATTGCTCCCAGAATTGGTTCAAAGAGAAGGTGTAATTATTACTCCTATGCGACCAAGTATGCTAATGAAAATTAATCTTTTTAGCAAAAGCAAAGATGCTGATGAGAAATTTTTATACAACTATGCCTACACTAAAATGATTCCTGAAATACAACGTATTAAAGGAGTTGCAAGAGCTCAAATTTTAGGAAGTAGAAAATATGCCATGCGTTTATGGTTAAATCCTGATCGTATGCGAGCCTATAATATTTCCATAGATGAGGTTATGAATGCTTTAGCAGAACAAAGCATTGTAGGACGACCTGGCAGGTTAGGTAGAAGCTCTGGAATTGCAGCACAATCGCTAGAATATGTTTTAACTTATAAAGGAAGGTTTAATAAAGCTTCTGAATATGAAAACATTATTATTCGTGCTAATGAAGCAGGAGAGAATATACATTTAAAAGATATTGCTAAAGCTGAATTAGGAAGTGAGTTTTTTGACATTTATTCTAACCTTGATGGAGACCCATCATCTGCAATAGTATTGAAACAAACTTATGGAAGTAATGCGAGTGCTGTAATTGATAGAGTAAAAGAGAAATTGGAAGAAATGAAAACCAACTTTCCTTCAGGAATGGATTATAAATTTAGCTATGATGTATCTCGATTTCTAGATGCCTCTATAGAACAAGTTATCCATACTTTAAGAGATGCTTTTATTTTGGTAGCCTTAGTTGTTTTCCTTTTCTTAGGCGATTGGAGATCTACGCTAATTCCTATATTGGCGGTTCCTGTTTCATTAATAGGAGCATTTTTTGTAATTCAGATGTTAGGGTTCTCTATAAACCTAATAACCCTGTTTGCCTTAGTATTAGCTATAGGTATTGTAGTAGATGATGCCATTGTAGTAGTAGAGGCTGTTCACGCCAAAATGGAAGAAGAAAATCTTACGCCTTATAATGCAGTAAAAAGTGTTATGAAAGAAATTAGTGGAGCTATTATCGCCATTACATTGGTAATGGTTTCTGTATTTGTTCCTATTGCTTTTATGACAGGACCAGTAGGTACATTTTACCGACAATTTTCCATAACTATGGCAAGCTCTATTGTTATTTCAGCATTAATTGCTCTTACACTAACACCTGTTCTTTGTGCCATGATTTTAAAAAACAATCATGGAAAAGAACGGAAAAAATCAATAGTTAATCGTTTTATCGATTGGTTTAATAACAAATTTGAGAAGTTAACTGGAAGATATGTAAAGCTGTTAAAGCTTATTGTTAATAGGAGGTTAATCACTTTTGGAGTTTTAATTGTTTTTGGAATAGGTATAGTTGGAATGAATAATATTCTTCCAGCAGGTTTTGTTCCAGGAGAAGACCAAGGTACAATTTATGCCATTATTCAAACACCCCCAGGGTCAACATTAGAAAGAACAAACCAGGTGGCTCAAAAGTTACAAGAAATGTGCGAAGATGTAGAAGGTGTTGAATCTGTTGCATCATTTGCAGGGTATGAGATTATGACAGAAGGTAGAGGCTCTAACGCAGGTACTTGCTTAATTAATTTAAAAGATTGGTCAGAACGAGAGCACTCTGTTCATGAAATTATGGAAGAGTTAGAGGAAAAATCAAAAAATTTAGGAGCTATTATCGAATATTTTGAGCCTCCAGCTGTTCCTGGATTTGGTTCTTCGGGTGGTTTTTCATTACGAATGTTGGATAAAACTACTAATACCGACTACCATAAATTTGATAAAATAAATCAAGATTTTATGGCTGCTTTACGCAAACGCAAAGAGCTAACAGGCTTGTTTACCTTTTTTGCTGCTAATTACCCACAATATGAGTTAGAAATAGATAATGAGTTGGCTATGCAAAAAGGAATTTCTATTGGTAAAGCAATGGAAAATCTTAACATTTTAATTGGGAGTACCTATGAACAAGGCTTTATTAAGTTCGGGCGATTTTTTAAAGTATATGTTCAGTCTGCTCCTGAGTTTAGAAAGCTACCTTCTGATATTTTAAAACTATTTGTTAAAAACGAAGAAGGAGAAATGGTTCCATATTCGTCTTTTATGAAACTAAAGAAAACACAAGGACCAAATGAGATTACTCGATTTAATATGTATAACTCTGCCTCAATTAGAGGATTACCTGCCTCAGGATATACTTCAGCAGATGCTATTAATGCAATAAGAGAAGTGGCTCAAGAATCTTTACCTAAAGGTTATGATATTGCGTGGGAAGGATTGTCTTACGATGAAGCTGGAAGAGGAAATGAAGCTTTATACATTTTTATCATCGTATTAATCTTTGTTTATTTAGTGTTAGCAGCTCAATACGAAAGTTTTTTATTGCCATTAGCGGTAATCTTGTCCTTACCAATAGGAATATTTGGTTCATTTTTACTCTTAAAACTAATGGGATTAGCCAATGATATTTATGCCCAAGTGGGATTAATTATGTTAGTAGGATTGTTAGGTAAAAATGCTGTGTTAATAGTTGAGTTTGCTGTTCAAAAACACCGAAAAGGAGCAACAATTATTGATGCTGCCATTGAAGGGGCTAAGGTTCGATTTAGACCAATTTTAATGACTTCTTTCGCCTTTATTGCAGGGTTAATACCTTTAGTTATTGCCACTGGTGCAGGAGCAATTGGTAACCGAACCATTGGTGGATCTGCTATGGGAGGAATGGTTTTAGGCTCTTTGGCTGTCATTATTATCCCTGGTTTGTATTACGTTTTTGCTAAAATGACCGAGGGAAAATCAATGATAAAAGGAGAACACCAAGGTTCTTTATCCGAAGAAATAGTGCATACAAGCGAACAACAACAAGAAATGCTAAAAAAATACCGTAGTAGCCTTAAATTATCAAAGCTATTTGGTAGAAAAAAGAAAAACTAATTTAAAATTCAGCAAAATGTTAAAAAAAACAATAAATATATGCTTAGGAATTGCTTTTGTATCGCTGAGTTTTTCAGCCTGCAAAACGCCTAGCACATTAAGTAGAACAGAAAACATTTCTACCCCTGCGAATTTTAATAACTTGCAAGATTCTACTAACAGTGCTCAACTTAAATGGAAAGAGTATTTTACCGACCCTTTTCTTATCGCATTAATTGATACAGCATTAAATAATAATCAAGAATTGAATATTATGATGCAAGAAGTAGAAGTTACTCGAAACGAAATAAGAGCAAAAAAAGGAGAGTATTTACCATCTATTGGTATTGGTGCAGGTGCTGAAGTAGAAAAAGTTGGAGAATATACCAGAAATGGTTCGGTAGAAAAAAATCTGGAAATAAAACCTGGAAAAGAATTTCCTGAACCATTGTCGAACTTTACCATTGGAGCCTACGCAAAATGGGAAATTGATGTTTGGAAAAAATTAAGAAATGGTAAAAAAGCAGCCGTTTCAAGGTATCTCGCGTCAATTGAAGGTAAAAATTTTATGGTTACTAATTTAATTGCCGAAATAGCCAGTTCATACTATGAATTATTAGCACTAGATAATGAGTTAAGTATTGTTGAAAAAAACATAGAAATTCAAAGTAATGCTCTTAAAATAGTACGCTTACAAAAACAATCTGCAGTAGTTAACGAGCTAGCTGTTAAACGATTTGAAGCTCAAGTACTAAATACAAAAAGTTTACAATATGACATTAAGCAAGAAATAGTTGAAACCGAAAATAGAATCAATTTCTTAGTAGGTCGTTTTCCTCAAAAAGTGGAAAGAAACACCGACTCTTTTAACTCCTTAATTCCAAATAAAGTTTATGCAGGCATACCATCTCAACTACTTGATAATAGACCAGATATTAAGCAGGCAGAAATGGAATTAGAAGCTGCTAAATTAGATGTTAAAGTTGCTAAATCCCGCTTTTATCCTTCTTTAGGAATATCGGCAGGAATAGGTTTACAAGCATTTAATCCAAAATACTTAACCGAAACTCCCGAATCAATGATTTATTCATTGATAGGAGATGTTGCTGCACCATTAATTAACAGAAGTGCTATTAAGGCTGATTATTATAATGCTAATTCAAAACAAGTTCAAGCTATCATTAATTATGAAAGAACCATTTTAAATGCTTACATAGAAGTAGCTAATCAGCTTTCTAATATTAATAATCTTGAAAAAAGTTATACCCTCAAAAAAGAAGAGGTAGAAACCTTAAACCAATCAATAACTATAGCAAATAACTTGTTTAAATCTGCACGGGCAGATTATATGGAAGTATTGTTAACTCAACGCGAATCGTTAGAATCAAAATTTGAATTAATAGAAACTAAACAACAACAAATGAATGCTATGGTTAAAGTTTATCAAGCCTTAGGAGGAGGATGGAATTAAGATTTTGCATAACACAGTTTTAGTTAATAATCGATAGGTAAGTGCAAATAGTAAATCCTATCAACACCTGCTTTCAGTATAAAACTGAAGGTGGGTGTTTCTTAAAATAAATTCGCTGAAAAACCTAATTACCATATTATTATTAACCTGTTTAACACTACCTTTTATTGGTAGTGTTAGTTGGCTAAACTATCAAAAGAAAAAGGTGAAACGACAAGTTAAACACCAAATTATTGCAGGTATTGATAAAGAAGATTTAGTTCTACTTACGTTTTCATTAGATAACGCTGAAAATAAATTAAAATGGAAGCACTCAAAAGAATTTGAATATAACGGAAGTATGTATGACATTGTAGAAGCTGATACCTCTGGAAATAATATTAACTATTGGTGCTGGTGGGATTATGAAGAAACTAAATTGAACAAACAACTCACAAAATTACTTGCTCAATATCTAAGCAACAATACCGAAAATAAAGCGGCTAAAAACCAGCTAAATAAATTTTTTGATACTCTCTTTTATTTAAAAAATAATCCTTGGAAAACAGCAATTATAATACACCAAAAAAATCTGTTTAACTTATACCTTAATAATTATGAATCCTTAAATATTTCGCCATCAAGTCCACCACCAATCTATTCTTAGTTTAACTATTTAATTAAAATAATGATAACTAAAAAAACTAAGAATGAAACGATATATATTAATGATGGCAATTCTATTGTCGTCAATAAATATGTGGGGGCAAACCATTAAGGGAAAAATAATAGCAAATAACAATCAAACCCCTTTAATTGGTGCAACCATTTATATTATAGAATTAAACAAAGGAACTTCTTCTGATAATAATGGAGAGTTTATGATAAAGAGCTTAAAAAAAGGAACCTATCAAATTCAAGTATCTTATGTTGGATATCAAACACAGTTAAAAAATATAATGATAGAAGAAACAGATATAAATATTGATTTTATATTACAAAAATCAATAACTGATATTAACGAAGTGGTAATATCTAGTGCTTTTAATAACACACAAGATGAAAACACTCAGGTTATTGATGTTGTAAAGAAAAGCGACATGCAAAAATATGGAGCTTTTACTGTTATGGATATCATTAATAGGGTTCCAGGTGTTGAGGGTCTTACTACTGGCCCTTTGGTTATTCGTCCAATTATTAGAGGTTTATCGAGTAATAGAGTGTTAACTGTAGTTGATGGAGTTCGTTTTGAAACCCAACAATGGGATAATGAGCATGGTATTGGAGTAAACGAATTAGGGTTAGATAGGGTTGAAATTATAAAAGGCCCATCAAGTTTACTATATGGCCCAGAAGCAATGGGAGGTGTTGTTCATTTTATTGAAGAACAACCAGCTGCTGTTGGAACCACAACAGGAGATATTATTGGAACCATTTTTTCAAATAATGCTGGAGCATTAACCAACTTTAACATTAAAGGAGCCAAAGAAAAATACAATTGGGGCGTAAATGTTTTAGGTAAAGTTGTTTCTGATTATTTTTATAATGGTTATGATTTTAGAGTTCCCAATACTCGCTTAACAGAATACGGTGGAAAAGGATATATTGGTATCAACCGAAAATGGGGTTCTACCAAATTATCTTACCTTTTTAACACTGCCTATTATGGTATTTTAGATGGAAAAGATATTGTAAAAAAACCCGATGGAAGTATTGTAAATACCGACAGTTTAGAAAAAGAAAAATTTCCAGTAGAAACTGAAGCACCTTTCCATTTTGTAATGGACAATAGAATAAACTCAAATACTACCATATTGGCTGGAAAATCTAAAATTCAATTAATTTTAGGTTATCAAAATAATCATAGGTCTGAACACGAGGAACTAAGTGGAAAGAAAAAAGGCTACAATTATGTGGATATGATTTTACAATCAACCACATATAATTTAAAGTGGTACTTGCCTGCTTTTAAACATTTCTCAACCATACTTGGTTCACAAGGTATGTACGAGAAAAATAGCAATTCTACCGAAGCAAGTACTCAGTTAGTGCCTAATGCAACAATTATAGACCTTGGATTTTTTGGCTTAACAAAATATCAACACAAAAATTTTAACCTTAGTGCAGGGGGCAGATATGATAACCGTTCATTAAGTACCATTTCACGTATTGATTCGGTAGTAAATATGCCTCGTATTTCTCGATATTATGATAACATAAGTGGCTCTATTGGTGCAGCATACAACTTAAAAAAGCATTTAATTTTAAGGGTTAGTTATGCTTCTGGTTATCGCTCGCCCAATTTAAACGAGTTAATGGCTAATGGCGTAAAATTAGAATCGTTAACTTTTGAAAAAGGCAATGCAAACTTTAAAAAAGAGCACAATAACGAAATAGATGTTAACCTAACATTTAACAGTAAACATTTTTCGTTAACAGCTACAGCTTATCAAAATATCGTAAACAATTTTATTTATTTAGCTCCAACAGGGACGTTGGTCGTTTCTGGCATTCCAAGAGCTCCAATAGTTTCTATTTATGAATTTCAACAAAATAATGCGAAACTTAAAGGTGGTGAAGCGGTTTTAAACATTCATCCCAATGCTAAATGGTTTAATTATGAAGTAAAAGCAGCTACAATAACTGCAATAAGAACTAACAATAACTCTTATTTACCGATGATGCCAACCAATAAAATTTACAATACTATAACTTGTAGTTTTAAGCACTTTAAAAAGTTTAAAAATTTCTTTTTTAGAGTTGGAACCATAACTGCTTTAAAACAATTTAAAGTAGCAGCAAATGAGAAAAAAACTCCATCATACACCTTAATTAATGCTGGTATTGGAGCAAATTTAAAAGATTTTGAATTTAATCTAACCGCTAATAATATTTTAGACCGAACCTACTTAGATAACATGTCAAGATTTAGATCTTACGACATTTACAGTCCGGGAAGAAACATTACGTTTAGCTTAAAAAAATATTTTGACTTTAAAAAGAAAACAAAATAGTTGTAGTTTTTAATCTTTCTATAGCTATTTTAACACCTGCCATTTTTTTCCTCATGTGATGGCAGGTGTTTCTTTTATGTCTGTTACATAACCTTATTTTTAGTAGAATTTTATAAAAATCATTAAGATATACCCATATATTTATTTACTTTGTACATTAAATTTCAAAAACAAGGCATGGACAAACATTCCTATTTGAGTAATGCTGATGGAGCAGTAATTGAAGATTATTACCAACAGTACCTAAATGACCCTAATTCTGTTGAGGAAGGGTGGAAAAAATTCTTTGAAGGTTTCGAGTTTGCTCGTAAAAACTACGACACTGATGTTCCTGAAGGGTTTGACAAAGAATTTAAAGTAATTGATTTAATAAATGGTTACCGCTCTCGTGGACATTTATTTACTAAAACCAATCCTGTAAGAATCAGAAGACAATATGCTCCAGACTTAGCTATTGAAAATTTTGGCTTAGAACAAGCCGACTTAGAAACCGTATTTCAAGCAGGAAATGAAACTGGAATTGGCCCAGCCAAGTTAAAAGACATTATTGCTCATTTAGAAGAAACTTATTGCCAATCTATTGGTATAGAATATACTTACATACGTAAACCAGAACAAGTAGATTGGATTAAAAACAAAATTGAGCTTAAAAATAGACTACAATTATCTACTGATGATAAAAAACACGTACTTAAAAAATTAAGTCAAGCAGTTGGTTTTGAGCAGTTTTTACATAAAAAATTTGTTGGTCAAAAGCGTTTTTCTTTAGAAGGAAACGAAGCTTTAATCCCTGCATTAGATGCTATTGTTGAGCGTGGTGCTGATATAGGAATTAAAGAGTTTATTGTGGGAATGGCTCACAGAGGGAGGTTAAATGTATTAGCTAATATTTTTAACAAAACTTACAAAGCTATTTTTAGTGAGTTTGAAGGGAAAGAGTACGAAGACAATATTTTTGATGGAGATGTAAAGTATCACTTAGGTTATTCTTGTGATATTAGAACAGATAATGGACACGATGTACACATGACATTAGCTCCTAACCCTTCCCACCTTGAAACTGTTGACCCAGTAGTGGAAGGAATTACCCGTTCTAAAATTGATACTTACTTAAACGATGAAAAGAAAATTGTTCCTATTTTAATTCATGGTGATGCTGCTATTTCTGGACAGGGAATTGTTTACGAAGTAATTCAAATGGCTCAACTAGATGGTTACAGAACAGGAGGAACTATTCACATTGTAGTAAACAACCAAATTGGTTTTACAACTAACTATTTAGATGGCCGTTCATCTACTTATTGTACCGATGTTGGAAAAGTAACTTTATCGCCAGTATTACATGTTAATGGTGATGATGTAGAAGCAGTTATCCAAGCCGTACAATTTGCTATTGAGTACCGTCAAGAGTTTCACAGAGATGTATTTATAGATATTTTAGGTTACCGTAAATATGGACATAACGAGGGTGATGAACCTCGTTTTACGCAACCTTTATTATACAAAGCAATAAGCAAGCATAACAACCCAAGAGATATTTATTTGAATAAATTAATTGCTGAAAAAGTAATTAATAGTGCCGATGCAAAAGCTATTCAAAAAGATTTTGATAGTCAATTACAAGATTATTTAAGCGATGCCAAACAAATTGAAAAAGCAGAGGTTACTTATTTCTTAAAATATACTTGGAAAGATTATTCGTACTGCAAACCAGGTGAGTTTGACAAATCGCCAGCAACAGGTTATGATAAAAAGAAATTGTTAGCATTAGGTAAAAACATTGCTACCTTACCAGAAGATAAAAAGTTTATCCGAAAAATAAACAAACTATTTACCGATAGGTTAAATATGATAACCGAAGGCGATAAATTAGATTGGGCAACAGGAGAACTATTGGCTTATGCTACTTTGTTAGAAGAAGGGCATCCTGTTCGTATTTCTGGTCAAGATGTAGAGAGAGGAACTTTTTCTCACAGACATGCTGTAGTTAAGGTAGAAGAATCGGAAGAAGAATATGCTCCACTTCAAAATATCTCAAAAAAGCAAGCAGATTTTCATATATACAACTCTCTTTTATCAGAATATGGAGTTTTAGGTTTTGAATATGGTTATGCTATGGCAACGCCTAATGGTTTAACCATTTGGGAAGCTCAGTTTGGAGATTTCTTTAACGGAGCACAAATTGTAATCGACCAATTTTTAACTGCTGCCGAAGAAAAATGGAAAACCCAAAATGGCTTAGTAATGCTTTTACCTCACGGTTACGAAGGTCAAGGAGCAGAACATTCTAGTGGGCGAATGGAGCGTTTTTTACAGCAATGTGCGGAAGAAAACATTCAAGTGGCAAATGCTAGTACACCTGCTAATTACTTCCATTTATTAAGAAGACAAATACACCGTAAATTCCGTAAGCCTTTAGTAGTATTTACTCCTAAGAGTTTGTTGCGTTTGCCAAAATGTGTTTCTACTATTGATGAAATGGCAAAAGGAAATTTCCAAGAAGTGATAGACGATGCAAATACAAAAGCAGCAAATGTTGATACAGTTGTATTTTGTACTGGGAAGTTTTATTATGATTTAGAAGCCAAACGAGAAGAAATAGGTGGAGCTGAAAATATTGCCATTGTTCGTGTAGAACAATTGTATCCGTTGCCACAAAAACAATTAGATAAAATAGTTGCTAAATATAAAAACGCTAAAAATTATATTTGGACTCAAGAAGAACCAGAAAATATGGGAGCATGGTCGCACATGTTACGCCACTTTACTTCTGTTAACTTACAGCAAGTAACATTAGCCGAAAGTGGTGCTCCTGCAACGGGTTCATCAAAAGCTCATGCGGTTCGTCATAACGACATAATTGATAGGGTTTTTAAATATGCATTAGTAACAAGTTAAAAATAACAAATACAAAATTTTAAAATCAAAAAATTGTTTTTTGGAGTTTGAGTTTTGGAATTTAAAAAAATATTATGGCTTTAGAAATGAAAGTTCCCTCACCGGGAGAATCAATTACAGAAGTAGAAATTGCACAATGGTTAGTAGAGGATGGTGATTATGTAGAGAAAGATCAAGCTATTGCAGAAGTAGATTCTGACAAAGCAACCCTTGAATTACCTGCAGAAGAAAGTGGTATTATTACGCTTAAAGCAGAAGAAGGCGATGCTGTTGCTGTTGGTGCTGTGGTTTGCCACATCGATACAGATGCTGAACCTCCTGCAGACTTTGTTTCTGGGGGTAGTGATACTGTGGTGGAAGAAGCTCCTGTTGTAGAAGAGAAAACAGAAGAAGTTGTTCCTAACCCAATGCCAGCGAGTACTCCTACAAAAGATGTAAAAGCAACACCTGTTGCTAAAGAAATGATTGCTGCAAACGGAGTAAATGCTGCAAAAATTAGTGGCTCAGGAAGTAACGGAAAAATTACCAAAGCCGATATTGAAGCTTATTTAACAAGCGGAGTTAATACCGATGCTATGGTAGGCTGGGGAGGAACTCGTGATGAAGCATCGAAAAAAATGAGTATGCTGCGAAGAAAAATTGCTTCGCGTTTGGTTTCGGTTAAAAACGAAACAGCAATGCTTACTACTTTTAACGAAGTAGATATGAAACCTGTAATGGATTTGCGTAAAAAATATAAAGAAGCTTTTAGAGAGCACCACAATGTAAATCTTGGTTTTATGAGTTTCTTTACCAAAGCTGTAACCGAAGCATTACGCCAATTTCCAGCAGTTAATTCTATGATTGATGGGGATTATATGGTTAGTCATGATTTTGCTGATATAGGTATTGCAGTGAGTTCCCCAAAAGGATTAATGGTGCCTGTGGTACGTAATGCAGAACAAATGAGCTTAGCAGAAATTGAAGCTGAAATTAAGCGTTTAGCAATTAAAGCCCGTGATGGGAAAATTGATATTGCCGACATGGAAGGAGGAACATTTACTATTACTAATGGTGGTGTTTTTGGAAGTATGCTGAGTACACCAATTATTAACCCTCCGCAAAGTGCTATTTTAGGAATGCACAACATTGTTGAGCGACCAGTTGCTATTGATGGAGAGGTTAAAATAAGACCTATCATGTATTTAGCATTAAGCTACGATCACCGTATTATTGATGGTAAAGAGTCAGTAGGTTTCTTAAAAACAATAAAAGAAATGCTTGAAAACCCTAGCTCTATTATTTTTGGAGGAACTGATCCAGAAAAAGTATTACTTAATTTATAAACTCATTAACATTATAGCTATGAAAAAAATAATTTTAGTTGGATTTCTTTGTATAAATATATCTTCTTATAGTCAAGTAACTAATGGTCTTCAAGGTCACTGGTTATTTGATGGTGATGCAATGGATGTTAGCGGCAATAACAATCATGGTACAGTACAAGGGGCTACATTATCTAAAGATAGACACAATCAAGATTCCATGGCTTATTGTTTTGATGGTATTGACGATTATATTGTAACTGCTTTTTCAGGAATTGCAGGAACTCAATCAAGAACAATAACTTTTTGGGCTAAAATAGATTCGTTAGGAAATATTCCCAACTCAAATGGTTACGAAGTTATAACTTATGGTGAAACCTCAGCAGGTAATGCTGGAGAAAGTTTCCGTGTTATTTTAAATAGAGCATGCACAGGTATGGGCTCTAGTGCAGGTCTATCTACATTTACTCTTAGTAACTCAATGCCAAGTTTAGATGTTTGGCATTATTTTACATTAGTTTATGACGCTAATATTTCTAATCAAATGGGGGATTTTTTATACTATATTGATGGGAATCTAGTTTCAAATACTCATTGTGATTCATACAATACTACTACACTCGTTAATACAATAACAGATATGCCAATCCATTTTGGCAGATTATACTCCCCTACACAGCCTAGATGGTTTAAAGGATGCTTAGATGATGTTAGAATGTATAATAGAGCACTTACTTCACTAGAAATAGATACTTTATATAACTTAACACCAGTAAGTATTATTGAAGAAAAGAATCGACATCAAAAAGTAAAATTATTTCCCAACCCTACCTCCAAACTACTTACTATAGATTATAGTAGGAATGACATAAAAGAGTTGATTGTTCTAAATATTCTAGGAGAAGAAATACTTAAATCTAATAAGCCTATAAACAACAGTATCAATGTGTCTTCAATTCCTTCAGGATTATATATACTTCGAATTATTAATAATAAAAACGAAAAGATAGATTCTAAATTTATCAAAGCCGAAGAATAGAAAATTGTTTGCTAATCTTATCTTTTTTTCAATAATTATCTTGGTCAAAAGATACCATAATAAATTAATCTTTGTATTATGGAACACAATCATTCACAAAAAGGCTACTCTAACAAAAACTTAAAAATAGCTTTTTTCTTAAACGTAGCATTTACCATTTTAGAGTTTTTTGCTGGCGCTTATGTAAATAGCGTTGCTATAATTGCCGATGCTATACACGATTTAGGAGATAGCTTATCCTTAGGTACTGCATGGTTTTTACAAGCTAAATCGAATAAAGCAGCAACACAAAATTATTCTTTTGGTTATAGAAGGTTCTCTTTATTAGGAGCATTAATTAATTGTACTGTACTTATTCTTGGAAGTATATATGCTACCATAGAAATTATTGAACGATTTATACACCCACAAATGCCAAAAGCTTACGAAATGATGTGGTTTGCTGTGTTAGGCGTAATCGTAAATGGATATGCTGCATGGAAATTAAGTTCAGGCAAAAGCCTAAACGAAAAAGTAGTTTCTTGGCATTTATTAGAAGATGTGTTAGGTTGGTTAATGGTACTTATTGCTGCAATCGTAATGCAGTTTAAACACATACCCTTGCTCGATCCTGCTTTATCTATATTTATTACTTTATTTATTTTATGGAATGCTTTTAAAAAACTAAAAGCAACCCTCTATTTATTTTTACAAGGAACCCCTAAAGACATTAACAAAGAAAAAATTATTTCGGAAATACTAAGCGTTAAAAATGTTTTAACTGTACACGACACACATATCTGGTCGTTAGATGGAGAACATCATGTATTTACTTCTCACATTAAGTTAGCTCCGTTAAATACATTTTCCGAAATAATTAAAATTAAACAAGAAATCAAACAATTACTATCTAAATACCATTTTGAGCACTATACAATAGAAACCGATTTAGATACCGAAAATTGTGAGTTTGAGAAAGAACTCTAACAGGAACAAACAACCCCCTTACTTTTAACATTTTGAATAGTTTTTGTTGTTTTTTTAACAAAAAGCTATGGTTTCACCCTGTTTGGTAAGTATTTTTTGTAAGCAATTAGTATTATTACTTATAATTGTAGCAATTATACCATATAATTTCTACTATTATGTCACGTTTACATAAAGCTATTAATACGCTTCTTTTCTTGGTTTTTGTATCATCTTCTTATGCCCAACAGCCTGGAGCTGGATATGCATTAAACTTTGATGGAATAAATGACTTTGCTAATGCTAATGGAGCTGATTTAACTACTCATACTAATAATTTTACTATTGAATTTTGGGCTCGACCAACTGCAACAAGAACTTCACACCCAGAAGCAACTAGTGGAATAACAGGCACACCAGGAAATGGACAACGACATGCTGTATTTGCATCTTATGGAGGAGCAAGCAACGCAGGTGTAGGTGTTTCTGTTGGAACTAATGGCGTAAGTGTTTATGAACATGGAGCTGGCTATATGCCTGCATTATTAGTATATGATACTCCTTTATCTGGATGGAATCACATTGCTGTTGTTTATATTGCCAAACAACCAAGACTTTATATTAATGGTATATTAGTTCATACTGGTCTTACTAGCTTAAGAACAGCTGTTTATCCTAGTGGGCAAATTGGAGGTCATGCTTATGGATATTATGCAGGTGATATGGACGAATTTAGAATTTGGAGTAGTTCAAGGACGCAAACTCAAATTAGAGATAACCTATGTAAAAAATTAATTGGTAATGAAGCGGGATTAGTTCGCTATTTAAGAATAGATGATGGTGCTGGAACAACTGTAACTGATGCAACAGGAACACGTAATGGAACGATGAGCAATATGACACCTGCTACAGACTGGGTATTATCAGGAGCTTCTATTGGTAATACTAGCACTCATAATTATGCTTCTGCATGGAGTGGTTTTGCATTAGATTTTGATGGAACTAACGACCGAGTTAATGGTTTCGCTGCAGATTTACAAACAATAACCGATAACTTTACTATGGAAATGTGGGTAAAACCAACAGGAACGATTACTATACATGGAGAACAAAACTGTAACAATTGCATAAGTGGAACAGGAACTCCCAATCAAAGATATGCCGTTTACCCTGAACATGGTGGTGCAACCCCAGGTATAGCTGGAGCTGGAATTTCTGTAGGAACAAATGGTGTACAAGTATATGAGCATGCTGGAGGCTATATGCCAGCTTTAGCAAGCCATACAACTACAATTTCTGACTGGACACATATAGCTGTAGTTTATACAGCAAAACAACCAACCATATACATCAATGGAGTGGCTGTTAGAACAGGGCTTACAAGTATAAGAACTGCTGTATTTCCTGGAGCACAAGTAGGTGGAGCTATTTATGGATTTTATCAAGGGCAAATTGATGACTATAGAGTTTGGAATCATTCAAGAACAGCTAATCAAATATCAAGCAATATGTGTGCTGAACTTACAGGCTCTGAAGCTGGATTAGTTCGTTATTATAAATTTAACACAGGAAGTGGAACTACAGCAACTGATGCAACAGCAACTAGAAACGGGACACTAATAAACATGGTTCCTGCTAGTGATTGGGTAGCAACTGGTGCTGGAGCATGTTCCTCTGGATCTTTAATTTTACAATCACCAGAATTAGATAGTTTAGGAGTAAGTAACATTTCTGGTTTTACAAAAGGTTTTCATATTTATCACGTAGATGCTGTTCCTAATACTACAACAGGAATAGTAGGTTTAGGTGCAAATGATCACTATTATGGAGTATTTAAAGCTGGAGTAATTACTCCAACAACATATACCGCAACTTATTATTATGATGAAAATGATGCATGGCAAAGTTCAGGGCCTCATTTACTTGAAACCGATTTAGCTTTATTTACTAGAAGTGATAATACCGCTACACCTTGGGCAAATGTTGGTGCAGCATTAAATATTGCTGTCAATACATTAACAGCTCCTGCACAAAGTACTGAGTTTATTTTAGGAATTACAGATAATGGTGGATTACCTATTAAATTAACTAACTTTAATGCAATCGCGTTAAATAACAAATCTGTTAGTTTAGATTGGCAAACCTCAACAGAAATAAATAACGATTATTTTACTATTGAAAAATCTATAGATGGAAAAACTTGGGAAGTTGTAGAAAATATAAATGGAGCTGGAAACTCGTCAACAACATTAGATTATTCTTTAATAGATAATAACCCATATTCAGGAATATCATATTACCGACTAAAACAGACAGATTACGATTCAAAATTTACTTATTCTAATATTAGAACTGTGAATATTGATATAACTGAAAACATCTCTATTTTTCCAAATCCTACCACTGGAATAATTACTATAGTTGGCAGTATAAATGAATTAAAAACTCTTGAAATTTATAACTTGTTAGGTCAAAATGTAACATCAAAAACAAACAGGTTAAAAAATGAAGAAACTAAAGTGGTTATTGATTTATCTAGTCTAAAAACAGGTGTTTATTTTGTAAAAACAAACAGGAACTCATATAAAATTGGAAAACAATAATTGACTTAATACACTATCAATTCTGTGGTGGATATTTTATTACTATAATGTAACGCTCTATCTTTTAAAACCAACTCATACTTTATAGTATCGGGCGAACCATTGTTGTTGTACAATAATGGGTGCATAATTAAATCTACTTCCATTTCTCCCTCTAATGCGTCTTTACTTTCATTTTCTATAAAAGGTATTCTAGTATCTAAGTATGTTGTATCATACTTTTGTTCATCATTATCATATCTTATTAATGGAGATTTTAACACCCACACACCATTAATTTTTTCATAATAATCTACAAATAAATTATATTCATATTCCCCCGTATTTTCATCTTGAGTTAACCCTAAATCTCCATCTCCATCATAAAATTCAAAACGAACTATACTATAATCATTAGTTGCCGATAAAAAAGCTTCGCTAAAAGTTATAGTTGGAGCAACAGGTGTTGGATCTTTCTTTTTACATCCAAAAAGAAGAACAAAAGAAAATAATATAATAGCTATTTTTACACCCAATTGCATAAGATAAAATTACCAATAAATTTTTTGAGCTTAACTGATAAAATATTTAACATCATCTCTCAACAAGAGTTTAACGAAATTTCATTAGAAGTGTTCCGTTACCAATATGCAAATAATTCCATTTATCAGTCTTTTTGCAACCATTTAAAAATTAAGGTAAATGAAGTAAATAGTATTAGCAAAATCCCTTTTTTACCTATCGAATTTTTTAAGTCTCATCACATAAAAACAACAACATTTAACGAACAAATTACCTTTTTAAGTAGTGGCACTACCGGAAAAAACCAAAGTAAACATTTTGTTAAAGATTTATCTATTTATGAAAAAAGCTACACTAAAGCTTTTGAACAGTTTTATGGAAACATAGAAAATTATTGTGTGCTTGCTTTACTTCCGTCTTATATGGAAAGAGAAGGCTCTTCTTTAATTTATATGATGGAAGATTTAATTAAAAAATCAAACCACCCAAAAAGTGGTTTTTTTCTTAAAAATGAACAGTTTTTAATTGAAAATTTGCAATTTTTGACAAAAAACAAGCAAAAAACAATACTTTTTGGCGTTTCTTTCGCTTTGTTAGATTTGGCAGAAAAATATCAAATAGATTTAAGCGATATCATTATTATGGAAACTGGAGGAATGAAAGGAAGGCGAGAAGAATTAACTCGAGAGGAACTCCATACTATCTATAAAAAAAGTTTTAATGTAAGCCATATCCATTCCGAATACGGAATGACAGAACTACTTTCGCAAGCTTACAGTAAGGGAAATGGCATTTTTGAAACTCCTCCCTGGATGAAAGTTTTAATACGCGATGTAAACGACCCTTTAAACTATTTGGCTTATAATAAAACTGGAGGGATAAATGTAATTGATTTAGCCAATATATATTCGTGTAGTTTTATTGCTACACAAGATTTAGGCAAACAAAATACCGATGGAAAATTTGAAGTATTAGGAAGATTTGATAATAGTGATATCAGAGGGTGTAACTTATTAATTAGTTAAGAAAAAATAAATACTTTTGTTTGGAACAATTATTGTAACTAAACGATTTTTTAAAATCAGATAAAAATGAACACAAAAACAGTAAACAAAGCATTATTTATATTGTCTATCGGAGCTATTACACTTTTTAGCTCATGTCAATCTTTAACACCATTTTCTAACACTGTTAGAACTAAATATAATTTAGATGAAGCAAAATTAAAGAAAATGCAATTTTATATTTCAAGTGATATAATGCTACAAAGAGGCGAAAAAGCTCAAGATGCACAAGAGTTAGATGAAGACGGAAAATTAGTTGTATCTCAATCGGCTAGTTTAGATAACATTACTGTTGATGGAAAAACACCTGGGGTTTGTGTTAAAGTAATTGATGGAAATAAAATTGCAGTTAGCTTTTTTGAATCTGACGACCAGTACCTAGTTTTTGGCGACCCTAACAACAGAGGAAAATATTATTTGATGGGTGCTGATTGGAAAAATGGAAAAGGCAAAATTAATTTTGGTGGTAAAACATACTACATTATGCCTGGTGGAGCAGGAGCTTACTTGAAATTTGAAATGAAAAAAGTAAAAGACTACAAAACTTCAAGTACTAAAGCTAAAGGTAGAAAAGTGAATTAATGAGACTTCACACTTTTAGTGTGATTAGCCGAATTATTCCGTGCTTGACACGGAATCATATAAAATATTTTTAAATTTATCCCGTCCCGAAATTTCGGGACGGGATTTTTTATACTATGGAAAATAAATTAAACGAAACAGTAAATTATTTAAAAAATGAAGGGGTTGATACTCCTGAAATTGGAATTGTTTTAGGGACAGGTTTAGGAGGTTTGGTTTCCGAAATATCAATAATAAAAGAATTCCCTTATGAAAATATTCCCAACTTTCCAGTTTCTACGGTTGAATCGCACAAAGGAAAATTAATTTATGGTAGCATAGCCAATAAAAAAGTATTGGTAATGCAAGGTCGTTTTCATTATTACGAAGGATACAATATGAAAGAAATTACTTTCCCTATTCGTGTAATGAAATTAATTGGAGTACAAAATTTATTAATTAGCAACGCTGCTGGAGCTGTAAATACCAACTACAAAAAAAGCAGTTTAATGCTTATTACTGATCACATTAACCTTTATCCTGATAATCCGTTAAGAGGTAAAAATAACGATGATTTTGGTCCTCGTTTTCCAGATATGAGTGAACCTTATTCTCATCAATTAAATGATAAATTAAGAGCAATTGCTAAAGAACAAAACATTACTTTACACGAAGGGGTTTATGTGCCTGTACCTGGTCCAAACTTAGAAACCAAAGCAGAATACCGTATGATACGGATGTTAGGTGGAGATGCTGTTGGTATGAGCACTGTGCCAGAAGTTATTGTTGCTAACCACATGAAGTTGCCTTGCTGTGCTATTTCGGTTTTAACTGATGAGTGCGACCCTGATAATTTAGCTCCTGTAGCTTTATCAGAAATTTTAGAAGCAGCAGCAGTTGCCGAACCTCAATTAACAGCAATATATACAGAACTTATAAACCGTATTTAATGGACAAACATCAAGAAAAACTAAGCTTATTACAAGATTTAATTGCCTTGAGCAAAACCGATAATAATGTTTCTTTTATGGAAACTCAATTTATTAACTCTGTTGCAATGAGTATGGGAATTTCTGCTGAAGAACTACAACACATAAAAGATAACCCCATATCATTTAACCCCCAAAACCAAGAAATTGAGCGTATTACACAATTTTATCGTTTATTATTGCTAATGGGTGTTGATGCTGACCACCACGAACAAGAAGTTGTGTTTTGTAAAAACTTAGGACTAAAAATGGGCTTAAACCCTGTTGCTATTAACGAGGTTATTAAACGCATTTTAGCTTCAGAAAAAGGAATGTTACCACCTAATGATGTAATAGAGATATTTCAAACGCATCATAACTAAAATTCTCCGAGAAATCGGAGACTCAAAAAATTTACTCTTAAAACTGATTTCCTGCCTTCGCGGGAAATGGATTTTTTCATTTATAAAAAGATCAACATTAGTATAATCCCAATAACAAGTATTCCAAAAATTAAAAGCAACCCTCCACAGCCACCATTGTTATTACTATAACCCCAAAAACCTCCTTTCGAAGTTTCTGTGGATTGTCCCACAGCTTCTTGTCCTAATGTTATTGGTTTTCCATGGTTTGTTGACATAATATAAGTTTTAGGATATTATATTAACCCTTCCAAATAATGCTGTTCAACACCAAACATTTGTTTAATTGAACTAATCTTATTATTTAAACTCTCTGAATCTGGCTTTTTATTAGATTTAGTTCCTACCAACATTACATTTTTACGAGTATGTTCGTTAGATATAAATTCAAATATTTTGGTGTTGTATTGATGTTTTTCCATAATTAAAGCACGCATAGTATCGGTAACCATTTCGTATTGACGCTCTTTAAAAATACCATACTTTAAGATAGGGCTTTCTTGCTCCTTTCCCTTTAGTTGCTGCCTAATTTGTTTATGACAACAAGGTGCTGTAATTATTAATTCTGCATTAGAACTTAACCCTTTGTATATTGCATCATCAGTAGCGGTATCACAAGCATGCAAGGCAATTAATACATCAATTTTATCCGTATATTTTTCAATTGGTTTTGCCTCAAATTTTAAGTTTTCAAAGCCACATTTTTTAGCTGTTTCATTACAAAAGACAACCAACTCTGGTCGCAATTCAATGCCTGTAATTTGCACATCTATCTTTCGTTGGTTTACCAAATAATCGTACAAGGCAAAAGTTAAATACCCTTTGCCCGAACCCATATCAACAATGTGTGCTTGGTTAGGCAGTTTGGTGTTTTTTATAAGTCCTTCTATTATCTCTAAATACTTGTTTATCTGTCTAAACTTATCTGCCATTTTTGGAATAAGCACACCTTGCTCATCACAAACTCCTAATAAAGTTAAATACTTACCTAAAGCCGCTCTTTTAGTTTTTGGTTTGTCGTGTGTTTTGGGTGGTTTATTTTTAAAACTTGGGTAACCAGTTCTCGTACTTACCTTTCCTTTTTTAGAAAGCTGTATGGTAAAATCTTCTTCTAAAGTAAATAAAATAGCTGCTCTAAACTTTCCGCTTAATTGTTCTTTTATTTCTGTTTGAGCATCTGCTAAATTGTAATTTTTTACTTGGTCGTTAGTTTGATAGTGGTACGTAAAAGAAAACTGCTGCTCTCCTTTAATTTCTACTAATCGCACATAAACATTTAACAACCCATCGCTTTTATAAGCAGGCTTGCTTAGGGTAATTTTTACAAAATTATCTTGCTTAAAGCTTTCCGAAAGTTTATTAAAAAAAGGCGATAGTTCATTCATAATGCAAAGGTAGAAAAAGTATCTTTGGTTTTATGGAAATATCTTTTGAGCCTATAACAAACAACAACATTTCTGAAGCACTAGAAATTTATAATTGGTATGTGCTAAACAGTACTGCAACTTTTCACATTGATGCTATTGAGGTTGATGAATTAAAAAAAATGATATCCATTGGACATTCTAAATACCAATCGTTTGTTGTAATTGAAGCAGATAAAATAATTGGCTTTTGCTACCTCTCTCAATTTAGATATAAGGAGGCTTATGATGGAACTGCCGAAATAACGCTATACTTTCATCAAAATGCAACAAAAAAAGGATTGGGTAAAAAGGTATTACAATTTTTAGAAAAACTTGCAAAACAACACCAAATAGTAAACTTAATTGGTGTAATAACCGAAGAAAACAACAATAGCATAAAGCTATTTGAAAAGTGTGGTTATTTTAAAGCTGCTCACCTTAAAAAAGTTGGTGTAAAATTTAATAAAGCTTTAGATGTAACTTGGTATCAAAAAGAAATTTAACTTTACTTAAAATTTTGAATATGAAAAACACATTAGTTTTAATACTTGTATTAACCTCAACAATTTTAACTGCTCAAAATATGGAAAGCATTCATCAGTTTAAAGTAACCGATTTATATGGCGAAGAATTTGACTTTAGCACCTTAAAGGGTAAAAAAGTAATGGTGGTAAATACTGCTAGTGAGTGTGGTTTAACTCCTCAGTACAAAAATCTACAAGCATTGTACGAAAAGTATAAAGACCAAAATTTTGTTATTGTTGGTTTTCCTGCTAATAACTTTGGCAAGCAAGAGCCTGGTTCTGATAAAGAAATTGCAACTTTTTGCGAAAAAAATTATGGCGTTTCTTTTTTAATGATGAGCAAGATTTCGGTTAAAGGTGATGATATGCACAAGCTTTATCAATTCTTAACCCAAAAAAGTAAAAATGGTTTAGAAGATTCGGAAGTAAAATGGAATTTTCAGAAGTATTTGTTAGATGAAAATGGGTATTTAATTAAAGTGGTTCAACCACAAACTTTGCCTGATGATGAAGGTATTGTTAAATGGATTGAAGGGAAATAAATCATCCCTCTTTTTCTCCCTTCAAAGGGAGATTAGAAGTAAAAAGCATGAAACTTAGTTTCTCCTAAGCTATTTATCTCAAAAGTTGGAAAAGGAACTTTAATCATATTTAAAAAGAAAAAGACCGATTTTAAAAATTTAGAATCGGTTTTTATTTTTTCAAAATCTACATCTAGCGAAAGGTAATAATTTCTGGTATCGGTATAAGTAGGTATTTCATTGCCATAACTATCGTAAACCGTTCTTTCTTTAGATGATAGCATACCATAAGCACCATACCCTGGAGCAACATTTAACCAGCTTGGTAACCACTCGCTATTTTTAAAAATAGATTTTAAATTAGTAGAAAACCAAAAAGTTTGTCCGTTATAATCTTGCACTAGCCTATCAAAAAAACCTTCGCCTAAAACACTTGGTTTGTGCTTTGCTAAATCGGTATGTGAATATGAAAACTTAAAGGTTACTATTTGCTTTTTAAACGCCAATTCTTGTCCTATTAACAATGCCGAACCCGAAGCATTTGCAATCATATCGCCAGTAGAAAAACCCCATTCGCTGTAATGTCCATCTAAAACCTCAACAGAGGTCATAAACAAAAAACCAAATGAACCTCCATAAACTATTGCTCGTTTATCTTTTACTCCTGCCCATCGTAAAGATTGCATTCCCATTTTACCCATCGTGTAGCAGGTATAAGAATGTCCGAACTTATCTATCTGCAACCAATCGGCATTATCATTTTTGGTATGAAATCCTACCCAATTTTTATCTTGATACCAAACCGTATAAAGACTTGCTAAAGTTCCTCCATAAAAAGCGGTTCCAGTTCCTGCAGTTAAAGCAAATTTAGTTTTATCAAATTGTTTTTGAGGGATAGTATCTACCTGTGCAATACTATTAAAAGTGAGGGTAAAAAATATAAGAAATAAGTATGTTTTGCTTTTAAGCATTATCAAAACTAATAAAAGTAATCCTTAATTAGTTTTAACTTTTAGTTAAGCTATCCCAACCACCTTAACACATTATCTCTCCATATCTCATCAGCTTCACGTTGAGTTAAAATATCTACCTCAACAGCAAAATCGATAACTCTTCCTGGATAAGAAGAACCAACCCCTTCCATTTCTCCAAGAGGATAAGGGTCATCTAACCCTGCTACAATTTGCGAAGCTCCAACTCTCCGTTTTAACAATTCTAAAGTATAAGAATCGTGTACCAAGGTGTCAAAAAATAAATTTTTGTGTCCTAAAGAAGCTCGAGGATTTTCAGTTCCTTCAAACAAATCTGGTCTGCCATCAAAACCTTGTAACCTTCTGCCATAGTTAGCAATACCTAACATACATCCGTGGGCAAAGCAAGTTCTAATATTTGGAAATTTATTTGGGATATCGTTAAGCGAATACAAATGTAAAGTATCAGCACATTGTGCCATCATCCAAACCAAATGAAAACGCCAATATTGGTCTTTTAAATTTACCATTTTTTCGCCATCGTAAGGATGTATTTCAATGGCTAAGCCATATTTATTGGCTAACTCATAAATAGGAAAAACCGATTTATCAGCAATGGACGTCCATTCGTTTTTAGCATTTAAAAAATGAGTTGGTAAGCAAAGTAATTTTAAATTATGTTCGGTTACACAGCGTTCAATTTCTGCTAAAGCATCATCCATATAAAGTGGTTGAACAACAAATCCACAAGTAAATTTTTCTGGGTTTTCGTGTTGTACCGATGCGTTAAAATCGTTTTGCCAAGTAATGGCATCTTTAGCATCTTGTTTAACCCAGCCGTTGCAATAAATTTGAGATAGGTTTAACATCACACCATGGTCAATGTTATATTGCTCCATCCACTCTAACTTTTCTTTAAGAAAAAAGCTAGGGTCGGTAATTGGTCGTTTCCAATTACCTTGTCTCATAAATTTTTTGTCATCATCTATCCAAAACAGTTTTTTGTCTTTCATAAACTGTGGAATTTGATGCGGCTCAGGCAGAATATGTCCGTGTCCGTTTATTTTTTTATGAATAGAGAGTGGAGAGTGGAGAGTGTTGGGTGGAATCATTTTTCTAAATATTTTATAAACCCGATTAATAATTTACGAACTAATGTTATTTGGATAAAAACTTCATTAGCTCTTTTTTCGACAATAAAACCTAAATCTAATGCTAAATATATTTGGGTTTCAACTTCATAAAGAGACCCTTTAGAAATATAAAAAAATTGTTTAGTCTCCTTGTTATGGTTTCGAGCAATTCCCTCTGCAATATTAGATGGAACAGAAATTGAAGCCCTTTTTAATTGTGAAGATAACCCGTACTTTTCTTCTTCAGGGAAAAAAGAAACTACATTATAAATTATCGAAACCAACTTTCTAGCTTCTTTCCATACCTCTAAGTTTTTATAATCCTTCTCACTCATCACTCAGCACTTCTTACTCTTCACTAGTAAACTTAGGGTCCGACTCCATAACATGCCCGCAGTTATTACAGGTTCTTAGCTCTTCTGAATTATAAAATCGTTTAAAAACTGCTAAAAAGTCTTTTTCAACATCAATTAAATTAAACTTTTCTTCATATAGCTGATGGTTACATTTTTCGCAAAACCACATTAACCCATCTTTCATGTTGGTTCCTTTCCTCACTCTTTCTATCACTAATCCTACCGAACCTTCTGACCTACCTGGAGAATGCGGAATATTAGCTGGCAATAAAAACATTTCGCCTTCTTTAATCGGAACATTAACTGCCTTCCCATCAATTTGAACACCCACATTAATGTCTCCTTTAACTTGATAAAAAAGTTCTTCTGTTTCGTTATAGTGGTAATCTTTTCTAGCATTAGGGCCAGCAACAACCATCACAATAAAGTCTTCGCCCAAAGGGTACATATTTTTATTTGCCACAGGGGGTTTTAACTTATCTTGATTATCTTCAATCCACTGATTAAAGTTAAAAGGCATTTTTAAATCCATAGCTTAAAATTTTTGCTTAAAGGTAGTTAAGTTCGTTCTTATTTTAAAATAAAGTATGCTTTAAGTTAAACACACTATATACCTAAACTGTACATTATTGTTTTTGTTTGATCTTACCTTAAACTCTCCTGTTAAAATATTTACTCTCCTTTTTATCGACATAAAAGTAGAAGGCTTATTTAATATTTTAGCATCAATTTTTTGTCCATTATTTTGATACAAAATTTTTAATGTTTTACCTGTAAGTTTAAAATCAATCTTAATTTCTGTAGCCGAAGTATGTTTTAACGTATTGTTTATACTTTCTTGAATTATTCGGTATATATTAAACTTTACATGGTCGGAAATGGTTGTTTGAATTAGTTTATTTGGATAATTAAGTTCTATAATTATCTTTTTTATTTTTTTGGTTTCCTCAATTAAATCTAAAACTGCCCTATAGAGACCATAATCATATAGTCGTTTAGGAGCTAAATTATCGAGTATCGACCTAGTTTCTGTAATTGCTTGCTGTATAAGTTTTTCTATATTTTCAATATCTTTTTTAGATTCCGCAACACTTAACCTCATTTTTGCCGCAGCTAAGGTTTGTCCTAATCCATCATGTAATTCATAAGCTATTCTTGCTTTTTCATCATCTTCGGCACTAATTAATTCTTGATTAATTATTTTTAATCTACTTTGCTGCTCTGCTCGCTCTAGTTCTGTTTCAGTTCTTTTAATAATCGAATATAAAATATCTTCTTTAAAACTAATCTGCTGCATTGGCTTGCCATCCATAACAACAATTAACCCTACAGGTTCTTCATTTTTATGGAGTGTAACCCCTATATAAGATTCTATTTGTAATTCAACCAAATAAGGGTCATTTGGAAAATGTTCCTTTACCCTCTCAGAAAAAACACAAGGCTCTTGATTAATAACATTTTCGCATGGGGTACTTTCTACACTATAAGAAAACCCTTCTTGCTGCTGACCGTATTTACTAAATCCTAAAGTTTCTATAGTTTTTGTATCGGGCAAATACTTCCCTATTAAGGCATATTTTACATCTAAAATGTTGCACAAAGTATTGGTTAAATTGGAAAAAAATTTGTCTCCTCCAGGTTCTTTAGTTAAGCTAAATAACGCATGTACTGTTTGTTCATGAATTTTTCGTTCAGTAATAACATCTTGTATGGCAATATATTTTTCTATTTCGCCCTTTTCGTTAACAATTGGTGAGATGATAGAGTCAACCCAATAAATATCTCCGTTTTTTGATTTATTTTTAACTTCTCCTCTCCAAATTTTTCCCTGAGCAATAGTTTGCCACATATTACTAAAAAATACAGATGGATGATATGAAGAATTAACCAATTTATGTGTTTCTCCTATTAATTCTTGTCTTGTGTATTTTGTTATACTACAAAATAAATCGTTCACATAAATAATTTTACCCTCTTTATCTGTTATAGAAACAATTGAGCTTAAATCAATTGCTTTTTGATAAGATAGAATCTCCTTTCCGTCTATTGCCATTAACTTTCTTTAAAACTAAAATCAATATTAATAGTTTTTATGTTATTAAGCATTGTTACAAATACAAAAAAAGAAAACCCCCGATTTAACATCGAGGGTTTTGCACTAACTAAACAGAATAACCTGAACAAATTATTTAATTACAACCTTATTGGTTTTTGCTTTGTTACCTTGTAATATTTGTAAGATATAAGTCCCTTTTCCATTTTCTGATATATCTATATTTTTAGAGTAGTTCCCTGAAAACTTTGTAACAGTTTCGTTATACACTTCTTTACCCTGCAAATCGAATATTTTTACACTTATAGGCTCTTTTTTATTTGTTGTTTTAAAAGTTAAATCAAACTTTCCATTGTTTGGGTTAGGACTAAATTTTAAATCATCTACCTCCAATTCTTTTTTAGAAATATTGGTTGCCACCGCTGGCATTTCGTTTTCTAAATCTTGTGTTGAGATACTCGAAATAATAACGATGTGTTTATTAGTTCCATCCGTTTTAACATCCACATCAACGTCCATCATCATTTCAACATCTTCTCCATCTTTCGATTTAAAAATCATTACCTTATGATCTTTCTTCATATCCTCTTCTGAGGCTTCAACCTCTTCTCCATTAACCCATTTTTGAACGGTAACTTCTCCATTATCATCGACTTTTTTAATGATTTTAACCTCCTTTTTAGTTCCATTATCATCAATATCTATGGTTACATCTTCATCTTCGGTAATCCATTTTACATTCCCGTCTTCAATAATAATTTCCTTGCCATTTTCATCCATCATCTTTTTAATGATTTTTATTTGCTTTTGGTCATCTCCATCAATTTTTATATCAATATCTAAATCTAACGACTCCAACAAACTATCCACATTAATATGCTCTCCATCTCCCAACATCATTACTTTCATATCTTTTTTTATTTCAATATTTTTTCCATCTTTTGATGTCCAAATCATATTTTCATTACAATCAAAAGTAGAATCAACAACGGTTTCTACACCATTAACAATTTTTACAATTTTAATATGGCATTTATCGTCATTGTTTTCCGAAATTGGACTTTTAAACGCAAATAGCGTTAAGGCAGTTAATCCAAAAACTCCTAATAATGGTAATGTTATCTTTTTCATAATTTATAGTTTTTAAAAGTTTACACTACAAAAGTAGCTGAGCCTTTTAAACACAATAGTTAAAGAACTTATAAAGAAAGTTAAGGAAAAGTTAAAGTTTGAGTTTGGTAAGCCCTAAAAGTTAATTTTGTTAAGATGAAACGGAAAACCATATACTTTTTAGTTGTGCTAATGGCATTGTCGTTAGTAGGAATTATATGGGTGCAGTGGTATTGGATTAATAAGGGTTTAAAAATTAAAGAACAGCAGTTTGATCAATTGGTAAGTGCTTCTTTAAACGATATTGTAAGCTCATTGGAAGACAAAGAATCTGTTTCGTTCATTTCTAAACAACTTAATGGTTTTACTTCGGATGTAATTGTAAAAACCGACAGCTCTTCCAATCATTTTGTTTGGACAAATAATAGCTCTGATTCGGTAAATGTTGTGAATGTTGGGGGCAATGGCAATAATATAAGTGTAAAAGTAGAGTCTATTTTAGATAGCGTTTTAAATGATAATCATCAAATAACAACTACCAAAAAAGTTATTATTAATAATGAGGTGCTTACAGAAGATGTTAATATCACAACTGAAAAAATTTTAGGAGAACGATTTGATAACGTGATTGTTAAAATGATTAAAGAGTTTAAGCATAGAGACAATCCTATTGAACACTTAATAGGCAAAACCAATTTAGATACTTTAATTACTGACAAACTAATCCAAAATGGTGTTACCGCTAACTTTAGCTATGCAGTTTTAGATGAAGATTCTATCGTTAATAGATATAGCTCTAACGATTATGAGCTAACGCAAAACAATTACCAAATAGCTTTGTTTAAACACGATATTTCTAAAAAACCAATCCTTTTTAGTTTGTCATTTCCCAATAAAAAAATGAGCATTTTAAAATCTATGTGGGTAATGGTTGTTGTTTCTATTTTGTTTACCCTTATAATTTTAATCTGCTTTAGCGGAGCTATTTATTATATGTTTAAGCAGAAAAAAGTTGCCGAAATAAAAAACGATTTTATTAATAATATGACCCACGAATTTAAAACTCCTATTTCTACTATTTCATTAGCTATCGACTCTATTACTCACCCAAAAATAATAGATGATAAAACTCAAATAAACTATTATGCCGATATTATTAGGAAAGAAAATAAGCGAATGAATACTCAAGTTGAAAGCGTTTTAAATACATCATTAGCAGAAAAAAATGAATTAGGATTAACCATATCATCAATTAACTTAATTGCCTTTTTAGCAAAAATAAATACTCGTATGGAGCTGCAATTAAAAAATGCCAATTGTGAGTTTAAAATTAACAACAAAGCTGGCGATATTATCATAAATATTGATGAAGCCCATTTTCAGAATGCAATATGCAACCTGTTAGATAACGCTATAAAATACAGCAATTCAAACCCAAAGGTAGAGCTAAAAATTAATCGCCAAAACAACCAGCTTTTATTTAAAATAATAGATAATGGCATTGGAATGAGTAAAGAAACTCAAAAGAAGGTTTTTGATAAATTTTATAGGGTACAGACAGGAAATATCCATAATGTAAAAGGCTTTGGCATAGGTTTAAGCTATGTAAAAGCCATTGTAGAAGCTCATCGAGGAACAATAAGCGTACAATCTAAACTAAATCAGGGGACAACTATAAGTATTAATCTGCCTCAATAAATGAATAAAAAAACGCACATATTATTGGTTGAAGATGAAGAAAACTTTGGAACAGTTTTAAAAAATTATCTAGAGCTAAACAACTTTATCGTTACCCATTGTGTTAATGGAAAATTAGGTCTAAACGCTTTTAAACAAAACCTTTTCGACATTTGTATTTTTGATGTAATGATGCCCGAAATGGACGGTTTTACTTTGGTTAAAGAGATTAAAAAGTTTAATACCCAAACTCCTATTTTATTTTTAACTGCTAAAACTCAAAAACACGATATGGTTGAAGGTTATCAGCTTGGAGCAGATGATTACATTACCAAACCTTTTGATACCGAAGTATTGCTTTTAAAAATTAAAGCCGTTTTAAATCGTAATAAAAATGGCGTGCAAAAAGAAAGCGTTTTTACTATCGGGAATTTTTATTTTGACAGCAATTTGCGTGAACTCAAAAATGCAGATAACATTCAAAAATTATCTCCTAAAGAAGCCAAGCTTTTAGCACTACTGTGTGAAAATAAAAATAATGTAGTATCTCGCGAAATGGCTTTAAACAACATTTGGGGCGAAAACAGTTATTTTACCACCAGAAGTATGGATGTGTTCATTACCAAATTAAGAAAACGCTTAAAAGCCGATAATACCATCGAAATAATTAACGTGCATGGTAATGGATTTAGATTGTTGGCAAAATAAGTTACATTTGCTTTTCAAAAATCCAGAAATATGAATTTAGATTTAACAGGAAAAAACGCTATTGTTTGTGGTAGCACGCAAGGTATAGGAAAAGCAATTGCATCAGAATTAGCGTTAATGGGTGCTAACCTTATATTAATAGCACGCAACGAAGAAAAACTTGTTGCAACCTTAAAAGAATTAGATACCACTAAAGGACAAGAACACCACTATATTAAAGCTGATTTTTCGGTTCCTTCTCACCTAAAGTTAGTATTAGATGAGTACATAGAAATTAACGAAACTCAAATAAATATTTTAGTAAATAATACTGGTGGACCAGCTGGTGGACCAATACAAAATGCTAAAACCGATGAGTTTTTAAGTGCTTTTAATAACCACTTAATCTGTAATCATATTTTGGTGCAAGCTGTAAAAGATGGTATGGTAGCAAGTGGTTATGGCAGAATTATAAATATTATTTCTACCTCTGTTAAACAACCATTAAATGGTTTAGGTGTTTCTAACACTATTAGAGGAGCTGTGGCAAACTGGAGTAAAACTTTGGCTAACGAATTAGGCGAGCATGGCATTACTGTAAACAATGTGTTGCCTGGAGCTACTGATACTGTTCGTTTAAAAGCTATTATAGAAAATAAAGCAGCAAAAACAAGTAATAGTGTAGATGCTATTAAACAAGAAATGGCTAATCAAGTCCCTATGAAACGAATAGCCCAACCAGAAGAGGTTGCTAATGCTGTAGCATTTTTAGCTTCTCCGGCAGCGAGTTATATTAACGGAATTAATGTTCCTGTTGATGGTGGTAGAACTAAGAGTTTGTAAAAACATTATTTCATTAAAAAACCCGAAACAAATTTGTTTCGGGTTTTTTGTGTTCGATCATTTATATTAATTCAATTGAAAATTAATAGGTAAATTATAAAGAACATTTACCGCTTTACCTCTTTGTTTTCCAGGTTTCCAATTAGGCATCGCTTTAACAACTCTTATTGCTTCTTCATCTAGCCATTTGTTTACACCTCTTAATATCTTAACATCCTTTATTTCTCCTTTTTTATTTACCACAAACTGAACAAACACCTTACCTTCTGCTCCAATTTGTTTTGCTTTTGTTGGGTAAGTTAAGTTCTCACTTAAATATTTATTTAAACTACCTTTAAATTGAGGCATTTTTTCAACTACAATAAATGTTTTAGGTGGCTTTGGTTTTTCTACTTTAGTTTCTTTCCAATCATCAGGATTAAACTCAGGTTGTTTTTCTTCTTTTTTCTTAGTTTCTTCAATTGGTGTTTTATCAACTATTTCAAATTTTTCAGGATTTACCTTTGGTTCAGCCTCTTTCTTTACCTTAGGTTTTTCTACCTCTTCTTTTTCTGGAAATAATGGTGGTAATTCCCAAGGCTCTTCAATAATCTCATCTGGTGTTGGTAAATCTGAAATGTATATTGGACTAGTCCATTCAAAAGCAACTAAAGTTAAGCCTCCAGCAATAATTAATCCTACCTGAAAAAATATTCCTCTTAGTTTTTCTAGTTTTTTGTTCTTGTTTTTAAAATGTGTCATAGCAGTAAGTATTTAAGGTTAGTACATTTATATAACTGTAAAATTTTATAATTTATTATATAGATGCATCTTAAATCTTAATTTCACAAAATGAAACCACTTTTTTTTGTTTTAATTATTTTATGTGGAGTAGGCTGTGTTTCTACAGAAAAATTAAACTCCGAAAATAATACCATAAAACGCTACGCCATAGGTAAGAGTGGTGGTTTTACAGGAGAAGTATCTGAATTTATTCTAAACGAAAACGGTAAAGTTTATAAGTATGATTATAAATACGACCGAGAATATTTTTACAAAGATTTAGCTAAAGTAGATTTACACTACTTTTTAGAAGAAATAGAAAAACTGAGTTTAGAAGGAATAGACATAAACGAACCTGGTAACATTACTTACTATATTGATGTTAGATACGGACAAAATTCTATTAATAAAATTACTTGGGGAAACCACCTTTACTACCCTCCAAAAGAATTAGTAACTTTTCATAAAGAAATTTTTGACAAACTATCTGAGTTTGAATAAGTAATTTTTATATATTAAAAATACTAAATAAATAATCGAAAGATACATTTTTACTTACTTTGAACAAGTAAGTTTTTGTTGTTTTTGCTTTTAATAGCATCGTATTATCCCGCATATTTGTTCTGTAATTAAAAATCAAACATTATGAAAACAACTATTAACTTAAAATTACTAGCACTATTAGGAATACTTCTGGTAAGTATAAACTACCTTAGTGCACAGTGCACAATAAACTCATCATTTACTTTTGTAGATAATGGTAACGGAAGTATTAGCTTTACCAATACATCTTCGGGTAATTATAATGCTTCTTTTTGGGATTTTGGTGATGGAAACACATCTACACAAACTAACCCAACACATATTTATGCTACAACTGGAGCTTATGTTATTACTCTAGCTATTTATGATACAACAATTGCTTTTTGTGGCGATACAAGTACTTTTACCATCCCTGTTACAGTAAATACTCCTTGTGGAAATGCAATAGCATCTTTTAATACAACTGATAACGGTGGTGGCAACTTTAGTTTTACCAACACATCTACAGGTTACACTGCTCCTATTAATTATTATTGGAATTTTGGTGATGGAAACTTTTCTAACGCTCAAAACCCTAATCATACTTATACTAATCCTGGTATTTATACTGTTTCTTTTGGGATTTATGGAGCTAACTGTTCTGATTCTATTTGGCAGCAAATTACAGTTACAGCACCTTGTAACTTAACTTCTTCTTTTACTTTTGTAGATAACGGTAATGGCAATTTTTCTTTTACCAACACATCAACAGGTAATTATAACTTTTCTTTTTGGGATTTTGGTGATGGAAATAATTCATTGACTCCTAACCCAAACCATACTTATGCAACAACAGGAACTTATACGGTACAGCTAATTATTGGCGACTCTAACTATATTTGTGCCGATACTTCTTATCAAACCATACAAGTAACATCAAGTAATCCATGTGCCAACACAAATAGCTCTTTTAGTGTGCTAGATAATGGTAATGGTAACTATAGTTTCACAAATACATCTTCAGGATATACAGCTCCTATTAATTATTATTGGAATTTTGGCGATGGTAATTTTTCAAATGCTCAAAATCCAAATCATACTTATGCTACGCCTGGTACTTATACGGTTTCTTTTGGAATTTATGGAGCTAATTGTTCAGATTCTATTTGGCAAACGATAACTTATAGTGCTTCTAACCCTTGTACAGCAAATGCAGGTTTTAATTTTACTGATAATGGTAATGGAAACTTTAACTTTACAAGTACTGCTACTGGAAACATCACAAATTACTATTGGAACTTTGGTGATGGAAACACTTCTACGCAAGTAAGCCCTTCGCATACTTATACAACTAATGGAACTTTCCCAGTGCAACAAATTGTATTTGATACTGTAAATATGTGTAGTGATATGTTTATCCATACTATTACAGTTACTGGAGTTAATAACCCAACTTCTTGTAATGCTGCATTTATGATGTTTCCTGATAGTTTAAACAATGTTATTGTTTTAAATACTTCAACAGGAAATAACTTAACTTATTTTTGGGATTTTGGTGATGGAAATACCTCAACTCAACAATTCCCATCGCATACTTACAACACACCTGGTCCTTTTTACTTATGTTTAACAGTAACTAGTGGTAATTGCAGCAGTACTTATTGCGATTCTATTAGCAATGGTGGTATTGTGTTAAGACAAACAGGGTTTACAATAAATGTTCAAGCTCATAACCAAACAGGAGTTAATGAAAATATTAATGTAATATCTGAATTAAACACTTATCCAAACCCTGTTAAAGATCAATTAACAATAGAATTAAATTTAATTGAACAGACAAACCTTAACATTACCATTACAGATGTTTTAGGAAATACTGTTGATGTAATTGATAACAGTAATTTATCTTCTGGGTTTAATAAATTATATTGGAACACTAACAATGTTAGTAACGGAGTTTATTTACTTCAAATAAATGGAGAAAATACAACAGAAGTTAAAAAGCTAATTATAAATAAGTAGTTAATATTTTAGCCCTTGTAAAAAGGAAGACTTTGTAAAGCCTTCCTTTTTTTATTTTACCTTATTTTGTAACCATTCTTGATAGTTAATAATATCATTTTCGGAAGATGTTACAGCTTGATGATTACTATTAAACTTTTTCACCAAAGTTGAAAGTTTGGATTTATCCATCTCATCCATTTTGGTTAAAATAGTTATAAAATCTACTTCTCTTTTAAATGCTTTGTCTGCCAATAAAGTTTTAAAATCTTTATTTAAAATATTTAACTGATAATCAAACAAATCAATATCTCCCAACTCATAAATTGTAATTAAATCTACAATAGAAACTTTCAACCTAAAAGCATCATCCATCTTACTATAACTATCCGACATTTTAAGTTTTGCTAAATTGGTTTTAGCATTTTTAAAACTTTGTGTGTCGAAATATAAAACAGCTAAATTGAGGTAAACAAATACTGTATAAAAAGATAATTGCTGAATTTCTGGTTTTGTTTTGGCTTCTAATAATACTTCTATTGCTTTGTTTTTATCAGTAACCTGATAATTAATTACCAAGCCATTATAATAATAAAACAAGTACTTGTTATACAAAACACTATTGTGTTCTTGCATTGCCTTGTATAGCAATTCACTTTGCTTTAAAGATTCTTTCGTTTTATTATTTTTAAATAATGCATTTACCAAATAAGTAAGCATTTGCAATTTGGTGTCATGGTTAGACTTATTAAACATCTCTCGTTTAGTAAAATCTTTAAAGGTTAATTTTAAATACTCTTCCAACGAAAAGTAATCTCTCCGCTGCAATAAAATTCTACTTATCGAATGATATATTTTAAATTGAAGCTTCGCACTCTTTTGTATTTCAGGGTTTTGTAAAAATTCATCAATGGTTTTCTGAAAAAGTGTAGTAAACTGAACATTATCCGAACCATAATTTTGAGAAACTTTTATACGATACATCAATGCTGCTAATAAATCATCAATTTCTTGTAACGCATGGAGTTTTATATGATTTTGTTTCCTTTTCTCTATATATTCAATAGGATTATAATCCACACTTTCGTGAGATAACTTAATTAAATCGCTATAAATTAAATCCAACAAATCAAAAAACTCATTTTTAATTGCTTTTTGTTCAGCCTGAACCAAATATTTATAAGAAATTATATAGTTGTTTTTACTAAAAAAGAGCTTTGATAAGCTAATTAAATTAAGAACTGTATTATAGTCGCTTTTATTAAAATGTAAAAAAAGAAGACTCTTATTAATGTCGTTTAACAGTCGATTTTTTAATCGATAAAAAGTATTTTTATCTGACTTATTACCATATAGTTTTTCTAATAGTATTGAGTCTTTAATGTTTTCTTTGTTTTTTCTAACATAATCGAAAAGAGCAACATCTTTACGCTCTTTATGAGCATTGGTTCTATTTAAAAAAATCGAAACATTTCTACTTTCTTCTTTATTTAATTCGGGGACTATTTCGTAAAGCTTAATCATTTTTGAACACGTAAGTTTTTTCAAATATAGCCATAAATACAATAATTATATTTCATACTTTAGTTACAAATTAAAATGATATGAAAAATCTATTTACACTTTTAGTTAATCTTATAATATTTACTCCACTTGTTTTTTCTCAAAATATTGGGATAGATACTACTAAACAAAATCTAATAAATTTACCTGATACTATTTTTATAAACGACAATTATGCACATACTGTTAATGTTACCAATTATAGTAACACCCCTTTAACTGGTAATATTTATTTAATGGGAGGTATTGATAGTTCTGGAACCTTCCTTTCGGTTGACACTTTAGGGACTAAACCAGTTACAGCTTTTGGATTAAACGATACTTTAAGTTTTACCTATAATGAAATTTATAACTTTACTAACAGCTATAAATTAGGTGGAAACATTGTTGTGGTTTGGCCTGTTGCCGATTTTGGAACAACAAACGACACCCTATCAAAACCCGTTTTCATTAGAGCTGCGGCAAGTATTAATAAGCTTGACAAAAGTGCTATATATATTTACCCTAATCCTTTTAACGATAAAATAACCATTAAACCCACCAATAAAAATAGTATTAAACACGTAAGAATATTTGATGTAAATGGTAAAATTATTTTCAACGATGCTTACTCACAAACCATAAACTTAGCTAAAGAACGAAAAGGACTTTATTTTGTAGAAATATTATTTTATGATAATAAACGATTGCACTATAAAGTTATTAAACATTAAAATACGTAGTATGCCGTATAGGATGCTGTAAGCTTCTCTAATACTTTTGACTCATAACTTTAAAACTAAAAATTATGAAATCAAAAGTAATATTAATGGCTTTAGTAGTTGGAACACTATCTTTTTCTTGTGGTAAAGATGATGATGCTCCAACACCAGCACCAACAACAAATACTCCAACAGGCGGAGGAGGAAACTCAACAGGAAACGCACAACCTAGCTTTCCAGGAGCAGATGCTTCATTATGGGCAGTTAAATCTTTATCAGTAACACAAGTACCTAATTTCCCACCTATTACAACAACTATGGGAATTGGTGTAGGTGTATTTTTTGATACTGGAAGTAATTATGTAGATGTTGGTACTGTTCAATTAAACAGCAACACTTTAACTAAAAACCCTAACAATTCTTACACTTATACACCTGGTCAATCTAACCCTACTGGTATTGATTTTAGTAGTGGTGTAACATGGAGTGTTACTGGTGGAAACGGTTTTTCTGCAATTAACAAAAATGTAACTTTAGGTTTTCCTACGGTAAGCGAAATTACTAGCGGAACAACTATTAGTAAAGCTAATGGTTATACCCTAACAGTTAATAATGTAACTGGTGCCGATTCAGTTTTATTTTTAATTGGCGATGTAAACAAAACCATTGCAGGAAATGCTAACTCATGTACGTTTTCTGCTTCAGAGTTAAGTAGTTTAGCTAACGGTGCTACTGTAGTTCAGGTAGCTGCTTATATTAGCACAAACGAAACTGTGGGCGGAAAACTAATTTATTATGGTAATGAAACTGTACAAACTAAATCTGCTACAGTACAATAAGCTAAGTTTAATTTTACGTAAAAAGTGTCTTGCATAATTGCAAGGCATTTTTTTTTGCATACTTTTAAATCAACAAAAATTATAAATGGCGAAAAAAAGAAAACCCAACAAAAAAAAGAGAAAAAGTGGGTCGTTTAAACACGATTTATTACACCAAATAATAGCCATTTTTGATAATAATCCAACCAAGGCTTTAACCTACAAACAAATTAGTAAAGCATTTGGATTTAAAGATGTATCTAACAAAAAACTGATTGTAGTTATTTTAGATGAGTTGGTTGCTCAAAATAAACTTTACGAAACTCAACGAGGAAAATATAGATTAAAATCTGGCGAAAATTTTATTACTGGAAAAGTAGATATGACCTCTCGTGGTGCAGCTTATATTATTATAGAAGATAGCGATACCGACATATACATATCTTCAAGAAATACCAATACAGCTTTGCATGGCGATATTGTTAAAGTAAATGTTTTTTCAGGTAACCTTTCTCAAAAAATTGAAGGTGAAATTGTTGAAATTGTTGAAAGAGCTAGTACCGAATTTGTTGGTGTTTTAGAAAAATCGAAAAACTTTGCCTTTGTAATTACCGATAATAACCGAATGCCTGTAGATATTTTTATCTCTAACGACAAGTTGAACAAAGCTAATGATGGGGATAAAGTAGTTGCGCAAATAACCGACTGGCCTTTAGACAAGAAAAATCCTTTTGGACGTGTTGTACAGGTTTTAGGAAAGCCTGGAGAACACAATACCGAAATGCACGCCATTTTAGCCGAATATGGATTGCCTTATGAGTTTCCACCAAAAGTTGAAAAAGATGCAAGCAGTTTAGCCATAGAAGTTAGCCCTGAAGAAATTAAAAAACGAAGAGATTTTAGAGCTATTACCACATTTACCATAGATCCCGAAGATGCTAAAGATTTTGATGATGCCTTATCGTTAAAAAAATTAAAAAATGGCAATTGGGAAGTAGGTGTACATATTGCTGATGTTTCTCATTACGTACAGCCCAACACAATTTTAGACAAAGAAGCTTACAATAGAGCAACCTCTGTTTATTTGGTTGATAGAGTTGTGCCTATGTTACCAGAAGTACTATCGAACCAAGCATGCTCTTTAAGACCACACGAAACTAAGCTGTGTTTTTCGGCAGTTTTTGAATTAGATGAGAATGCCAAATTGATCAATGAATGGTTTGGAAGAACGGTAATTTTTTCTGATAGAAGATTTACCTATGAAGAAGCTCAAGAACGTATTGAAACCAAAGAAGGCGATTATGCTGAAGAAATTTTAACCTTAGATACTCTCGCAAAAAAATTAAGAGCAAAAAGATTTAAAAAAGGCTCTATTGCTTTTGATAGAATTGAAGTGAAATTTAACCTTGATGAAGATGGAAACCCTGTTGGCGTTTATTTTAAAGAAAGTAAAGATGCCAATAAATTAATTGAAGAGTTTATGTTACTTGCCAACAAAAAAGTAGCAGAATTTATTGGCAAACCTACCAAAACTAAAAAACCAAAAACCTTTGTTTATCGTATTCATGACGAGCCTAACCAAGATAAACTTTTTGCTCTTTCTAATTTTGTGAAAAAGTTTGGCTATGATTTTAAGGTAAATGATGGTGATATGTCTCAGTCCATTAATTCGTTAATTACCGAAGTGCAAGGTAAAAACGAAGAAAACTTAATTGAACAATTGGCTATTAGAACTATGGCTAAGGCCGAATATTCATGCAAAAATATCGGGCATTATGGTTTAGGTTTTTCTTATTACTCCCACTTTACCTCGCCTATTCGTAGATACCCAGATGTAATTGCTCATCGTTTATTGCAACACTATTTAGATAAAGGGAATTCTGCCAACGAGCAAGAAATAGAAGAACAATGTAAACATTCATCTAAAATGGAATTGTTGGCTACTGAAGCTGAAAGAGCCTCAATAAAATATAAACAAGTTGAATTTTTACAAGACAAGATTGGAGAAGAATTTGAAGGTGTTATCTCTGGAGTTAGTGAATGGGGCTTATACATTGAAATTATGAACGGGCTATGCGAAGGGATGGCTCGTTTGCGAGATATGGAAGACGATTTTTATACTTATGATGAAGCAAATTTTGCTGCTGTTGGTCGTAAGTATGGAGATGTTTACCGTATGGGAGACAAAGTAAACATTAAAGTTGTACGTGCCGATTTAGTAAAAAAACAATTGGATTTTAAAGTTGTTGTTTAACCAAATACTACAAATGCCGTATAGGTAGTTTTAACCAATACTTCTAACTTTGAAATATAAAACTTATTAATTATGATTAAGATAGCGGTAGCAGAAGATAATGGTTTTTTAGCCAAAGCAGTAGAAGAAAAAATTTCTTTTTTTGACGATTTAAAATTCAAATTTAGAGGAATTAATGGAGATGATTTTATTGGAAAATTAGAGCAAGACCATAATGTTGATGTTATTTTAATGGACATACAAATGCCCGAAAAAGATGGCATTGCAACAACCGAATATGTAAAAAATAAATACCCTCACATTAAAATTTTAATGCTTACTGTTTTTGATGATGATGACAACATCTTTAACGCTATACAAGCAGGAGCAGACGGCTATTTACTAAAAGAAACCAATCCTACAGAATTACATAAGGCAATTACTGATGTGTTAGAAGGCGGTGCTGCAATGACGCCTTCGGTAGCACTTAAAACCTTAAACATTTTGCGTTTTCCTGAAAAAATGACATCTGATAAAGTGCAGTTAGAAGAAATAAAACTAAGCAAGCGAGAAACAGAAATATTAGAACAACTTGCTAAAGGATTAAACTACCAACAAATTGCCGAAAACTTATTTATTAGCCCTTCAACGGTTCGTAAACACATCGAAAACATCTATAAAAAGTTGCAAGTACACAACAAAATGGAAGCGGTACAAAAAGCAATGAAGCATAATATTTTGTAGCTTATCTATTGCTTTACCACCTTTTTAGTCATTATATTTTTGCCATCTTTTAGTTGAACAAAGTAAAAGCCATTGGCTTCTTTACCTAAATCAATAACTGTTTGGTTTGTTGTTACAATTTGTTGCTTTATAAGTTTTCCAAAAACATTATAAACACTTAATTCAGCTTGTTTGTTGTTTAACTCATAACTTATGGTTAATTGCTGATTAAAAGGATTCGGATAAATGGCTAACAAATTATTTTTTTCTTCATTTTTATCTACAGCTAACGCTAAACCACAAGCTGTTGTAGTAAAATCATTTAAGTAATAACTTCTTATAGAATCCACACGCTCTTGCATTACCACAACTCCAGCTTGTGCTCCTGTAGTTTGGTAATCTCTACCAAAAACCAATGCTAAAGTAATTTCTACACTACTATCTGGCACAAAAGTAAATGGTCCTGTTGTTCCCATTCCTCTTCTATCTCCTCCAAAACCATTCTCAATCCAATTTGTTGGTGTAGCTGTAACTCCTCCCGTTCCATACCATAAAGGATCAGAATTTTCTGGAAATAAGTGTTTTGTTGGAACAGTACCTCCACCACTAATATGTCCATTTCCTCCCCAAACCATTTGAGAGCCATCTCTCCAATAACCTCTTAAATAATTGTAATAATCATTTTTATTTTGAGGGTCTCCATCTCCTAAAAATGCTCCATTCCCAATATTATGAGTGTTAAAATGCTCCATCCCCCAATATTCATTATCAATAATAGCATCTCCAAAACCTAACCCATTAATAGTTTCGTTGGTATTAATACCATTGTTGTTGGCAATACCATCATTATCTTGTTTAGCTCCTTTTAAAAAAGTAACCCCTTGTGCTGGTGGATGATTACCAAATCCTTTAACTCCACTTCCTCCTTCATCAATACTATCTCCATTGTAAGTGTAAAATGTACTTCTAGCCACATCACAAGCTACTTTATCATCTGTGCTACCCCCAATATCCATATCTGTCCAAAAACCAATATATGTACTATCGTAAGTTAAATTAGAACGGTTATAAATGGTATAATCTAAAAATATAGTGTTGTTTATTGCCGAATCTGAAGAGCAATGGTAGGCATAGGCCATATAATGCACTTCTGTTTCCATAAAACTCCCACTACCTGGGTAAGCTCTTATATCGTTATAAATATTATAAACCGCTTGCTGCCCTTTAATTTTAGGATAATCCCCATCATAGGGGTTATAAATTCCATCATTATTATTATCGATAAAAGGTGCTAAATAAAAGGCTTGTCCTCTAGTAGTATCTCCATGAGCAGGCCAATTTTCTATAACTTCTGCGGCTTGATAATTTGTATTATTCCAATTATTAATGTGGTAATCTATCTGCCATGCATTTATTTTCCATAACCTATCCCAATTATAATCATACCCATAAGGATAATCTAAAGAGTCCATTATTGGCCCCGAACGAGAAACATAATAGGGATAAGGTTGAGGGTTTAAATTAAAATGTGACCCAAAAGTTTCACAATTGGCATAAACAGAGTCTTGATTTTTACCTGCTAACCATAAGTTGGCTGCAAATATTGTAGTAGTCGTATCTCCTTTAGGTACTTCAAATCCTGCAACGCTATTCGCATAATCCATAAACAACCCATAGATACCCAATCGAGCTTTGATATTGTTTAAATCTAAAAACTCAAATTCTTGGTGCTTTACTTTAAGATAAATCCATGCTGTATCATACATTGTTGGATTTCCTACATCTTTAATCACATATTGAATACTATCAATCCCTGCAAAATTAAGTGATGGCAAATAATAAAAAGCTGAAGTAAAAAAATTAGGATAGCTTGGGTTTAGATTAGTTGTGCTAATAGTAAAACTCCCTAATCCAAAATAAAAAGCAGTATCAATAATGATTTGTTCAGCATCAGGGTCAGAATCATTACCTAAAAAATTTGGTCCTCCACTTGAAAATGTATTTGTGGCACTAGAATAAACAGAATAACTCAAAGCAGTATTATGATTCACATAAAAAGTATCATTAACTGCTACTGGTGCATTGTTTTGACTAAAACTATTTGTAGTTATGCTTATAAGTATAAGTAATAGTAATTTTTTCATGGTATAAACTTTATTCTTTCTGTTATTGCGGGTTAAACCTACACTCTTCTTCTCTTTTAATGAGATGCTGAAACAAGTTCAGCATGACAACCTCTTCACATTAAAATCCGTTTAAATCAGTAGGTTTCATAATACCATACCATTTTAATGTTCTCTCTCCTACATCTGGTACATCTACATGTATTAAATATACTCCACTCGCCACTGGTACATCTACATGGTTCTTT